>Ga0209629_10001825_pt1 | contig 13905 bp, 10 predicted proteins | sample TergutCu122P5_FD_187286 | JGI IMG/M metagenome (GOLD analysis project Ga0209629, IMG submission 187286) | Cubitermes ugandensis P5 segment gut microbial communities from Kakamega Forest, Kenya - Cu122 P5 (SPAdes) (version 2) | ecosystem: Host-associated > Arthropoda: Insects > Digestive system... | reverse complement strand
AGGTCGTCGCGCCGCTGTTTGTTTCACCTGTAGTCGGCGCGCTGGTCGCCTTCTTTTTTGTGACGCTGTTGTATAATCTGCTGAGGCCCTTCGCGTACCGCGCGGTCACGACAAAATTCGCGAAGATACAGATACTTTCCGCCGCGTTCATGGCGTTTTCCCACGGCAGCAACGACACCCAAAAGACCATGGGCATCGTCACGATGGCCCTGGCCGGGGCCGCGGCCGCAAATCCCGGGATACTGCCGGCCTGGATGGCGCCCGGCGTCAACAATGCGATACCGCTTTGGGTGATCCTCTCCTGCGCCGTGGTCATGGCGCTGGGCACCTCCATCGGGGGGCTGCGCATAATCAGGACCATGGGCGACAGGATGATCAAGATCACGCCCGTGGAAGGTTTTGCCGCAGAGACCTCCGCGGCCCTGGTGATCGAAGGCGCGTCCATCCTGGGGGCGCCCGTCAGCACGACCCACGTCATTTCCTCCGCCATCATGGGCGTGGGCGCGGCGAAGCGCCTTTCCGCCGTGCGCTGGAAGGTCGTGTTCGATATGGTCTTGGCCTGGATAATAACCATCCCGCTGACATTTGTCGCCGGCGGGCTGGTGGATCTGGTCATGAAGGCCGTTTTCGGCGGGGTGCTTTAATTGAATTGACAAAAAAAGACCGCCCGTCAAACGGGCGGTGAGAGAGGCGGGAATAAAAAAGATAAATATTGACAGTGATTACGGGATCGTGGGTGATACTGTTTCTTTTTTATCACTGACATAAATCAGCCATACCAATCCCAGCGAAATCCTTTTGTTTATCTGCGTGCCAATGGAGGATAGCTGATTTATGTCGCCTTTACCAAGAAACAATACGAGGTTTTCGCGCGGCATTCCGCCTTTCAGGCGGCATTCTGTCTACCGGCTTCAGCCGGTAGCCGTTAAATCCATTTTATAGCCTTGTATCTTTTTAACTTTTTTTGAAATCCATAAATCTCCCGTCATCCCGCGTTATTTTGTAAAGCAGGCTCCCCTCGGGCAGGCATTGTATCTTGCCGTCGACGGCCAGGGTAAAACTGGTCACCTCGGGCGAGAGCGCGAAAGCGTTGCGGGTCAGCAGGCTTCTCAGCCGCAGCTCGTAATTGGTGCCGCCGTAGCGCAGTATATCCCCGGAGACATTGAGGATGAGATTGCCGTCGTCAAAGGTGGCGCCTATGACGCGGATACCGCGGGGCACGGCGTAATAGCCGCCGCCGAACAGCGCCCCGAACACGCTTTCGGCGCGCGCCGGTATATTCCCGGCGTCCTTTATATCGCTCAGATCGACCGGCGTTTCAGCCCATTCCTCTGTTTTATCTGATTTATCCTTATCCGTCGTCTTGATATAGATCAAGTCCGCCTGGTCAGCGCCCTGATTCGCGCCGGCGCGCTCCGGGAACGCTATTAAAATCGTCAGCGCCAGCGCGGCGGTGCAGTAAAATAACCGGATATTTATTTGCCGCACCCCCGCGAAACTCGTTGCGTCCACTGTATATATGCACATCGGTATGCGTGCATTATACAACGCGCCGCGCCGCCAAATCAAGTTTAAGCGTCAGCAAGTTTCAGCGCAAAGGCGCATAATCCGCGGTTTTTCGCCAAGCGTTTAGCCCCGTTCAGCCCCGGCGGGGGTTTTTACCGGCTGTTCATCTGCCTGAACGCCAGATCGATAGTGCTGCCGATTGTCGAGATATCGTTCACGCAATAGGCCGTTCCGCCGCTTTCCGGCGTGAAAAAGAATATGATCCCCCGGTTCCCGTTGACCTTGTTTTGAACCGTGCTGTTCCTGAAATCCAGGTATACCTTCGGCGCGTTGCTGAGGGTATTGTTGTATTCGGCGTCGGTTTTTGCGAAATCGATATAGTATATCGTGAGGCCGTATTTGGCGCATACTTTTATTAGGGTGTCAAAGAACTCCCGGATATCCTGGCGCTCGTTCCAGGAATCGAGGCTCGGCATGCTTTTTTTATCTATAAAGACAAATTTGCCCCCGCCGATGACCTCGTCGGCGTCGGCCAGGGTGCTTAAAACCTGAAAGCCGCTGATTCTTTCGTACATCCGATTCTGCTCTTCGTCCAATTTGAGCTGGAGATAGTATTTTGTGTCGGTGCACTCGTGATACTTGGATTTGTCCCAGGTATGGTCCTCGGAGAATACGCTGTCCGGGGCGTTGAAATACTTATACTGAGGGTTATGCGGCCTGGTGTACGTGGTGCCGTCGAGCTTCTCGAACAGGATGATCGGGTCGTCATAGGTGACGTCCACATTGTACCAACTGCCGTCCAGCTTGACCTGGTTCCAGGAATGCGGCTGGCCGCCGGATTTCCCCGTGACAAGGCCGCATTCCACGCCGATCATGTCCATGAACATTTTGAAGGCCTTGGCGTAGCCCTCGCAGACGGCTTTTTGCGACACTATGGCGCCGTAGGCGTCAAAGGCGTGATCGCCGGCAAAATTGGAGGAATTGAAACCGCTTTCGCTGAACAAATCCGACGTGCCGGAATCGTAAGTGATGTTATTGGTCATCCAGTCGTGTATGGCAAGTTCTTTTTCGTACGGCGTCATGTCGGGCTTTATCAGGCCGCCGAGGATCCCGAGCGCCTTGTTGTACGCCGCGGTGTCGGAGGGGCTCAGCTTTCCCGGCGCGCTCACCGGCTTGAACGCTCCGGCGGATTTCCCCGGGGGTTCGACAACGGTCAGCGCGGATTTCTGCGATGAGCCGGCCGCCGTAAGCTCCGCCGCCTCCGGGGATATGTCCCCGGCAATCGTCTGGGTCTCAGGCGAACCGGCCGAAGCGGCGGCGCCCGGCGATACGGCCCCGGCCGGTGCCGGCACCTGGGGCGGCGTCTGATAAAGCGGGAGGGCCGCGGAGGCAAACGACGCCAGCACGAAGATCAGCGCGGCGCTGACGAGGACTTTAAACAGCGATAAGATTTTTTTCATGATTGTTACACCTTTCTGCCGCATGCGGAGCAAAATTTTGCCCCTGGCGCAAGTTGGGCGCCGCACTCGGAACAGAACTTCATCTGGTTGATTTGAGTCTGATTGAGTTCAGTCTGATTGACCTGAGCCTGACTGAGCTGACTTTGAGGTGCGGACGCTGCGGGGTTGTTATGCATATAGTTATTGGCCATGTTGAATCCCGCGGCCAAACCGACCGCCGAACCGAAGGCGCCGCCGGCGCCGGAATTGGGATTGCCGAAAGCGTCGGCCATGGCGACGCGCTGGTACTTATCCAGATCGCCCACCATATTGTACGACGCCGTCTTGTTGATTTTCTCCTGGATCTCATCGGGGTAATTGAAGCTGGCCACTTGAAAATCCGTTACCGAGACGCCGATAGCGGACATGACCTCGTCCATATCGGCGCGTATGCCGGCCCCGATATCGGCGGCGCTCGCCTGAAGGTTGAACATGTCCTTGCCTTCGCTGGCGATCCTCTTCATGAGGATCTGATTGAGCGCGGAGAGAACGCGTTCGCGCACCTCATCAACAGTGAAGATCTGTTTTACGCCCGCGATCTTCTCTATGAGCGTAAGGTAATCGCTTATTTTTATGCTGAATGTGCCGAAGGCGCGCACGGGCAGGCCGCCGGGCAGGCCTTGCGCGGGGAGGTTGATCGCGCTCCTGGTGCCCCAGTTTATGGTGAACTCCTTGGTGTTCACAAAGAGCACCTCCGCCCGAAGCCCGCTGTTAAAGCCGAATTTAAAGCCCTTCAGCGTGCTGAGGAAGGGGATGATCTGGCTTTCGATCTCATAGATGCCCTCATCCTCAAATATCCCCTCTATCTTGCCGTTGTACAGCACAATGGCGTCCTGGCCAGGGCGAATGACCAGGCGGCTGCCTTTTTTTATCTCCCTGTTGGTCCATTTCCAGAACAAACAGTCGTCGCGGTTTTCGTTCCACTCCACAACATTTGCGAACTGATTGTCAAATAAACCCATATTGTCCCCCAATCCCAATAACATTATATGAAAACAAGGAATAAAAAGAGCCTGAACCCAAGCTTGAACCCGTATGAATTACGCCGGTACTCGTACCGATAAACAACAATACCATCAGGATGAGCAGCGCCGCGAGCGTGACGACGACGATCTTTACGGCGCTGATGGGATATTCCCCGGAAATGCCGCCGCTCTGACCGTTTATTATTATGTGATAGAGCTTGTTCTTATATGAATACGCGCTCGACCATACGGGCAGCAGCACATGCTTGAAGGTGACGGCGCTGTAGCTGGTCCTTAAACTGATGTTTGAGGCGAGGTCATACCGTGAGCGAATCTGCCTCTCGGCCTCCATGTGCAGCGACGCCTGCGCTTTGTCCTTGGCCCGCTCAAAGCCGTCTTCCGGGGAGACGGAATACTTCTCCGCCTGATAGCCGGAGAGGAACGCGGTCTCAAAGGGCGTGAGCGCGTCCGTGTCGAAATTCTCCGTTATTTCCTTGCTGGGTTTGGCCTCTCCGGCGTATACTATGATATCGTCAAAGAACTTCTCGATGTGCCCGGAGACCGGGAACCAGCGCACGCGCATCTCCGTACGCATGTCCTTGCCGCTGCCCACCGTGACAAAATACGTCTGCCCGCCCATGCCGGTGTAATTGGTGGAGGTCTGAGCGTCGTAAGTCCAGTAAGGCATGTACACCGGCAGGAAGCGCCCCTGCTCAAAGAAGGTGCGCAGATCCCCGGGCGCGAAGAAACGGCTTCTGATCCATTTACTGAAGATATCCGCGGCCAGGTTTTTGTCTATCTTGAAAAGCAGTATGCCCTCGGGCTTGATGCCGGAAAGCTGCTTTGACTCAAGAACGGCGGGGGAGCCGCAGTACGCGCACCTTATTGACGTGACGTTTTTGGGCACGGTGGCCTCGGCGCCGCAGTTCTGGCATCGCATGACGTGCGTCGTGTTTTCCCAGTCCGCGTCGGCCTTTTCCAGCTCCGCCGCGGTGAAATCGTGTTCGACGACGGACCCGGAGGGCTGTATATCGATCTCGGTCCCGCACTGGGTGCAGACGATCTTCTGATGCGTGATATTGAACTCCATCGTGCCGCCGCAGTTCTGACAGCTAAAGACCTCTATATCAGATGGCTTGTCAGAAGGCTTGTCAGGGGGCTTATCAGAGCGCTTATCGGATATTTTATCCGGCGCTTTATCCGGCGCGCGCGCGCTGTTGTTAAAATTTGACGGCATCACTATCACCTGTGATAATTTTATGCTTGAAATTCTATAATAATAGTATCATAATTATAATCGGTATGCAACACGATTATTGGGAGGAAATAATGGAAGAATCATTCGAAAGAGACGGGCGTGCGGGCAAAAAACCGGGGGTGCGGCTGCTTGACACGGTGGGCGGTTTCTTCGCCGGGACCAAAACTATGGCCAAAAAGGCGTATGACTTAAAGAGCCTTGAAAATAAAATTAAAGCCTGCAAAAAGGAGGAGGCCGAACTCTATCTCAAGCTGGGCAGGCTGTATTACCATGAGTCCGGAGCCGATGAACCCGAACCAAGGCCGGACCGCGAGCCTTATCTGAGCGCCTGCAAGGATATCGACAGCATCCTGTACAGGATACACATGCTGGAGAAACAGATAAGCGAGGTGAGGCAGGGCGGCGGGGCCGAATACGCGAAAATGCCCAGAGGGGCCGCTCCGGGCGCGCGGCCCCGCGCAAGCGCGATAAAACCCGAACCAAAGCCCGGGGCCGGGGAACGCGAACCGGACCGCGAGCAGGCCCGCGATTTTAACGCCGAGGATCACAAGAGGCTATCGAAAAAGGGGAGCGATCTTGTCATCGTCAGGACGAACCACGGGATACAACTGATGCGCACATGCCCTGTCTGCCAGGCGAAAAACCCCAACGGCGCCGATGCCTGCGAAAGCTGCGGGCACCTGTTCTCAAGGCGCGAGTAAACTGCGGTATTGTAAAATATTGTAATTTGTTTTATTTAATAATACATGATATCGCGGCGTTTGTCAATATCCTATAAAAAATTATTGATTTTTATTCGAAAAATTGATAAAATAGTATTCAGCTCATTTTTTATTGTGCAAACGCTTTTGCGCTGGTGATCCGATGAAATTCATAATGGAAAAGATAAAGTTAAGCTGGATAGCGGTGGCCTTCGCCCTGTTTGTCGTTTTTACCATAGAGTCTGTCGTGATGTATTTCGTCGACATCGTGCCGCATCTGTTTGTATCGTTGCAGCTCTTAATTTGCTGCGCCATCGGCATATTCCTCGTGCTCGACTCGATTAAAACCCAAAAGCAGATGCAGCAGGCCCTCGCGACCGACGAGCGGCAGGCCCTCCTCAAGATCATCAACAAGGCCGCCGCGGATATGGAGCTTGAAACCTTGCTGGCCAATATCACGCCGATGCTGCTGGAGGCGACGGGCAGCATCTGCGGCGCGTTCTACGCCGTCAACAACACCTCTGACAAGCTGGAGTTAAAGTACTCACTGGGATTCAATAAAAATATCTTCTCAGAGTTCGATTTCTCTATGGGCGAGGGGCTCGTGGGGGCGGCGGCGGTCACCCAGGAGGTCAGGGTGATCGGCGATCTGCCCGACGACACGGTCTTTATCGTGCGGACCTTTCTCGGCAAGGTAAAACCCAAGAGCGTCATGACGGTCCCTGTAACGAGCCAGGACGCGCCGCTGGGCGTTTACGCCTTCGCCAGCATCGCGCCGTATTCCGACAATCATCTTGAGGTCATCAACCTGGTCAGGTATTATATCGGCTCCGCCGTCAACAACTGCCTGACCTATGAAAAGATCAAGCGCATGTCCAACGAGCTCAAGTTCCAGAACAAGCTGATACAGGGCCTTAATGAGGATCTGGAGCAGAAAATTTCAAAAAGGTCCATGTTCCTAAACGGGGTCATCGACAATATAGCCGGCCACGCCATCATCGTCACGGACGCCGAATGGCAGATTCTGCTCTGGAATACCGGCGCTCAGGAGAAATTCGGCTGTGTGCCGAGCGAGGCCGTCGGCAGGAGCCTTGAGCAGGTCATTATAGATCAGGATGAGTTCAGGACCGTCAGGGCCTGCATTCTCAAGGCGGAGGAGAAGCTGCATCACAAAGAGAACGGCTGGCATACGGACAGGAACGGCGAGCGGTTTTACGCCGAGACATCCTGTTTTGCGCGACAATCATTGAAAGGGGATTATCTCGGCACGACGACTATAATTAAAGCCCTGCCGGACCCTTCCGGGGAATAAGATAATGGGATAATAATATATGCGATGGATTAACGTCTACCGGCTGAAGCCGGTAGACAGACTGCCGCCTGAAAGGCGGGGCGCCGCACGGCGAACGCATTAACCCTGGCGTATGGTTGCTATGCGCTGGATTGTTTCGCCCGTAGCTTTATCGGCATAGGCAGGTGCCGTTGGGCTCGCAATGACGTAGAGAGAATCTTCTCCTCCCTGTCCGTCAGGGCCACTGATATGTGCTGGATTGCTTCGCCCGTAGCTTTATCGGCATAGGCAGGTGCCGTTGGGCTCGCAATGACGTAGCGGGAAGTCACTCGCTTACTCGCCTCGCCATCGCGCGCGCGGCGATGGTTGGTCCGCCATCATATGCGGCTATACCCGAAGCAACCCAGTCGCGCGCGCAAGGGAATATTATAATCAAGATAAAGCTGTAAATAAACCAAATACAGGAAACGGGGAATGAATAACTTGCAGAATCAAAACTCAAACGAGCCGAATCAAAACACAAACGAGCAGAATCAAAACGCAAACGAGCCGGATCAAAGCGCCGCCGCGGAGGGAAAAACGGCTGTTGGCGCGGCAAAAAGGAAGACTGTCTTGAGCGGCATGCAGCCGACCGGGACGCCATCCCTTGGCAATTATCTCGGGGCGCTCACAAACTGGGTCAAGATGCAGGACGAATACGACTGCATTTACTTTATCGCCGATCTCCACGCCATAACGCTGAGGCAGGTGCCGGCGGACCTGAGGAAAAACACGCGCAATCTGTTTACGCTGTTTCTGGCTGTCGGCCTGGACCCGGAGAAATCCATCATCTTTTGCCATTCCTCCGTCCCGCAGCACGCGGAGCTCACCTGGGTGCTCAACTGCTTCACATATATCGGGGAGCTGGGGCGCATGACGCAGTTTAAGGATAAGTCCCAGAAGCACGACGACAATATTAACGCCGGGCTGTTCACCTATCCGGTTTTAATGGCCGTGGACATCCTGCTGTATCAGGCGGATTACGTGCCCGTGGGCGAGGATCAGCGCCAGCATCTTGAACTGACGCGCGATCTGGCCATGCGCTTCAACAATATCTACGGCGACGTCTTCACCGTGCCGGAGCCGTATATCACCAAGGCGACGGGCAAGATCATGGGATTGCAGAACCCGGATAAGAAGATGTCCAAGTCCGAGAGCGACAACGAGAACAACGTGATCTATCTCATGGACCCGCCGAACGTGATCAGGAACAAGATCAAGCGCGCCGTGACAGACAGCGGCGACGAGGTGCGCTATTCCGAAGAAAAGCCGGGTATCATGAACCTGCTGAACATATACGGCGCGTTTACGGGCAAAACCCCGGCGGAGGCGGAAAAGGAGTTCGCGGGCGTAGGCTACGGCGATTTTAAGCTGGCCGTGGCGGACGCCGTGGCCGCGAGGCTGGAGCCGATCCAGACGCGCTATAAAGAGCTCTCCGAGGACAAAACGTATATTGACAGAACCCTGAAGGAACATACGGAGCGGGCGGCGGCGCTGGCGGAGCGGACTGTCGGCAAGGTTTACAGGAAGATCGGGTTTTTGCGCGCCAGATAGGGTTTGCATCATAAGGGCTTATCTCGCGGGGTTTATGTAGGGGTCTATTTAGATGAAAAACTATAAAAGCAAGGCCGCGATGATCGCGGTCACCGCGGCCCTTTACGCCGTGATGACGCTGGCCCTTTCGCCCATAAGCTACGGGCCGGTCCAGTGCCGGGTATCGGAATTGTTGAATCTGCTGGCCTTTTTTGACCCCGCGTACGCCGTCGGCGTCACATTGGGCTGCCTGATAGCGAATTACTTTTCGCTGTACGGGCTCGTGGATATCGTCTTCGGCACCCTCGCCACGGCGCTCGCGACCTTCGCGATCACAAAGACGAAGAACCTGTTCGCCGCCTCCCTGATGCCCACATTGTCCATGGTCATAGTCGGTAGCGAGGTCAGTTATGCCAGCGGCGTACCATTCGGCACGCCTTACATAATCAACATCCTCTCATTTATGGCCGGCGAGTTCATCGCGGTTTCGGTGATCGGGTTCACGCTGTTTAAGATATTGCTGATGAACCGGGCGATACGGCATCTGCTGAAAGCCGACGCGCCAAAGTGACAAGGTGATATGATACTGTTTCTTTTTTATCATTGACATAAAGCAGCGTACATCCGGAATGCGCGCAGACACAGCGAAATCCTTTTATTCGCAGGTCTGCGCGCGCCAATGGAGGATAGCTGATTTATGTCTACCTTTATCAAGAAACAGTATGGGCGGCGGCGGAGCGGGGGAGGGGACTGAAATAACGTGAGATTTTTACATACTTCCGATTGGCATCTGGGCAGACCGCTCGCGACGCTGACCGCCGTCTATTCGCGGCAGGAGGAACAGCGCGCCTTTATCGACGAGCTGGAGCGGATCTGCGACGAGAAAGCTATAGATTTTATAATAGTCGCGGGCGACGTGTACGACAGCTTCAACCCGCCGGCCGCCGCCGAAAAGCTCTTTTACGACGCGCTCATGCGCCTGGGCAAAAACGGTCGCCGCCCGATAATAGTCATCTCCGGCAATCACGACAGCCCGGACAAGCTGACAGTGGCCCGCCCGCTGGCCGGGGAGCTGGGCATCGCGCTGTTCGGTAACCCGAAAAGCGCGCCCGCGTTGCCCGCGGGAGGGCGTGTCATCGGCACGGGCGAACTCTGCGTGGAGTTGGATATAAGAGGGGAGCGCGCCGTGGTGGCCGCCTTGCCGTATGTGAACGAGACGCGGCTTGACGAGATCTTGTTTGACCTGGCTTCTTCATCCGAGGCGGACATGCGGCGCGGCTATTCCGAAAAGATACGCCGGCTGTTTGAGGCCGCGTCCGCGCGTTTCCGCGGCGACGCGGTCAATCTGGCCGCCGCGCATTTTTACATAACGGGCGGCACGGTCAGCGGCTCGGAGGAAAACATGAAGATCGGCGGGGTCTACGCCGTGGACGCGGACAGCCTGCCGGCGCGGGCGCAGTATATCGCCATGGGGCATCTGCACCGCGCGCAGAAGTGCGCCGGCACGGACAGGGCCCATTATTGCGGCTCGCCGTTCTGTTTTGACAGGGACGAAGCCGGGGCGGCGAAATATGTGTACGTCGTCGATGTGGAGGCGGGCGGACAGGCCGCCGTCGAGCGGGTGCCCCTGACGGACTACAAGCCCATATACCGCTTTAGCGCGCGGAGCCCCGAGGAGGCCGAGGAGTATTGCGGGCCGCACAGGGACGAAAACTGCTGGATTTTTATTACATTATGCACATCCGACGCACTCGCCGCCTCGGGCGCGGACGAACTGCGGCGGAAATATAAGAATATCGCGGAGATCGAGATCGCCTTGCCCGGAGAATACGCGGATCAGGCCGGGGGGCTTGAAAACGCGGCGGACGTGCGGTCTATGTACGACGCGTTTGCGATCGGACAGGCTTTCAAGGATTTTTACGCGCAGACAAAACACGCGGAACCCGATCCGGAGCTTCTGGAACTGTTTTTAGACTTGTGCGAGGTGGCGGATGAGGCCGATAACGCTTAAAATACGCGGGTTGAACAGCTATAAGGACGAGCAGGCCATAGATTTTTCCGCTCTGACGGCGGACGGCATCTTCGGGATTTTCGGCCCCACGGGCAGCGGCAAGACGACGGTCATTGACGCCATGACCATGGCGCTGTACGGCTGCATGCCCCGGCACGGCGCCAACAATATGGAATGCGTCAACGCCGGCAGCCCCGGCATCTACATATATTTCAAATTCTCATACGACGACGGCGATTACGTCATCGAGCGCACATACAAGCGAAAACTGTCGTCTGAAAACCGGTATATAGCGGGCGATTCCGAGGCGCGGCTTTACCGCGTCTATAACGGATCCGACAAAAGGCCCGTCGCCAGCGGCGATAAGGTCACGAAATGGGTCGAGCAGCAGACCGGGCTGAACTATGAAAACTTCACGCGCATAGTCGTGCTGCCGCAGGGCGAGTTCGACGCGCTCCTGAAGCTCAAAGGGAGCGAGGCGGGCAAAATGCTGCAGGATATATTTCGTCTGCGCAGATTCGGCGAGGCGCTCATAAAGAACATCAGAATCAGGCTCGACGCGGCCGGCGCGCAGATAGACAACCTTCAAAAACTTATCGCCCAATTTCCGGACTGCACGGAGGAGCATTTGGCGGCAAAACGCGCGGAACTGGCTGAGACGGAGGATTCCCTCAAAGAGACGCAAAACCGGCTGGGCGCGGTTGAGCGGCGGCGCAAGCTCGCATCGCGGCTTGCGGACTGTTATAAAAGGCAGTCTGAGAACGCCGGGCAGTTATCCGCCGCGCGCGCATATACTGAAAGAAAGCGCGCGGCGGTCGAAGCCGCGGAGCGCGGGCTGAAGGAGGCCGGCGAGGCGTACGAGCGCGCGAAGAGCCTGAAAGACGCGCGCTTTGAGCCGCTGATAGGCGATATAACGAAGCTCGAGAGCGGCATCGGCGCAATCAAAACGCTTGAGGCCGAGATAGACGGTCTCCTTAAAGAATACAAACAGACGGAGCTGGAAGTCATACGCGGCGCGGCCGAAAAGGAGCGGGCGGAATCGGGCCTGAGGCGGCTGGAGGCGGATTTGCAGGATTTGGAGCGGGGGATATCGGAGGCCGAGACCCCGGGCGCCGTCAGGAGCGCCGTCAGCGACGCCTTTTACAGATATAAATCCCTCGAGGAGATAACCGGGGACATCGCGAAAAAGGCCGAACTGCTGGATAAAGAGCGGCTGGCGCTGGACGCGCTGGAACGCGGCAAAGCGGAGGCGGATACGGAGCTGATGTCGGCCGGCGGCACCCTGGAGGCGCTGAACTGGCGCTATGAAAATTTGCTGAAGAACGACCCCAACAGGAAAGACGGGGACGCGGACAAGCTCGCGAGGCTGGAGCAGCGCCTGCACGAGGCGCGCCTGAACGCCGACGCGGCGCTTACCCTGGCCGGCGCGTTGAGGCGGGGCGAGCCCTGCCCGGTATGCGGCTCCGCCGAGCACCCGTCGCCCGTCCGCCCCGGCGGGGCCGACGCTCTGATAGCCGCTGTGCAACGCGATATCCGGCAACTACAATCCGACATCGCCCTGTATGAGGGCGACAAGAAAAAGCTGGAGGCGGACATCAAAAAGGCCGCGCGGGCATTGGACGAGGCGCGGCAGAACGCGTCGAGGCAGGAGAGCGCCGTTGGCGTGAGAGCCGCCGCCCGCGCCAATTATGAGGCCGATATCGCCGGCCTGGAAAGCCGCAGAGCCGATATCGCGCGGCAAATCAAAGAATCAACCTATGGCGGTTTATTGGAATCGTTGAATATAGAATCGTTAGCCCAGGCGGCGTTTCAGCTCAATATGATCAGTCAAAAAGACAAACGCCGCGGCGAGCTGCTGGCAGAACAAAAAGCGAAAAAATCCGGCTTTGCGGAATTGACGGCAAGATACGATGCCGTCGGCAAGGCCTGTATAGAGCGCGAAAAGGAATTGGAAGGCGTGAAGGCGCGCGGAAAAGAGAAGCGCGCGGGGCTTGAGCGCGAAAAAGCGGCGCTGGCGGCGCTGGCGGGCGATGAAGAGCCGGGCGCCTTCCTGGCCAGGCTAAAGAGCGAAAGGGACGGGCTCGTAAAAGCCGAGGAAACGCTCCGGTCAAAACTACAGGGGCAAAGGGAAGGGCTGGAATCGGACAGACAGGAGCTGAGCAACCTGCGCGGCAGGGAGGGCCAGCTCGCGGCGGCCAAAACGCAGATCGAAAACGAGCTGACGGTTATACTGGCGGCGGACGGTTGCCCCCCGTGCCCGCCCGACCAGGCGGAGAGCCTGCTGAAAACCCTCGAGGGACAGGCGGACGCCCTGAGCGCGTCCCTGAATGAGGCCAGGGAACGCTTGGGCAATCTCAAGGCCGACGTCTCCGGCGTCGAGCAAAACCTGAAAAAGCTGGAGGGATGGAGAGGGGAGCTCAAGGAGTCAAACCGCCGGGCCGCCATGCTGGACGAGCTGTCAAAGACCGTGGGGGCCAACAAATTCGCGCGGTTTCTGGGCCTGCGCCAACTGGATTACGTGGTGCGCCAGGCCAGCGCGCAGCTTATGCGCATAACGGGCGGCAGGTTTGAGATCGAGTTCTCCGACAGCGAAAAGGGCAACGTTTTCCTGATCCGCGACAACTCCGAGGGCGGGGCCAGGCGCTCGCCCAAGACGCTCTCCGGCGGCGAGACCTTTATAGTGTCCATATGCCTGGCGCTGGCTCTGTCCAGGAAGCTGCAACTGAGCAGCCGCGCCCCGCTGGAGTTCTTCTTCCTGGACGAGGGCTTCGGCAACCTGGATCACGACATGCGCAGAGCGGCCATCGGATTCCTGAAGGGCCTGATCGCGCAGCGGCCGGCGGCCCGGACGGTCTCCGCGCAATCGATACGGGCGCCCGAGGCGCAAAGGCTCTCGATCGGCATAATCACGCACGTCGAGGAATTGAAAGAGATGATGCCGGTATGGCTGACGGTGACGCCCCCGGACGGCCCGCGTTCGGGCTCGCGGGTGACGATAGAGAACATGTGAAAGAGCGATTCGGGCCATGCATGGGCGGGCGGCGGGGGCAGAGCCCCATATGCACTAACTTAATTTTAACTAATCCGTCATTGCGAGGAGCG
>Ga0209629_10001824_pt1 | contig 13912 bp, 16 predicted proteins | sample TergutCu122P5_FD_187286 | JGI IMG/M metagenome (GOLD analysis project Ga0209629, IMG submission 187286) | Cubitermes ugandensis P5 segment gut microbial communities from Kakamega Forest, Kenya - Cu122 P5 (SPAdes) (version 2) | ecosystem: Host-associated > Arthropoda: Insects > Digestive system... | reverse complement strand
CCATGACGGGCTTCGTCTTTTGCCATTTCGTGAACGGTATCATGGATCGCGTCAAGATTCAATTCTTTCGCCCGTTTCGCAATGCGCATCTTGTCAATATTTGCTCCGCTTTCGGCGTGCATCCGTTTGAACAGGTTGGTTTTGGTATCCCAAACGATATCGCCCAGCAGCTCAGCAAATTTGGCAGCATGTTCGGCTTCCTCGATTGCATAACGTTTGAATGCTTCAGCAATTTCAGGATAGCCTTCACGATCGGCCTGGCGGCTCATCGCCCAATACATGCCAATCTCCGTACTCTCACCCATAAAATGGGCGTTCAGATCTTTAATCATCTGTTCGTCGCAACCTTTGGCAACACCGATTTCATGTTCAGTTACAAACGATAAAACTTCTTCACTTTCAACAAGTTCTTTGAATTTGTCGGAAGGAACACCGCATTGCGGACATTTTTCAGGTGCAGAATCACCTTCGTGGACATAGCCACACACTGTACAAATAAATTTCTTTTTCATTGTTTTGTTTTTAGAAAATTAATAAATAATATATTATGAATCATATTTTTTTGAAAGATTACATGATTTGCAAATTCCTTTGAGGTTCACGTGCGCTTCATCAATGTCAACATCCAGCGTTTGCGGAATGAGATTCTGCATATCAGGCAAAGGGATGTCTATGATGTGGCCGCACGAAGTGCACATAAAATGGGCATGAGTATCCAGTGTCCCATCGAACCTTGCATTACGTTCGTCGATATCGACTTGAAGCACCATTTTCTGTTGAGCAAATAATCTTGCCGTATTGTGCACGGTCGTCTTTGACAACGTCGGAATCGAAGGCAAAAGATCAGTATATATTTCATTTACAGTTGGATGCGTTTGATGCGACATGATATAATTCATGACGGCCAACCGTTGAATGGTAGGTCTGATCCCATGCTCGAGTAAATATTTTTGCGCTGTCATCCTAAAATTGTTATCAATTCAAATTTATAATGAGTACAAAAGTAGTTATACGAAATCAAACTACCAAACGGAAATAAGATTTTTTAACCAAAAAACACCGTAAAAAAGAGATTAATTCTGCTTTTTGACATTTTTTAAATCTTATCCATATTCTTAAACGCAAAAAAGATGTACTTTTGCGTCGTTTTAAAACGAATTTTGAGCGGTTAAACGCGCTTTATAACTGAATATATGTTTGATTTTATTGATTCTTACCCCTGGCTACTGCCAATCATCATCTTTTTTGGTCGCATTTGTGATGTGACACTGGGCACATTACGTATCATTTTTGTTTCCAAAGGAGAAAAAATGATGGCGCCTGTCGTTGGCTTTTTTGAGGTATTCATTTGGATTGTGGTAATCTCCCAAATCTTTTCTCATGCCACACATATCATTGCCTATTTTGCGTATGCATTGGGCTATGCGACAGGGAATTTCGTGGGAATTATGATTGAAAATAAAATTGGATTCGGCTATCAACTGTTCCGCATCTATACCAAGAAAAATGGCGCCGAACTGATGAAACTGTTGAATCAGAGAGGATTCGGTTCGACGCTGATCAAAGGTGAAGGCGCCATCACCGAAGTAAGCATCATTGAATCGGCCGTGAGAAGAAAATCTGACCGGAGGATGATTGAAATTCTGGAAGCGTTTGATCCTGACGTATTCTTTTTAGTAGAAGATATTCGATCAAAACAGAAAGGAGTCTTTGCCTATTCGTCGACCGTAGGAGCGCCGAGGTTGGGAAAATAAATGATAATCATAACTAAAAAATTTAATCATAATGAACTGGAACGTACATGAATTTATTTGGCTCGACTGGATTATTATCGTAGTCGGCATTTTGGCAATCACGTGGGCAATATGGCGAACGATACAGAAAGACAAGCGTTTGCAACAAGGCGCCGACAGTGAAGATTACCTGTTTGGCAAGGGTGAACCCTGGTATATCATCGGAGCGGCAATTTTTGCTGCCAATATCGGTTCGGAACATCTGGTCGGACTGGCCGGAACAGGTGCGAAAGACGGGGTGGGGATGGCTCACTGGGAGATGCAAGGCTGGATGATTCTTGTCCTTGGCTGGCTCTTCGTGCCGTTTTATCAACTGATGAGCAATAAGATGGGTAAGATCATCACCATGCCGGACTTCCTCAAATACCGTTACACGCCGGCAACAGGTTCGTGGCTGTCTATCATCACGTTGATCACGTATGTGCTGACGAAAGTCAGTGTGACGGCTTTTACGGGAGGTATTTTTATGCAGAGTCTGCTCGGAGTGCCTTTCTGGTATGGCGCGATCGGTTTGATTGTCTTAACCGGTATTTTTACCGTGCTGGGTGGGATGAAAGGCGTTATGACGCTATCGGCCATTCAAACGCCCATCCTGATACTTGGCTCATTCTTAGTGCTTTTTCTGGGACTGGCTGCACTTGGCGGCGGCAATATCGCTGCCGGCTGGACGGCCATGATAGACTTTGCCAAAACATTGAACGTGGGAGCGGACGGCGTCACGTATGGCACGAATCACATGTTTCATTTCAACATGAAAGATCCGTTATACGACTCATACCCTGGCTTTTGGGTGTTGATAGGGGCCTCCATTATCGGCTTTTGGTACTGGTGTACTGACCAGCATATCGTTCAACGTGTGCTCGGACAACGCAAAGGTGAATCCAACGTTGAGGTGATGAAACGTGCACGCAGAGGTTCGATTGCTGCCGGATATTTCAAATTGCTGCCGGTATTTATGTTCCTGATTCCGGGCATGATAGCTGCTGCGCTGGCTGCGCGTCCGGAGAGTGGATTCTCGTTAGAAAATCCGGACACCGCCTTTGGGTCGATGGTGAAGTTTGTGTTGCCTGCCGGTGTGAAAGGGATTGTCACTGTGGGCTTTATATCGGCATTGGTTGCTTCTTTGGCTGCATTCTTTAACTCCTGCGCTACGCTGTTTACCGAAGATTTCTACAAGCCTAATTTCAAAAACAGATCGGAAAGCAATTATATCTTTGTGGGACGCGCCGCAACCGTTGTGGTCGTCATTCTTGGCATCGTTTGGATACCGGTCATGATGAGTCTCGGCAGTCTGTACGAATACCTGCAAGGCATCCAGTCGCTGTTAGCGCCTGCCATGGTGGCTGTTTTTGCATTGGGCATTTTCTCCAAAAAGATTACGCCCAAAGCCGGAGAAGCAGGGATGATCGGCGGCTTCTTAGTCGGAATGGTGCGGCTTCTGACGAATGTCCTGACTAACACGGGGAAAAATGAGATGAGTGGATGGATTTGGGAACATACCGCCTGGTTCTGGCAAACCAACTGGCTGATTTTTGAGGTATGGCTGCTCGTTTTTATCATCACTTTGATGGTGGTTGTGTCGTTTTTCACGCCCAAACCTACTACACAACAGATTGAGGCTGTTACTTTTACCGGCGACTATCGGAAACAGATCGCTGCGAGTTGGAGCAAATGGGACGTCATCGCATCACTTGGCATCATCGCCTTTTGTGCATTGTTCTATTTGTATTTCTGGTAAGAAATTAAGATAAAATCATTTGATTATTAGATGAATACGTGATTAACATTTGATAGCTATGAGTAAAATCTCAATCCGTTTTTTCGACGACCGGGAAGTTCGCGCCGTTTGGGACGAAGAAAACAGTAAATGGTGGTTTAATGTCGTAGATGTTGTTGCAGTACTTAGCGAACAAGACAATTACACAAAGGCGAACAATTATTGGCGCTGGTTAAAGCGAAAATTAATCAGCGCCAATGATCAACTTGTGAGCGCCACTCACGGTTTCAAATTCATTGCGCTGGATGGCAAAAAACGTTTGGCTGATACTTTAGATAGCGAGGGTATCATTTCACTGGCTAAGCATTTTCCCAATAACAAGGCAATAAAATTTCTCGACTGGTTTCTTTACAGCGACAACAGCATTGATGGGCAAAGTAAGAAAAAAGCCTATTCCCTGTTTGAGAGTAACCTTATTGATGAAATTCAGGTAGGTACAACCAAAGGTTTACAGCAAATTCACGCTTATCTGTTTGGCGGACTCTACGATTTTGCAGGACAAATACGGCAAAAAAACATTTCTAAAGGCGGTTTTCAGTTTGCAGTAGCCCACTTTCTCGGTGGTACATTAAAGCAGATCGAACAAATGCCTGAAAATACGTTTGATGAAATTGTCGATAAATATGTGGAAATGAACATTGCCCATCCATTTATGGAGGGAAACGGGCGAAGCACAAGAATCTGGCTGGATTTGATTTTGAAAAAACGCCTGAAAAAATGCGTGGACTGGAGTAAAATTGGTAAAAACGATTATATGAACGCAATGATAAAGAGCGCTATCAATAGCGAGACGCTGAAAATCCTGTTAAAAAATGCGCTCACCGACGAAATCCACAGCCGGGAAATGTTTATGAAAGGAATAGATTATTCGTATTATTATGAAGAAAATTAAATCATTTTAATCAACGGAAATGACAGGATACGATTAAGCAGCACACTCAAGTCACGAAAGCAGTTTCAACGCATCTTGGTGAATTTCAATCAGTTTATCTCTCAGATGAACCGGTGTGATCACTTTCATGTTTTGGCTTTGCGATAATAATTCCATGATAAAATCGTACGTGATTTTCACCTTGAGCCGGATTTTGAACTCATGCTCATCGTCGATCAGGGTTTCCTGCGATTCGTGCAGCGGGAAAGAATCGTTGTACTTTCCTCCCATGGGTGAAAAAGACAGAATCACTTCTTCCGGTTCTTTATTCCTGTCAGAAAAAATCCCGAAAGCGTCGGCAAACTCCTTTTTGACGTCGTATTCGCGATTTTTCACAAAATGGTTTCTTGTCACGTAAAGGTCTTGTATTCTGTCTAATCCCCATGTTTTGATGCTTCCTTGCTCCTCAAGTCGACCGCCGATTTCCATGGCAAGCAGATACCATCTGCCTTGCGATTCCTTGAGTGCGTAAGGCTCTACTTTCCGTATATGTGACCAACTGTTGTCATATTTGCGATAAAAAAACTCTGTCACTAATGAGTTTCTGATGGCGTAAACCAGCGGTGAAAAATGCTCCATGCCTTTTGGTTTTCTTTTTTCCGGAAAGACAACTTCCGCAAGTTTTTTATCCAAATATATGGTTCCCAGTAAATTCAACTGTTCTGTCATCATCTCGAAGTCAGATAACGCATCATCGTCTTCCGGAATGTAATATCCTTTATCTTTTTTTGAATACTTGACCACTATGTTGAGATTGTCCCGAATTTCCTTCAAATCACGCTGTATCGATCTTTCTGAAAGTCCAACCATGTCAGGGTCAATGTAATTCGTGATTTTTTCCTGAACAGCCTCTACAAGTTTGTCCATGCTGATGTATTTTTTTCTTCTGATTTGTTCGAGGACAATCAGATAACGCTGAGTGAAGCCTACTTTTACCGACATATTTTTGATGTTTGAAAAACACAAAGATACAAAGTTTTCAATCAATTCAATGCCTTTTTTCAAGAATTTTCAGCGAGGTCGTCATCAAAATAATCATTTTCCGTCATTGCCTGTTTCCGGGCTATGGTGGAACGGATGGTATAATAGCATGATATTAATAGACCGCAGAATCAAATAAAAAGGAATCATCCAATGAATGACTCCTTTTTAGTAAAATCATCTATTCCAAGATCGACTCCGCTATTTAATAGTCTCCCAATAATGAGCAGTACTAACATGGACAGTTCGGAGGCAGCAGAACTCAATAATTTCGACAGTAAAGATAATAAAAGTTTATCTATTTTCCAAATTATTTTGCAAGAAAATTTAGAAAAAGGCAAAAATATGACAATATTTGAATATCTGAGTTTGTTTTTATCTTTATAAAAAATGGTTGCAGATGGGAAATGTGAAGTAAATCCAAAACGACAACAAAATCAAAAACCGGCTTAACGTCAAGAGCAAAAACAAAGTTATTTTTTACGAGGGAAAAACTCAAAGAATAATCTTTCCCTCTGTTTTGTTAAGCCGTAACAGATTCGGTATCGATGAGTACCAAAAGATGGTACCCATCAGGATGGTCGTAACCGAACTTAATTCTTTTAATTGAATAAAAACCACATTTTCCATCTGCATAAAAAGTAGATTAGGACTGCTATACGAGCCAAGTTCTACTTACCCATTTTGTTCAATATTTCAAAGATCCCTGTCAATGAATTAGGAATAATTATTTTGAGTTTTGAGAGTTCTGCTCTTTTTTGTTCCTTGTAAGCATTGAAATCGATTTGCAGTTTTTTACGTGTTTCAATAAAAACAGTTTTATCCACAGACAGTCTGTTATTTTCCTTGTGATTTATTTCATCTACCTGCTGCTGTATCTTGAATCTAATGGCATTTAAAGATGCCTGAGCGCTACGATGCTCATTTTGAAGTTTGAAAAATAAATCCTCAATATTGTTTGCCTCAATACTTGGAGCATACTCATAAATCATAGCCTGTTGACCTTCTCCCTCCATCGTTATTGGATGCAATATTCTGTACTTTAATTCTTTTCTGGCTTTGGCGTAACTGCCTCCCGGATGGATAAACTTTCCAATCACAGCGCTTTTTGTTTCCAGTTCATAGTATTCTATTCTTTCTTTAATAGGCAGAGTAGCAAGAATATTATCAAACTCTACAAAACCGTAATTCTCTTTCTCCGGACATTTGGGGCATTCAAGATGTTCTGCCACCAAATAAACTTCAAAATCCAATGCTGATACACTCTCCATTTCATATTCTTTTGCCTTTATTGCTTCTCTTAACCAAGCTATTAATGAGTTAGCCTCAGTAATCTTTTGAAGATTATCAGGAATCCTTTTCAGTACATCCGACTTCATGCCATAAGCAATAACTTTCGACTCATTGGAAGTCATCAGAGAAACTTTACAATCCAAGAAACCAATAGCAGTATCTTCATCTTGCAAATGTTGCACATACTCTTTTGCCATGTTGGCAATGTGATTGGCACTTGTGCTTGTAATGCCATTCTCGCCAAAAAAAACCTTATTTTTCTCTTGCATTTGATTATTATTAATTTATATTTATTTGACGGCACAAAGGTACATGGGATGATTGCCAAAGTACGGCGCTCTTCTAAAAAAAAAGTGTTAAATTTTTTGTCAAAAATCATTTTCTTTTGAAAACTTCAGGTTCACACTTCCATTTAATTCTTTATTCTCATTCTACATCATCAAACCCCACTCCTTCAATCAATCCCAACTCCAAGCATATCTTCCATTCATCAGTGATATTTTCTTTGAAGCAAGTTTTTAAATACGCTAATGCCACATCATTCATACCTTTCATTTTACGAAGTTTTTTTAATTTTGCCCGTTGTTCGTCAGTCAATGGCTGATCGTTTTTATATATTTTTAGTCTTCTATTCCTTTGAACGAAAAGGATATAATTGCTCTTGCGGCATAATTCCCAATACGCATGCGCTACATCAATCCAACCTTTCTCAAGTAACTCATCGAACTTTAATTTTTCTTCATCAGTCAGTGGTTGATAATTCTGAAAAGTTTCTCTTACTGCCATAACTTAATAAAATTTGAAATGTTTTTTTTGTCCATAAAACTGTTCTTCAAAATAATCAGATGATTCAAGTTCTCTGCGTTTATTTTCAAAATCGTTGATTACTTCCACAGGCAACCCTTCTTTAGCTCCTATTTGTAACGTTAAGTCTATTAATTTTTCTACCTCGTCAAAATATTGTTTCTTATTAAATTCAAAGTGAAAATTAGTTGGCTGCTTGTGTCTAATTGCAAAATCATCATCCCAAATTACACTATTTTCAGTTTCTGTAATCCTTACGATATATTGGCCACATCCATCAGCACCACAAGCGCACCCAAGGACACCCGCCGCTTTTATTTCTTCTTTAGCTTCTGTTTCATCTCTACTATTGCAAGTGTAATAACTCCATCCGGTTAATCCGGAAAAACCTCCGTTTGGCACCCATGGAATATATGGCTTAGCAACACCAGATATATAATAGTGGCCTCCCTTTAATTCATAATAAAGCCAACCTGGGTATATACCATCGCCATAACAATTGCCCGCTTTCCTTCCATTTTCGTATATATATTTATTGATTTTCCTTCCATTAATGATAGTAATTACTCTCCATCCTTCTTTCTCATAATCACTTAACTTGAATTTAATTACATCCATTTGGCAAAATTTAACTGTTTATACGGCACAAAGGTAAATGGGATGATTGCCATAACGTGTCGTTCTTCTAAAAAAATGATGAATTATTTGTAAGTACCAATTTTCTTTTTCACTTCCTCAATTTTATCCAACACCTCCCAAAGCAGGTCGATGTTTTTATCACCTGTATTACGCAGCATGCCTTCATCTACATAAAATTCAGTACCAATTGGTTGATTTTTTTCCCATTCTTTCCATTTTCCCTGACAGGCAAGATTAAACAAATTGTCTTGAATCTCATCCGCAATGGCAGTTATCCGCTCGATCATTTGAGAGAGCGTTTCTCGATATTGTGTATAGTCGGAGAGGCGGATTATTTTCGGACTATTTCTTTCTTCCTTGATTTCTTCAAAACTCCAACCGGGAAAACATTTACCTTCCTCATTCATGATTCGAACCAATTCCTTGGCATTGTCGGCTTCAACAATGAGCAGGGGTTTCCTTTGCTCGTCTGAAATTTGATTTTTTTTTAATTGCACTCATTGGCTATTGTTTTTTTGTTTAATGTATGCAATGATAATATTGTCAATCATTTTCGGTATGTTTTTATTCCATTGATTATCATACCTGTCAAAATAACCTATATATTTTTTTGCAAACTGTTGAAATTGTTCAAAAATTTCAAAATATATCTGAATCTGTTTGTTTTTATCAAAATTTATGTTCTTATAAAAGAACATGAGGGTATAAGCGCGATCTATCGGCATTAATAAATTTGGAAGAAAATAATGAACTGTTTTTGAAAAGGTCACCAATTTTGGTTTGTCTTCTGCAACAAGATTTAAGTTTTCAAAAAGAAAATTGATTTGCTTTTTTACCTCATCAATACTTTCCAGATCTTCAATACGATACTTTTCCAACGATTGAATTGCCAGTTGATTCTCAATTAAAGATTTTTTAAAGAAATTGAACTCGGAAAGTTTTGCACCTCTTTGATTCATATTCCATGCTATAAGTGTTGTATATACTAACTCAATAAAATCCTCTGTAAACTTTTTTTCGCCACTGTATTTTGTCACAAGATTATAAAGATACATACCAGGGTCATACGGTCTATAGTTATTTTTTGTGTAATCAAGTAATCCTTGAATATTCTTTTCCTGAATAACTGTTGTTAAATAATTTTTTAGTTTCATTTTTTTAGAATTAAATTGTTTGAATTAGTTAATATAGTGTACATTAGTTTCAATAAATTTATCCTTATTTCCTTCAATCTTTTTATTATGATAATAATAATCTCCAGAACCAATTAGCCAAAATATTTTGTCAACTTTATAAGGTGTTTGATTTACAATGCGAGCCATCTCAATAACTGCCTTATATGCTGAATAATCATTTTTTTCGCAAAGACTAAATGCATGAAAAATATCCTTTATATGTACATCGGGTTTAGGATATTGCGTATATCCCAATTCTTTTAAAAAGTCGCAAGCGAGAGCGAAGCCCAAACCAAAAATTTCTTTTTCAAGCAGCATTGGTAAAGCGGCGGAAGAAAATTCATTATACGAAAAGCGATTGATAAAATCGTCAAAATCATTTGCGTCGTCAAATTTACGTAAAAATTTGCATCCGGATATAATCGATTTTGCGTATAATTTCCACAAATTTCCCTTGCTATCAGTGTTTTTGATAGAAAAATGTTTTTCAAAACACTCTAATAACGTGTCTTCATTGTATGCGCCTAAAATGGCGTCAATATCATAATCAAAAAGAATATCTTTAAAAATATGCTTCTTGCTTTCACTCCAAAAACCGATAACATTTTTAGACATTTGCCTATTCTGCAATGAGCCCAATAAATTGGTTAAAATATCGCTTTTTGATTTAAACTTTTTTTCCACATGAAAGTATTTTTCTAATTCTTTCCCGCGTAATTCTATCGGAGTAATTTCCAACAAAAATTTTTCAGCGTTTTTATAGATTACTCGCATCTTTTCTACACGTTTTTCATTTATTATATCCATTTTAAATCCTCCTATTTTATTAATTTTGTTATTGATAAATTTGATGAATGATTATTTTGGTGCAAAGGTAATATTTTTTTTTATTACGCCAATTTTTCCTTATTTCTTATCCTCCAAATATCTGCAAACCCTTTCCCAGTCCGGGAACTTTTCGCTGCCAAAAAGTATCAGTTCGCCTTCAAATTCGCCGGCGCCGTTTTTGGTGCGGTCGTCAATCAGGAAATCGCCTTTGTTGAGGTTGTGATATTTTTGACTATAATTCATCCGCATCCATACCGTAACCCTCTACCCACCCAAATTCACAGCGAAGTTTCCATTCGTCTGTCATATTATCATGGTTACACTCTTTGTGATAGGCTCTTGCTACATCTTTCCACCCCATTTTAATCAATTTTTTCCATTTTGCTTCCTGTTCTTTTGTCATGCCTGATTCGGCGCCTTCTTTATAAAGTTGCGAACGCCCGGTTTTGCAAATATATTCTGCAAAATTGCTTTTTTTGCAATAGTCGGAATATGAATGAACTACATCAATCCAACCTTTATCGAGCAATTCGCTAATTTTCAGTTTCTGTTCTTCTGTCCAAAGCGGACAATTTTCAAAAATTTCTTTTACTTTCATTTTACGCACATTTTCTATAAAAATACTGATTTTCTTCCTCTTTTTCCGGTATGGGTTCACCGTCAAATTCAGGCGCCGAATCAAAAACCAGCAGAATCATATCTTCCGGTAATTTGTTATCTATGCAAAATTGCAACGAATAATCATCCGCATCGAAACAATTGATGCCATCGTACGGAATATTACTTGTTTTTGCAGTTTCTCCGTCAGCATCAACCAGCCTTTCAGGGTGCATTTGAGCGCGGAACTCAATTTTCGATAAGTAAAATCGCAGGCAATCAGTATATTGGGATATACATGATACTGTTCATGGAATTTTTCAACATACGAATTGATCGTGTCGTCCCAGACAGCAAAGTCCGAAATCATACCGCTAAGTTTAAGTAATCCAGTCATGAAGATTTTTTATTTTAATTCAACGGCGCAAAGGTAAAGATAATGACTGCCATACTGCGGCGCTCTTCTTTTTATTTTGTGTTTTTTCTGTTTTTTTGTACTTTTGTTCCGAATTGATGATAAAGGAGAATCTATAAAGATGCAATAGTATGAATATCAAGATGAAAAATTTTTATCACATTTTTTTAACCGTCATTTTAAGCGCTTTTCTGTTGGGCAGTTCAAACCATCAAATAAGTGATTGTAAATGCAAAAGCATTGAATTAAAAGGTCGTGTCAAAGTCGTGGCGTCCGGAGCGGATTTGCGGATCAAAGTGGTTGACACACAGCCTGATTTAAGAGTCAGGAAAGTAGAGCGATCGCCTGTTGAATGTGGAGAATGGCAATTTGTCGATTCAGGAGAAGATTTTACTGTTCAGTTTGTCAGTGACTTTCCTGATGTAAGGATAAAATATGTAGATGTTTCTCCGGGAATGAACTGATGAAGGGGGCAAGATGATGGACGTCAATTCTTTTTACCTATGATTTTGAAGGAATTATAGTATTATAAAAGGGAAACGCTAATCATCTTATTTATTGATAATTAGCATTTTGTGGAGTACTCGGAGCGGGACTTGAACCCGCACAGCTGCATTAGCCAAAGGATTTTAAGTCCTTCGTGTCTACCATTCCACCATCCGAGCGGTTTGTAAACTGTTGAGCGGAAGACGGGACTCGAACCCGCGACCCTAACCTTGGCAAGGTTATGCTCTACCAACTGAGCTACTTTCGCAAATATTTCAACTTGGTTGGCTGACTGCTGATCTTGCCAAGGTTAGGAGTTACATCTAATCTTTGGGGCAAGGTTATGCTCTACCAACTGAGCTACTTTCGCAAATATTTCAACTTTGTTGGCTGACTGCTGATCTTGCCAAGGTTAGGAGTTACATCTAATCTTTGGGGCAAGGTTATGCGCTGCCAACTGAGCTACTTTCGCAAATATCTTTCGCAATAGCGGCTGCAAATGTAATGCTTTTTTTTATTTTTACAAAAAGCGCCATAAATTATTTACAGCGCAAAGTCAGTTATTCAATGAACCAGTTATTGATTTATTCAATAATTCAATAATTCAAAAATTCAATCATTAGTTAATTGGTAACCACTCCTGTATTCCCGTTCACCACAACGTTGTAGATTTTGAGACCAAATTTTTTGCCTTTGATGGCGATGCCTGTGCCGTCAATGATCTGGTAGGTTGTGCCACATTGCGGACAGTGCGCGTTCATTCCGCCATCTACTACTTCAACAATCACATTTCGATTTGGGGTTGATTCGTTTGGACATGCCAAATCAAAAGCGGAATATGTATCCATCGTGGTGTGTATCACCAACAACCCGCCTAAACCCAAACTTTCATTTTGTTGAGGGTTGTAATCAATTCCGGGGTTGGAATATAGATAAGTTCTATATCCGCCAATCCCTCGCAGCGCTTTGTCCCTGTATAACAAATCCAATTTCAGAAAAACCCTTCCGTAGACAGGATTTTCAGGGAATTTTTCACATGAAAACACTGTAAAAAACAGCAAAAACAGCATCAATCGTTTCATGAGAACTGCTTAATTGTTTAAAAGCGATTCTTCTGCCCGGTTTGCTATATCAAATGCAAATCCATTGATGATTTGTTGTTTCAAACGTAAAATCTCGTCATTGCACAGATTTCCGATGCTTCCTTCGTGGGTATGATGGACTGACTTATCGGGGTGAAAATCACCTGTTTCAATGTCAAGACCCACTTTTTTATACGCATCACGAAAAGGCATTCCGGAAAGAACCAGCCGGTTTACTTCTTCAACGCTGAAAAGCAACGAATATTTTGTGTCAGCAAGGATATCCGGATTGATTTCAACACGTTGCATCATCTGTGCAACCATCCGGATACAGTCCTGTATCTCCTCAAAAGCCGGCAGAAACAGTTCCTTGATGATTTGCAGATCACGGAAATAACCGGAAGGGAGATTGTTGGTAATCAGCGCGATTTGTTGAGGCAAGCCTTGTATCTTATTGCATCTCGCCCGTGTCAGTTCGAAAACGTCGGGATTTTTTTTGTGGGGCATGATGCTGGAGCCGGTCACGTATGCGTCCGGCAGTTTGATGAATCCGAAATTCTGGCTGTTGTAGAGGCAGGCGTCCATAGATAGTTTCGAGAGGGTCGCCGCAATTCCGGCCAGCGCAAATGCTACGGTACGCTCTATCTTCCCCCGTCCCATCTGCGCATAAACAACATTGTAGTTCATCGAATCGAAGCCCAGCAATTCTGTTGTGAGAGAGCGGTTTAACGGAAAAGAGGAACCGTAGCCTGCTGCCGAGCCTAATGGGTTGCGATTGCATATTTTATACGCGGCTTGCATCAGTTGCAGGTCGTCGGCCAAACTCTCTGCATAAGCGCCAAACCATAAGCCGAACGACGACGGCATGGCAATCTGCAGGTGCGTATAGCCGGGCAGTAAGACGTCTTTGTAACGGTTGCTTTGCGATATCAGCAAGTCAATCAGAAGTGATGTTTGACCGACTGTTTCCTGGATATTTGCCCGCGTGAAAAGTTTCAGGTCGAGCAACACCTGGTCGTTGCGCGAGCGTCCGCTATGAATTTTCTTTCCCGTTTCGCCCAATTTGCGGGTCAGCATCAGTTCGACCTGCGAATGGACGTCTTCTACGCCT
>Ga0209629_10001822_pt1 | contig 13916 bp, 9 predicted proteins | sample TergutCu122P5_FD_187286 | JGI IMG/M metagenome (GOLD analysis project Ga0209629, IMG submission 187286) | Cubitermes ugandensis P5 segment gut microbial communities from Kakamega Forest, Kenya - Cu122 P5 (SPAdes) (version 2) | ecosystem: Host-associated > Arthropoda: Insects > Digestive system >... | reverse complement strand
ACTTGTTGACCCGTTCCGGTCTCACGTATCCAGAAGTCTCTTCAAAGGTCTGCCATAATTCCTTCTGCCAGTTGGAGAATAGTGTTTCATCACCCTGGGTAAACTATTACGAGGCATTCTATTTACATGTTGTATCCAGTTTCTCTTGTATTCCAGTAATTTGTCCAGAATTGTTATTTTTAATTCCTTTGCAATTTGTGTATTTGTTTTGTGATCTGTCCAAGTATATCCTGCTTTTCTTCTCATATATTTCATCTCTGCTGCTGTTATTCTTCTGGCGTCCCTTGCTCTAACAGTTCAAGTTTCGCTGCCATATAACAAAACTGGGAGGGCCAGTGTATTGTATAATTTTATTCTTGTTTTCTTAAGAGTTTTTTTTGTAGTCTAAACACATTATTCAAAATATCTGTAATTTTCATATAGTTATGTAATTTGTTATCAATGTCCAATTCTTTTTCATAAGATATCATATTTCCTAAATAGTTAAACAAATTTACTTGTTCTATGATTTTGTTATCTATTACAATTTTAGTTCTTACTGGATCTCGTCCTTTAAACGCCATCGACTTTGTTTTCAGTACAGATATAGTTAAACCATGTTCTGTTATTATTTGATTTAATCTGTCCGCAGCTTTCTGTAGATTATCTTCTGTGTCTGCTATTCTGACTTTTTCGTCTGCAAATAACAGCGTTGGCAGTTGCTGGTTTTTTGAAAGTTTGATTCCTGTTACGTCTTGTTTTTGCCACTTAGTTATTTTTTCGTCTAAATATATATTAAACAGTGTAGGTGAAAGAGGACAACCCTGGCGTATTCCTTTATTAATTTCTGCCGGTTTTGATAGTTTGTTGTTAAATGTTGTCAAAATTTTATTTTGTGTGTAAATATTGTTTCACCATCAATAGCTTGTAAGTCTGGCACACTCTGCTCCCTGGAAATGGAATATTTTTACCGAAACAAGTTGAAATAGTGTCTTTACTGTTTACATTTATTTGGTATTGAAATTTTTGATTGTTTTAATAAAAGAATACATTGATCTGGATTGCACGGAATGGACAACTTCAAAATTACTGAATTGTTCTTTTTGTATTCCTGATAGTGAATGAACCAGGATACGTCGCACAAAAGAGGCGGCTTGATCATGACGTGGCAGAGCCACAATCTGCGAAAAGGGCAAAACTGAGAGAAGGTAAAACAATCTGTCCATATGGAGGCACCTGTAACAATGCCAGATCACATTTCGCAGCCGATGGAGTTCGTTCAGGACAGCTTTTAAAGGTAAGAAATGTTGCTCTGCAGAATTTACTAGCAAATGCAATATACCTGTGTCCATTTGCAATACCAGAAGGAGTTTCCTGCCTTTGGTCTGGTATTCCGTTTGAGATAGAGAGCCATGTTAGAGATTCACACGACGGTGAGAAGTTTAAAGTTACTGGAGAGAGTGAGTGGATAGGGTTATCTTTATCTGTAGTACAGACTTATCAAATTTTGGACAAATTATTTTCTAAATTCTGCTCAAGAAACACACATGGTTATATTTCTCAGTTTTTCACGTCAGACATAAGAACGATTTTAGTGGCTACACATATCATTTTAAAAATAAAAAATGTAAACTCTGAAGAATGTATTTCAGAATCTGGTGCTATGTTGCACAATTGTCTGAAAGATAGAGATTAGGTTTTTGAATTTAAGAAATATGTGAAATTGCAAAATGGAACAGTGAAGAAGTATTTTATTGCTAACAATTCCACGTCATGTCCCAATGAAATGTCAAGATTAGAGGTGATCGGGCCTGACCACTCGATGGCACTGATGGAAATCCCCGCGCGTTAGCCAGACAGTTGTAACTCCTTGCCTGATATCTGCTTATATCAAATATTTTTCAGCCTTAGATGCTTCTGGTTTTACTACATCCCTCGCTTTCTTATACTGGTTCATCGTCATCTTTATCCTCATCTTCATCATCACCATCACCATCGTCATCATCATCATCATCATCACAGCTATATTATTATTATTATTATTATTATTATTATTATGGGAACATCCGAGAAGAAATTCCCGTGGGCTGGACTGAGGTACAAGAAAATACAAGTAGTTGTTAATAAATTAACTTAACTTATGTAAATGTTATCAAACATGACAACATTGACAAACAAGGGTCCTATTCACTCATTAATTACTTTTCTTGGTAAAATTTTTATTGACATACCTGAAGATGGTCTTAGCATAGATCGAAGTAAGTAGTATACATGTAAAGGAATTAAATGATTGCACAGAATTTCAGTTGTGGTAGGTGGAACATATGAACACTGAACTTTAAGCAATAGTATTAACCTGACTGAAAATCTTGTAATATTTAACATAAGGTAACATTACACAATCTAGAATTTTCTGGTCAAAATTAATTTTGAATTCTATTCTAAAATTCAGGCAAGGGAATTACTGAAATATTATACAAGATTATATTAATTAGTTGTACAATTACTGGTGTGTGATGCACTGTTGTGGTTACAAAGATGAAAATATTCTCAGAAGACTTTATTTCTGACAGTTTCAATGGTTACCATATTTATACAAGGTAATGTAAAAGTCAACAAAACATATGTGCATTGAACTGTAGTACGTTTTCAGTTACGTTTCACACAGTACCACAACATCGAATGTTGCTTTCTCCATCTAAAATAGAATCGCGTGTTTTTTAGGGATGAGAAGAGTTTGTGTTTTGTATGAAATATCGGGTACTCAACTGAAGACAGAGTAAAGGCAAAGAGATTATTGAATTTTATAATTACACATTTGTGCGATCCACTTTATAATTGCATAAGTGAAGGTATTTTAAAAAAGCGTTTATAAGTCTTCCACATAACATTTTCTTTTCAGTAATTTCACATTGTAAATTATTCGGTTTACTTGCTGTTAAATGGAAACGTCACTGATTTAGTGCTAAATTTACACCAACAATTATTTCACATAATTTCATGTCCACGTTTCGAAGAAATTTCATTTTGTGTGTTACAACATGCCGAGAAATGTTACTATTTGTTTTAATAAGTTTACATGACCAATTCACAGTCAACATTTTTCTTACCAAATGCACTGTGTCTTTTGGTTTAAAACATATGTAAAAGGGACTAATTTTTTCTCTTTGTTCCTTATCCTGAAATGTAGGAAAAAACATGCACACGGGAAAGCAACAAAGACAATATCATGGTGAGAGGTCTCCATTCACCAGAGACGATCAAAAGCGAACTTCAAGTCTCTTGTTTGGAGGAGAGAATTGAATGCCCATTTAAAGTACTCTTAGGCGTTGACTGTGATTGGGTTGGTTCTCAGTCTCACATAGCGCGCCATAGTATCAAGAGTCACGGCGCGGAGTTGCACGGAAAATCAGGACCTTTCGTAGTGCAGCTGCAGGATGTTTCTAAATCAATGAGTTTTCATAAAGCGATTGCCATGGGGGACCGCTTGTTTTACCTGCTCTGCGTGAAAAAAGAAAATACCATGCACTTTTTAGTATACGTCATCCCTAAACAGACATCAGAAGAGTACACTTATGACTTCAAACTTAAAAAAGGTCAAGAAGAGATTTCAATTACTGGTGGCAAATGCAGCAGCTTATTGCAGACTCGATGCGAAATAATAGAAAAAGGAGATATCATCAGACTGCACAGCCGTAAAGTTCAAAAGTATCTTGATACAAAAGACAACTTGTCATGTATAATTGGAATACGACGACAGGAATGAACCCTGTCTTCTTGTGAGGCTGATAGGACCAGAGTATCAGATGCATCAAAATGAGGCCAGGGTCGCGCCCAGAATAGGATGACGGAAAAATGCTAGGAGAAAAATGCTAGCACGTATCCTGGAAAACCCAACGACCGGCTGTCCTGGACCCGGCGAGTAGAAACACACTGCACTTTCTGCGATGGTGGCTTCATTTCACAATTCTTTTCTGTGTTTTATAGGGGTAAATTTGAGTTTTCGTTTGTAAAATTTGAGTGCTTAAAATAAAGACCAGACAGCCGAAGGACTTGTATTTCTTTGATAGGATATTCGATTTTAAGTACTTTATCATACAAAATCAATTTGGATTAATTAGTCTTAAATATAAACGTGAGTGTCGAAATGATAAATAACAGAAAGAATAATTTGATTCCCGTTTATGTGAGGTATGTTTTGTTGTTTATAACGCAAAGAGTTGCTGCTGTTCGTTTCGTCAAATTTAAGTGAACAATTCCCTGCCACAAATCAGCTGTCTTAACAGATGCTGTGTTTGTTTAATTGAAAACATATGTGTGTTTATGGGAGGGGCACTGGTTTTTCCTCTTTGAGTTTCTGACCGTGCAATGTATCAGACGAAGTCGACATCATAACATAGCAAATGCCTTCCAAGAAGGGTCTTGATTAGGTTGTCATGGAGGAAATCAAGACACAACTTCTGTAACAGCTGCAGGCTACATGTTTCGGCATGCTCACTTGTAAAGGAAAGTTTATTAACGTCCCAAATATTACTCCGTAGAAGAATGCAGCTACTGCGATATATCTGTGCAAGAACTGTGAAGCTGGATGTGAAGAGACATTCATAGTGGACGGCAGAAATAAACATCAATTCGTTTGTCTGTACGAGAGCAAAGAATGTCCATTCAGAGAACTGTCAAATGCAGACTGCTCCTGGACTGGTACTCTGTCAGACATAGCGGCTCACATCAGAAGCGATTACAGCAGTGAGGCTATTCAAGACGTGAGACATTTCCAAGTGAAACTGTTGGATATTTCCAGACAAACACGTTACCGGCAAGCGGTACTCATTTTTGGGGAATTATTTTACTTTATTATTATTATTATTATTATTATTATTATTATTACTATTATTATTATTATTATTATTATTATTAACTGCAATTGGGGTTTCACATGGTGGCAGTGGTTATTTTACATGTAAACAAATATGAGATAAGTAACTAGGAAATTTAATTCGTGAGGGCTACATGAGAAGCCTGTAGTAGCGACGTGGAAGCTTGGGAACCATCTCAGCATTCGTTTATAGACACAGGGAAACCAAGAAAAACCTGTGTCGAGGTGGCCGGTCGCAGGACCTTCCGGATACTGACTTCTAGCCAGCAGTCCGGCATCTAAAGTAAAACAGCATTACACACATAGTATAACAAATACACATAAGATGACAACAATATACACAAGACAAATACAGTTAACACAAATGCACACAAGGAAAACAACATCAATGGAAGAAAGTACTATATATGGTTTCTAATATTTTTCCCCCCACATATGGCACACACGCTCTTACCTCAGACCTTCACTTCTCACCACTTTACTACCCATATATACCCTTCACATTACGTCCCACATTCTTTCCTTCCCTACACTGCACTTCACTTCACTTCCCTTCAATTTACTTCACTTCACTACATTTTAGATGAATTTCACGTCACTTCACTACGTTTTAGATGAATTTCACTTCACTTCACTTCCCTACACTTTTAGATGTTTATTTTTTTTTTAAACTCACCTCATTAATCACATTCCTTACCTTCTCTTTCAAAGTATTTGGTTTACAGGTGTGAGATTGGTTTATAGGGGAAACTGGATTTAACGCCTTTAGCTTTGGAGTAATTCACTTCGATAGTAAGAATGAAACTGAGGCCCTCAAATAAAGCATTTAAATTGGTAAATTCGTAATGGTCACAGTTACGAGCACTTACAGGGTGGTCTCACTGCGTGCAGCCTTAGAAGTGTGTAACGTTTTATTATAACACTAGATTTTCCTAGTGAACACGGGGAATTTTCATGTGAAATTGAAACTGGAACATGGAGGTTGGATGGTTTTATATTGGAGGAAATACAGGAATCTGTATCTGCGTTTTCTGACATTTGTAATGAAATAGATTAAGTTCAGAACATTATGAAATCTGAAAGGGCAACACCAGACTATCAAAACAAATAACGAACGGAAAACTTCACGGAAAAACTCTCGTGGGAACTCCACGGTTAAGATGGGAGGACAAGTTACTGTTGAAAATAGGAGGATGGTGGAGTTTGGCACAAGAAAGGAACATATGGAGGCGAACTACTGAAGAGGCCAGGACATGACGCGGTCTTTTGAGCGACTGAAGAGGAGGAGGAGGAAAAATAAAATAAGAGAAAAGAAAAGAAGAAAAGGTTTCTGGCGCTAATAGTGAGTGTGGGGATTTATACTAAGAATGAATTCTTATCAGCCTCTATTTCTTCTGCTGTGAGTTCATATTTATGCTCTCCTTTGTTCCTCTGATTATTCTCCACAAAATTCTACTAATCTTTCGCCAATGAATTCTTCTACTTCTTATTCCCTTTGGTTAATTTGCCGAATTTTTTAATGCTTAAAACCCGTTATAGTTCATTGAAACCACGCTACCTACTACAAACCACGCTACCTACTACAAACCACGCTACCTACTACAAATGAAACGGGAACATAATTAATTTTATATTAAGAATTTTTGTTATATTTGACGATAGTGGTGAACTATTTTTGTTGCAGTAATTGCATAGTTCATCTTAAATTTGTACTCTACTGTCTACATTCAATCATGCTACGTAGGTTCTAAACGTCTCAACGTCCTCCAACCATTATACACATAATCAGTACCAAATTCACTGCAATGAACGTAATTTTCTTCCTCCGTACCGAACATTTTTTCCTTTATATTGAAGCAGAATTTTTCTCACAGTCCGTCATTGTGAATTGTATTTTGGGGCGTTAAAGCGCCGTTTCTAATCATCTATTTTTGCATATAAACAAAAAATATTTGATTTTTCCTCATCTCAATTTTAAACTTTGTCAAAATTAAAACAACTCTTAAAACCTTCCAAACATTCCTCTGGTTCTAACCAAACGTTTATTCCAAAGTGTTTCTTGATTAATAATTAGTGTTAAGAATTCCCGTAAAAGGCACAGTATTTTGACCTACTAGAATTTCAGCAGAGGAAAGTCGGAGATATTTGAAGAGGAGATTTTTGGATCACCCGTAACAGGATTATTATACGAGTAATAACGAAAGATTTTACCTTCTGGATATATCCGTAAAAAAGCCTGCGTTACTCAGACAGGTACCACTGTATGTACCTATCTGTTACCTCACTATTACATGTACGTACCTGGTGTATGGTAATATGTGTCCATTAACTGGTGTGTCATCAAGTACCTACTGTAAAATGTACAGGCAGTAATAATCTTAAAGTTCCATCAAATTGCATAATCTAACAAGTAATAGTATATCCTCTTTTCATTCTGTATATCCTGTTTTCATTTCCTTTATATTCTGTTTTCATCATGCCAACTGGCATTTTTCGGCTACCCCGACTGAGGTTTTTCCGTGCTTTTTCTTCAGTTGTAATGCAAATGCCAGGGTATAAATCGCAAAGACGGGGCTCGGCCCGCACTCCTCCCAATTAGTTAAATGTGTTGTTCTATGTATTTTTTTTGTCGATTGTGTTGTTCTATATATTGTTTTTGTGTAAATGTGTACTGTACTACTGCCACGGGGTGTCAACCCAATTGCAATTAAAAAATATATCATATGATATTTGTTGATAAAGAACTGTACCATGTTCTTGAAATATTGTTGTTTGTTGTAAAGTTATGATGAATTATCTTACAACTAATGTTATATTGCAAAGTGTATGTCTGTGAACTAATGCTGTAGAATAAAGAAATAAGATATAAAAGTCAGTTTCATAACACTCATTAACCCTAAGTGCAGTACTGTTCATTGTACGCTCAGAAGTAATCTTGAAGATTCATCTTATCGATTAATCCATAACATAATAATCTTGACAAAAACACTGCAATATATTCCTGATGTACAGGTTTTTTCACGACTTGTGGACATTACTGCAGGAGGTGATTTCCTAGGCCTTTGTGATCAAAAAGTTCATATAAACATGTGTCCGATTTTGGACGGTTACAGAGTTATGGGCGTTTTTTAATTCCCGTACACGCCCTCGTGTGAACCGCGTCTTACGGAACCAGCTGGCGGGTGAAGTAATCAACTTGGTGGCTTATCGTTTGCGTTGCAAGCATTATTTTTGCCACCTGACTCGCCCACCCAGCTACAGACCGTCCAGTTTCCGTATCTCGACACTTGGAAGGTATTTAAGGAATGCGAGGAAAGTGGGGTGGGTGGGTATTGGCCTGGCCAGTGTATACTGCATGACTCTGCTACTACTACGTGCTCAAAAACCCTTATCACTTACATTACAGTGACTGTGCCGGCTCCTGATGTTCAGAACAGTACGACGATAGTTTCGTAAAGACGTGGGCGGTAGAAGCGACAGTGTAGAGTGCCTGTTAGTCCCGCACGTGTTCTAATCTCGGTGCGTCTGTTACGTTCACGATGCCATTTACATTTTCAGTTGCAGAGTATGCAGATATGATTTATGTGTACGGTTTCTGTGACGGTAATTCAGTTCATGCCGTAGCTGATTATCAGCGACTTTTCCAAACCGTAGAATACCAGCCCGAAGAGTGTTTACTCGAGTTTACCAGACATTGCGAGATACCGGTACACTTCCCGGCGTTCGCATTGCAGCCGAGCGTGATATTAATGAAGGCGTCGATGAAGAAGGCATTGTTCAGATGGTACAGAGCAGTCCACGTGCGAGTACGCGAAGAATTGCAAGACGTCTTCATGTTCCCCACACGAGAATGTGGAGAACACTGCTTTTAGAGGGCATGTATCCATACCACGTGCAGCCAGTGCAACATCTCGGAACTGGCGATTATGCTCAGAGGCTGGAATTTTGCAAGTGGCTCAGTGGCAGTCGCCAGTTGCATCGTTACATCCTGTTTACTAACGAAGCGCAATTAAATCGCGACGGTGTCAGTAATACACACAACTCTCATGTGTGGGCAGATGAAAATCCCCAAGCCACTGTGGAAAACAAAACTAAAACAAAACTACGTTTTAGTGTCAATGTGTGGTGTGCAGTTCTGGACGATCAGCTGATTGGTCCTTTCATCTTGGAAGGTCGTCTTACCGGAGAGGCGTACCTCCGAGTTCTGCAGGAGGAATTGTCCCGACTTTTGGAGGATGTGCCCTTTGAATAAACGAGGTCGCATGTATTTCCAACATGACGGAGCTCCTCCTCATTTTTCACGTGAAGTTAGAAGTTTGCTAAACTATCGTTTTCCTGGGCGATGGATCGGACGTGGCGGTCCCCACAATTGGCCAGCCAGGTCTCCAGAATTAAGCCCACTGGATTATTGTGTGTGGCGATGGATAAAAGAACTGGTTTAGGGCGTGAAGGTGGGAAAGCGAGCTGCACTGCTTGGTCGCATTTTGGATGCCCCAGACCGCATCAGAAACAGTCAGCGGAAGCCGCAACGAGCAACTCGCGCAGTTCACAACCAAGCGGCAGCCTGTGTTGCGGCCGGCGGTGGCATTTTAGAAAACCAGATTTCAGCAGAGATCAATTCAAATTAAAGGTAATTTCACGAAGATAACTTTACATTTATACTTTAAATGTATCATGTATTATCCTGGTTTAATATTTTGTTCCGTTTATTGTCAATAATCGTTACCTTCTATTCTAAGTTTCAAGCGGTCATAACTCCGTAACCGTCCAAAATGGGACACATGTTTATAAGAAATTTTTTGATCACAAAGACCTATGAAATCACCTCCTGCAGTAATGTCCAAAAGTCGTGAAACACCCTGTATTATTTGTTATTAAGTTATTGTAAATTTGTTTTACAAAAAATTTTGTATTGTTATAATATTATATTTCCGCGTAATACTCGTATAAAATAAAGAAATAAAAAGAAAAGAAATTTTTATAACTCTCATTGTCCCTGAAAGTCCTAAGATTTTCTGAGCATTCTTTACAATTCACACTGTCCACTATGCAGATAAATTTAACATCTGTAACTTTAATTCTAACGTGTAATCGGGTGTTCGTACGTAGTTTAGTCCGTGCCACAACCACACCATTTTTGTTTCAAATTTTGTGTAGCAAAATAATTTACGATTTTTATAGGTGGTGTACTATGGTTTTCAGTCGCCGACGGACTTACAGAGATAAGACCATACATTGCGGATGGAATATCAATGCTATTTGCATGGATTAAGAGAAAGATGCAATTAGGGTCTTAGATTTAGGACGCCTTCCTCTATGTATCCAAAGCAACTGAAGTTGTATTTCTTCTGACTCAGGAAAGTGAAGACAGCTGAATTCACTTCTTCCTTACGCTGTCTGCAGCAACGAACGTGCATGATTACGTGAACGGATCTTAAGCAGCAGAGGGGCAGTTTTCGCATTCTGTCCCATCAAAAATATATATCCAGCTCTCCCAGATGACAGTTTGCAGTCAATACAGAACTCATAAAACAGAATGTTGTTTGGGGACCTTAATATTAATTACAGCCGTGGCAAAATTATTTGCAAATCTGGACTCAATAAAAAATAGCTTACAGAAGTCTGATTTATCTTGGTGTTGGAGAGACCTTGTAACCCTCAAAGATCTGCACGGTGTGACGTAGTGACTGTGACATCAGTCGATCGCCTGCTGCAGTCCACACCAATCATACAACTGTTCACAAATACTCCGAACTCAGATTGCTCGACCATATGCACGCAGCCATATCTGCAGTCAATATCACTATACTTATGAATGTCACACAATGATTGGTCTTTCGATTTGCAGTCAATGACATTACACGTGCTCAGTTCCGTTGTTTGCAGTTAATTACTGCCACCAAAGTTATGAACAGTGCTAGACTTGTACAGGACACAGGTTGCGTAATTAATAGGTCATAGCTGTACTTACAAGGAGACGGGCACAATTATGAAGCTTTCTTGGGGGTGTTTAAACTTATGTAAGGAAACATAATGAGCAGCTTAATGATCTGTATTCCTAACTTAATACTATTCGAGTGATAAAACTGGGAATAATGAGCTGGGCGTCACATTTAGCACGTATGGGGGAGAAGAGGTATATCAGGATTGTGGTGGGAAAACTTGAGGGAAAGAGACCACTTGGAAGTCCCTGGCCTAGGTGAAAGGGTAAAATAAAATGGAAATCAGGAAGTGGAATTTTTGGGGCATGAACTGTATTAATCTGACTGAAGATAGGGAAAGGTGGTGGGGACCTTCAAATGCTATAATAACATTTCGGGTGCCATTAAATGCGGGAAAATTCTTGACTATCTGAGAACCGGTTAGCTTCTCAAGAAGGACTCTGCTCCATGGTGTGAGGACGTTAGTAAATAATTAATTAAGTAGACAACTTTGTAAGTTGTGGGCGGGGTAGCGTAGTCGGTATAGCGACTGCCTACGGGCTGGACGGTCTGGGGATCGAATCCCGGTGGGGCGAGATTTTGCGCACCAGTCCAGATCGGCCCTGAGGCCCACCCAGCCTCCTGTACAATGGGTACCGGGTCTTTCCCGGGGGGTAAGGTGCTACCGGGGCGTGACGATGACCCCTCACCCCCTTCTAGTGCAGAGGTCTAAAATAGAGTAGAGCTATAACTCTACTCTCCCTAAGCGCCTTCGTGGCCTGTGAAAGGGTGAAACCTACCTACTTTGTAAGTAAGTAAATATAATTACGCATACACAATTCCACATCATGCAGATTTGCTAGTAACATGCAAAGAAACATTCAAAATCTTCTAGAAGTTGTCATCAATTTCAGGTAAAGATTGAGCTTCACGACTTGACCACCTTAAACTGTGAGAAGATGTGACTAGTTCTGATGTGTAGAGTGAGGTACTGCGGGATATGACACCTTGCATTCGAGTACAAACAATTCAAAAGGCTTGCTGCCTTCGTATTCACATTCACCCGGAAGAAGGAGGCAGTGTGTTCCTCCGAAACACACGTTATCACATATAAAATTAGGCAACGACAACACAGCGGAAAGCAGAATATCGTTTCATTTTGTGTAATTTTAAATTTATGATATGTTATGAAAAAGAACTGGACATTGATAACAAATTACATAACTATTTGAAAATTACAGGTATTTTAAATAATGTGTTTAGACCACAAAAAACCCTTAAGAAAACAAAAATAAAATTATACAATACACTATTCCTCCCAGTTTTGTTATATGGCAGCGAAACGTGGACTGTTAGAGCAAGGGACGCCAGAAGAATACCAGCAGCAGGAATGAAATACGAATATGAGAAGAACAGCAGGATACACTTGGACAGATTACAAAACAAATACACAAATTACAAAGGAATTAAGAATAACACCAATTTTGGACAAATTACTGGAATATAAGAGAAAATGAATACAACATGTAAATAGAATGCCTCGTAGATTACCCAGGGCGATGAAACACTATTCTCCAACTGGCAGAAGGAATTATGGCAGACCTTTGAAGAAACTTCTGGATACGTGAGACCGGAACGGGTCAACAAGTGGCCCAACTCCATGACAGATATGATGATGATGATGGTACCTGACGATAAGTCTACATACAAGGCAGCATATTTCGTATTTGCTGCATGTAGTAAATCAGGGTGCAGGGAAATTCAGCTTGACAACGTATACAAACCGGTTCAAAGCAGCAGTAGCAACACACTGATATGATGAAATAAAAAAACTATCTGCTTTCTGTACAAATTTGTACAATATATGTCACATACAAAGTGGGAAATTTAACTTAATATTTTGAAGAAACATAAATATTGACAAAGTTTTTACTCTAGCACTTAGGCCTAGATGAGACGATAATATTAAACTGGTTTGTAAAAAGTCTAACGTCAGCACGTGGACTGGAACTTTAATCCTTTTCACGGTACTCGTTCAAACGATGGTCAACCGTTTATCAACTCATGTTAGAACTATGTGTTCCATAAAAGCTGCAGAATATCTTGGATAACTGAGGGAAAGACACTTTCTGAAAATTAAATTCTAAATGCATGTAGTTACGCCATTTCTTCTGTGTACAAACTAGAGTCAGAAATAAAAATGCGTAGTTCAAAGACTTGTCTAACCTGCTCAAGTTAAGTGTCCATTGTTCCTCCAAATTAATGAACAGTAAGATTTGTTGCGTAAAAATAAAGACTAAATTCTTAAGTACCTGTTCGTGCCTTCACACTCCTTCAGTCAAACACTTTCGATGTTCCTTAATTTACTGCATTTAAATTGTTTCTAACGGTAAACTGTACAGCCAACAAGGACTTCATTCGGGATTCCAGGCCTACCTTTCTACAACATAGTTCTGCAGTTCTACATCAAATTATTATTATTATTATTATCATTATTATTGCTATTATTACATTTTATTTCTTTAATGAATTATTTATGTAAGAACAGGCTCTATAAGCGCTATATTTGTCGGCTATAACTTCACAGATTCGCAGGAACGCGTTCAACTTTTTTTTAGAAACAATATTTTGCACTGTCGCGTCTTTTTGAGTGTGACTGGACTGGATTGGACTCGACTCGACTCTGTTGGTGTGTACGAATTTAAAGTTCCTCTTCGCCTGTCGGAAGTAGGATTTACATTAGAGTGGCTGTCTCAGTGAGTGAATGCGGGGGTGAGGGAGTGTGTGACGCAAGTCGCGAGTGCCAACTAAAGTGTTTTAGGTGTAGGACTTCCACACCTACAGCGGAACATCCACGCTGCTTAGGTACCCTACACACGGACTTCTGGCTCCCTCCTATTTACAAAATTTGGGCACGATAAACCTTTTCGTTTATGGAGCCAAAATCAAGGGACAGCACCACACAGATAAGATTGAATTGAGTCATACACAGTGGAATATGTTATAAAATATTTGTCATAGAATACGTCAAAAGAAGGAAAACGTAGACGTATTTAGAAGGGTGATATTAAAGTTTATATTGGAGAACCATGGCGTGTGTGTGTGTGTGTGTGTGTGTGTGTGTGTGTGTGTGTACTAGA
>Ga0209629_10001821_pt1 | contig 13916 bp, 11 predicted proteins | sample TergutCu122P5_FD_187286 | JGI IMG/M metagenome (GOLD analysis project Ga0209629, IMG submission 187286) | Cubitermes ugandensis P5 segment gut microbial communities from Kakamega Forest, Kenya - Cu122 P5 (SPAdes) (version 2) | ecosystem: Host-associated > Arthropoda: Insects > Digestive system... | reverse complement strand
TTTTTAACAAGTTTTTGAAAATGGCGGAGTAATAGTACTCCGGCCGGACTGCTGGCGTGAGAGGCCGCGGAGTAATAGTACTCCGCTCGGCACGAATGTGTTAATGCTGTCCAGAGCTCACTCAGTTTGAAAGACCTGTCAGACTCCAAGTAAAGAAGAAATTCTTAAGTAAGGAAGATGTACCAACTTGATGCAAACAATTTTACTATGATTTTTGCATCAAGTTGGTACATCTTCCTTACTTATATATATGATGCACGGTCACACTTATATCAAAGAAATTCTTACTTTGGCCTAAAAACTAAAATTTCACAATTTTTTAGCTGTTACTGGTTTGTCTTGAACCAATGCATGTGGTTGCTCTAAATAATAAAGCTGATGGACAGATGTAGCACTTGAAAGGGATGTGTAAGTATGTATGTTAAACAGCTCTGCCTGTGTGTGTTTGACAGACATCTCAAGAACTGAGTATCGGCCTGTAAGTTTATTACTGTGCAGTATCGAGTTTCAACTTGTAATGGTACCAGTTTGTAGGTGTGCAGTCCTTTGTGGCATTTAATAAGCCACAGAAAGCATTGCTAGTGACAAATTTAATGTACTTGTGAGAAGTGTAGGAAATGTTTTATATTCTCCGAAGTTTGACACGTTAGTTGACTTGCTGTCAACAAACAAAATTGTGGACAATTCTGAACAATTAAATGAGACCTGAATGTGATTGGATTGAAATGTTTGTTTGTGCTGATGAGCCAAGTTTAGTTAGCTATATTTTTATCTGGTATGTCTGGTTGTTGGAGTCTGATTTTCTGTTCTGTGTAACAGCTCTATATACAAATATGTTAAAGATATGGCAGACACTGTTTTATTTCAAACACCCTTGTTTTGGGTAGTGTTTCTCTTGAGTGTTCAAGTTTAATTCATTCGTCTGGCAGTTTTTTAATACCTTACACAGCAAGGCTTGACATGACGGGAGTTAAATGGGTTCACAGTCTGCCAGGTAACGTAATAATTTCATGACAGATTAATGGTGTGTAATTTTATCACCTCTTCAAAGCCAGGTCTGAATGTGCTGTTGAATAACAGTATATTTCAGCCTGACTTGGTTTGTTCACATGTCGTGAGCTGAATATTGTTGAGTTTGTATCTGTATTTCAGACTGGGAGGCCCGTATTGACAGTCATGGACGCATATTCTATATCGACCATGTGAACAGGACTACCACGTGGCAGCGACCTACATCCAATTCAGTGACACGAGCAAGACCAGTCAGTAATGAGCTGCAGAGACAACAGCTTGACAGAAGGTGAGTCTGTTGTATGTATTGTGGCTCACATGTCATTTGTTTATCCTAAAGCTGATATTTTATCTGATGATTATTACAAATTGAACAGGAAGTAAAAGGTTAATATCTGTATTGTTTTTTGCAATGTACAGCAACTAGCATGTAGCAAACACAATTTTTTTGCTACTGTTGTTATAATAATCGCACTAGTCGGTGTTGTGATTAGGCTATGCCTGGACAATGCAGGTTGAGAATCCCGGTAGGGGCAAGAGATTTTTCTCTTCTCCAAAATTTCAGACTGGCTGTGGGGCTCATCTGGTCTCCTGCTCCATGGATATTGTTTTTTTTTCCCCCCTCTGATTAAAAGTAGCCATGGTGTGAAGAAGACTATTCACCTCCATCTTGTGCTGAGGTTAATAATGAGTGTAGCTATACCACTTTTTTTCTACAGATTGTTACAGGACTTGAGATAAATGTTTAAAGATTGAATTGCAGAGGTATTTGTGGGTCAGAAATTTCACGTATACATGGGTCTAATTTGCGGCAGTTATGGAGTTAGCAGTAGTTAAAGCGTAAGGGGGGCATGGTGCTGGTAGTATGTCAGATAGCAAACAGTGCTGCCAGTTAAAGCTGTGATAAGTGTACAGGGAAAAGTATATGTCTTAATTGTATGGACAGGAACAGCCATAATTTTTTTTTTATGGTGATGAGAGTGAAATTTTACTTGATCTTTGCCCAATTCACGTACAACCACAAAGAAACTGTTAGGATAGATTAATGTGAAACAGAAATATGCCCGTCATCTTGCATTTCTGTTTCGTGCATTTTAAATAATAGAGAACAAGGGCATCTCCTCATCAGACATTTCCTGTACTGATACTTTCAGTGACTTGTTGTTTTGGCATGAACTGCAGGGGACTTTAACTTCACTGCATCATATACCATATTTACCCAAATGTAAGATGAGAATCTTTTGCAAATTCATAATCATAAAAATGGGATGGTCACCTTATAATTGTATGTGTTCTGCACAGGTAAGTTTCCTGAAAATTGAGGATTGTGAAGGGGTTCATCTTATATTTGCGTAAGCATGGTATTTCAGTCAAGCTGCCATCAAAATTTGGTCCATTATGGACACTCCCTAATAAGATGATAAGAACCCATGAACATTTTGTGTTTGTTAAAGTATTGTTCTTAATAAAACAGTCTTTAGAGAGGTAGGGTGTAAGATTAAGAAGAAAAACGAGAAAGTTATCCCTGTTCTTAAGTAATTACCAAAAGGTTGGATTCAGGTAAAGTTCTATGCATTTATTACCTTGGCAGTAGATGGAGTTCTATACAGGAACAACTGCAGGGTGTTACTTTTCAGTGTGTTTTTCATTATTTTGTTGGTGGCTATAGGTTGTTGGATGTGATTTACATGAATGTGTGGAATTTGCAGGTATCAGAGCATTCGTCGAACCATCACATCTAGACGACTGGACTCTGAGGATATTAATTCTGGCAGTGGCACTGTTCAGGGCCAGTCTCAGGCCATGTCATCAGATGGCAGTGGTAGTAGCAGTGGTGGAGAGCAGCAGCGTTTACAACAACATGCAGATATTGTGCATCACATGCCTGCTGTGCGGTTTATCTCTAGGCCTGACTTCTTCTCAATTCTGCACATGAACCAGGTATTTATATTTTCTGTAGAAGCAGCACATGGATGGTTGTTGTTTTTTCTGAAATGTTGTGTTTATTTCATGCTATCCTTGTGTGATGTCCATCCCTCTGTGTGATATTTGAGGTGCTCACGGCAGTGGCAGTAAAGTATACTGTCTTGTATGATGTGATAGCATGTAGACTGATATAAATGTTGAATGTGTGGTATTTGTAGTTCTCACTGCATTAACTATGAAGATTGGGATATGTTATGTAGCCTGGTAGAAGGCAGCAGGTTCCTCCAAATGTCGGTAAATTTCTACCAGATTATAGCACTGCCAATCCACATTCCAGAAGGCAGTATTATTTATCATTCTCTTTGCATGTCTACTATATTTACCCAACATGAATGAACTCATCTGAAAACTTATAATCACACAAAAAGTCAAGATTATTCTGTGTAAGTATTTTCCTGAAAATTGAAGATTGTAAGGGGGTTCTTTTACTTACATTCAGGTAAATATGGTAGTTATGGTGAATTTAACTAATTCCATGTACTTCAAGGCCAAGTAATTATTTTGTGATTTATACAGAAACTCTCAGTTGTGTCATTTCCTTATTTATACACAGTGCAATCCATAAATTTTAGGACTGATTTTTTTTTTAAATAACAGAACTAGAGTGATCTATCAGCCAACCCACTAACTAAGTACTATCAATCAACGTCTGTTCACACACCAAGTTTCGTTCATTTATCTTCGACAGTGTACGAGTTGTAACTTGTCTTGTAAAGTCAGTTTTCTTTATATGTTATGGATGGCGGAAATGAACGGAGAGTAGCCATAAAATTTTGTTTCAAAGCCGGTCCGTCTGCGACAGAAACACTAGTATTGATGCAAAAGGCTTATGGGAATGAGGCTGTGAACCGATCAAATGTTTTTAGGTGGTTTTCTTGATTTTGAGATGGAAGGTTGCTGGTAGAAGATGACAAGAGAGGTGGCCATCAAAATTGACTCGAACGGAGGTAAACATAGCGCTATTGCTGATTTGGTCAAAAATGACCGTCAAATCGCGTCAAGAATGACAGCAGAATCTTTGAACATCCCCAAGACTATAGTTCTTTGGATTCTGAAAGAGGATTTGGGAAAGAGAAAGTTGTGTGCACGTTTTGTTCCACACTCCTTGACACCTGAGCAAAGGGAAGATTGAGTCACATCTTGCCAAGACATTATCGCGACAGCTGATGCAGACAAAATTTTTTTAATTACATTATTATGGGAGATGATACCTGGTGTTTTGCCTGTGACCCTGAAACAAAGCAACAGAGTTCTGAATGGGTTGGTGAGACATCCCCTCGGCTGAAAAAACTGAATTTCCGAAGGTCCCGCATCAAGACGATGTTGATAACTTTTTTTGACTCTCAAGGCATAGTGCACATAGAATTCGTACCAAATGGAAAAACAGTAAATGCAGAATTTTATAAAGGATTAATGGATTGCCTCCTGAAGCACATTCAGCAGGTTCGTCCAGCTACGTTCTGCTCTCGAGATATTTTCTTGTTGCACGATGATGTGCCCGCCCACAAAGCTGCAATTGTTTGCCAATTTTTGACTCAAAAAAATGTTACAACCCTTTATCACCCCCTGTACTCTCCACATTTATATCCGCCACACTATTTTCTGTTCCCGAAGTTGAAAATGAAGTTAAAAGGACTCCACTTTGCAGATGTTGCTGAGATCCAAGAAGCTGTAACTGATGAATTAAAGAACGTCCAAAAAGAGTAATTTTCAGCTGCTTTTCAGAAACTGTATTACCATGCAAAAGCCTGTATATATATGCCAATGGATCTTATTTTGAATTAAAAAAAGGGTATGTGTCTTCCTCATGTCTTCGATTTTTAAAAAAATCAGTCCTAAAACTTTTGGACCGCACTGTGTATTACCACTTTGCTTCATTTGGCTTGAATGATTCAAACATCATTGAATGCTGCTTATATCTGGTCAGTGTGTCAGGGTTTAGGAATTGTTGTAATGGGGTTGGTTTATGCAAAGGTTGTAGAGATTGGTTACTGAGTTACCCGATTCTGATTAAGATTTGGCCCATTCTGTTGCTGCAGCCTTCACTCTTCACCAGAGTTTATGATTCCATTTTGCATTAATTTTACATTCATTGACTGCTTAGGTACAAAGGCTGTTTAAAATCACTTTCAACTTACATCATAAAATTTAAAGAATCCTGCGGTACGTGTTATGTACTGCACATTTGTTGCTAGAAGAATTGTACAACATAAATGTACTTCTAAAAGCCAATCACTCTACTCCTCACTGGTGTAGTTAATGAACTATAAGAGTACAAGTACCTTGCAGTAACATTTTGCCTGTGGTTACCCTGTGAAATTCCTGTCTGTTCAGTGTTTTCCATATTGGAAGTTCCAGGATACAAGGTTTTCCTGTGTATGGAGTTAGATTTTTGAATTCCCACCAAAACTCCCATTAGAGTAACATTTAATTTTCATGCTCATAATGTTATTGTTTGAATGTCTTCCTGCTTTAGAAGTTCATTTTGTTTGGATTTTGGTGATAAATTTTTCATTTAATATGTGTAAAATTTTTACAACAATTATTCCTATTTGCCATTCAGAGGACCTTGCATCATGATATTTTCCTATAATGAAAGCCAATGAGATGCACTGTTTCTCACATTTATTTGATAAAGTACTCTACAGGTTTCGGACATGTCCACTGTCCATCATGAGTATCTCAACACTGTATACACGCAATAGGTATTTGTCATGCTAGTTTTGTTGGCATCTGCTAGCAGATGTCAACAAAACTAGCATGACAAATACCTATTGCGTGTATACAGTGTTGAGATACTCCTGATGATGGATAGTGGACATGTCCGAAACCTGAAGAGTACTTTATCAAATAAATTCGAGAAATAGTGCATCTCATTGGCTTTCATATGGGAGTTATTTGTATCTTAGTGGCTCAACTGTGCCATGGTTTTTAATTGGTTTTGGGCCATCTTATGACTTCTGCATGATGTGTCTGCTATTTGATTGTGGTTCTTCAGTTTTTGTTTTTAACTTGTTACTAAGTAAGTAGAGATGTTACAGCAAGATGGGAACTTCAAAATGTAGTTTTGTTGCAATATATGGTGACATGCTCGGACTTATACAAATTGCCGCGGTTACCAAAGAATTGCTATTTTGTATTTGAACAATGTACTCTCAGAAAATAAATACATTCTTTATGAATTCTTGTATACACAGCTGTACACACTGTTCACATAAGGTTTAGTAATGACAGTCCATTAGCTGCTTGATAAAATATGTATTTGCTGTAATTTTTGACTAATTGTCTACCATTGTTATGTGATGGCATTGCTTTCCTAAATTTTAGAGGTACCAGCCTATTTTCAGTTCGTATCTCATTTTATCTTCCAGGAAGCACTAACACTGTACAATCGTAATGGTTCCTTGAAACACATGGTTTCCAAGATCCGTCGAGATCCACAGGCATTTGAGCGCTATCAACATAACCGAGACCTTGTTACATTGGTCAACTTATTTGCTGATTCTTTGAGGGATCTTCCTCGAGGATGGGAAACAAAGTTTGATCGAAATGGAAAGGTAAAAGGATTTATTAATTTAACAAGGTACTATGTACAGAACTCACAGAGCTTAGGTTTCTGGTCTTCTTAAGCTTTTATGTGTGTTTGCAAAGCAGTTGCAAAAACAAAATATTGGTCTTAACATGGAGAGCTGTAATCCTTTCTTCATGAGACCTTGTGTGCTGATGCTTCTCTGTCCTGTCTGTCAGAATGACCTGCACCTTCTCAGCTTTTGAGAGAGTAACTGCTGTATGGCATTGCAGACCATCCAGTTACTATCATAGAAATCCCATCATATATAGCATGTCTTCAGAAGAGGTAAGATGTCCTTGTATACAGAGAAACTGGAAGTGAGTATACAGGGAGTGAAGCTAGTATTGAGAATGCTGTATATTTGGAACACATGAGCTTCAGAACTTGGGCAAAGATAAAAGGGAAGAAGAGGAAGAGTGAAAGTAGTAGTACTAGTGATGGTGGTATTAATAGTAGTAGCAGCAGCAATGGTGGTGGTGGTGGTGGTGGTGGTGGTGGTGGTGGCATTGATGGTGGTGGCAGCAGCAGTGGTGATAGTAACAGTAGCAGTAGTGCATACAGTATGAAGGTAAAATGTGAAAAGCAAAATTTTCCCTGTACCCTGGCTTGTGTGGTGAGTAGAATCATAGCTCCTGGTCCTGGATGGAAGTGCGTGGTCATCTGCCCTCTGGCTGCTTTGCATCCAAAGAGAGGACTCTGGTACCCATGCAAATGGAGGCTGAGTGGGCCGGAGACCTGTTCTGGACAGTAAGGAGAAGAAACGAACCTCTTGCCTCTGTTCAGGATCAAACCCTCCCTCATCCAGTCTGTGGTATATTCACTATACTGACCGCTGTCTCAACTAGTTATTGTAACGGTAATCTGCAACGAAACGTGGATAGTGTTAATGTCATTGGTCACGTGGCTGCATTCTGTTTTCAATGGAAGACCCTTGTATGATCGAAGAATTGCTTCAGTTGAGGTGTAGTGGTTTCTCCCATTGTATATATTCTCTAAATGAATGTGCCAGAAGCAAACAGTTCAAACCATCTCTTGTTCCAATTCATAGGAAAAGTCATAATGGAACTTCTTCACAGTTTTAGGAGTGATGAAGTATGGCCATTTACTGTGGAGAAAGGACAGCAGGTAGATAGGAAATAGCTTTTTTAGTGAATACTCAGATGACAAACTTGGGGACTCTAGCAAGTTTGATTTTAGGCTTCTGACCTGAAGTAGATGAGAACTGGGCTCTTATGGGTTATTACGCGGTAACTAGTGGTAATTCCTTACCGACATTTTGGTACAACCTATTGGTCCCATCTTCAAGAGTCAAGAATCCAAAGAGAGGGGACTGTACCATCTCTTCCACAAGAAAGGATCCATTTTGAAGTGCAGGAAATGTCTTTATTTGCTGTGTGATACTTGAGACAGGAACCTGGTAGTTTGTGTAGAAAATTGCTTCAGTAATTACTACACGCACTGTAGACACATTGACAAGATTAAATAGCAAATATTTATTACTGACTAATTAACACTGAATTTAAAAGGGCAAAATGTGAATTTGTTTGTGTGACTGAGCTCTGTATCTTGAAGCCAGCTATTTTACTTCTGAGGAAAGAGCCCTGGTACCCATTGGATAGGAGACCTGGTGAACGCCAGAGCTGCTCTTGCTGCTCTGCAAATAAAGAATCTCCCTCTGCCCAAAATCAAAGCCCAGTGATCCCACTTCCTGCAGGTTAATTTAGTGATGGATTTATCTGAGCTTATTAATTTTGAACAGAGTACTGGTACTCTGAACTGATGAAAATAAATATGGACAGGAAGGGATTAAGGTTGTCCACGAAAAGACATATACTTCATGTGTAGCACTAGTAGGTTATCATGTTGTAATTCAAACCATATTTACAGGAGGCTGTAGGATATGCTCCACTTTAAGCATATAATATTTTGTTGTTTACAGTATGCTGCTGTACACAAACAGTCACATTGCTATCTCTGCTTCCTATCTTTTTGTTGCAAGATGTTTTGTGTTTTGCAGAAGTAAACTGTAGATTTGTGTCTCATATTTCCTACTAAACACGGCTGTTCCTAGCATGGTGGTTGGGCTGTCTATGAATAGACTTGTGGCTTCCTCTTCTAGCAATTCTTCATTGATCACACAACCAAGACGACAACTTTCATAGATCCCCGTGTGCCAACTGAATCCCTGTACCTGAACCCGCACAAGTTTTTCCTGCCTGGAGCCCGGAGGAGAAGCAGAAGTGCGGGTGAGGAAGAGCTCAGCCATTCCCGAGTAAGTTGCTCACTCCTGGCCATCCCTGTGTGAGTGAGAGTTTTCCCATATTAAAACAAGAATCTTCAGAGAGTAAAATGTTTGTAATACACTGACATGCCTAGAGAATGATACAAAGTTATTAATATTACAGTTTATAGAAGGATTGAATATTAACAACTATGTGAACTTCTTTATACAGGAAAAATTTGGTACAGTATTTTGCAAATCAACAAGCCATCCAGATATAAAAACCAGACATTAACCCCCTCCATCTTAGTTTAGGAGCAGAGACTCAAAGTGTGATGCTTTATCTCCTCATAGTGCTAGCATAAGCAACAAGCATCAGCCTAAACACATTAGAAATAAAACTAACTGATGAAGTACAGAGTCTTATTGGATGCTGTGCCAAGTTGAATGGTAAATTTTCAATCTACACAGTGTAATATCCCAAAAGACTCACCAGTGTGAGAAGCTCAAATCCTGCAAAACTTGCTGAGAATGCAGCAGCCGCTGGAAATGTTCTTCATTCTTGTACATGCATTCCTGACACTTCTGAAGAAGTTTAAATTGATCCTTGCTGTAACTGATAACTTGCTTTCGTATTTTTCCCCTTCACTTCATCAATTATGTGAGTGTCGTGTTTGATCTGTAAATGGTCTGTTTTAATGGTCACAGATAAAAGCCTCATGGGATGAGGCTGGAAAATTTCCTGACCACAAACCACTGCTAGTATTGTGTCCCAAAAACTTCCCCTAGGTCACCCATGAATGCCTTTGCTGTGTGAGCAGTTGTAGTCTTTTGTTATGTGTATTCACATGGCCTTGAGAAAGCTCATACTGCATTGTCATGTTTGTTCATCCATTTGTGTATGTCAGCTTCACTGCCACTGGATGGATTTCCATGAAATTTAATACTGGGGACTTTTATGAAAGTATGTCAAGAAACTCCACTTGTATGTAATGTTATGTTGATTGCAAGAAAATTCAAATTTGGTTAAAAGTAGGCAAAAATATTGGGTTCATTATATGAGGACTGAAGTGTGTTTTATTGTTGCTGGTGATGTTAAATCACCATAAAAGAGCTCTCTTCAGGTGAAATGGTATCAGGCTGTTGCTTTATATATACAGCTGTACATACGCCATCTGTAATCTGTTGGAGAAATGGATTGAGTATCAGATGCACACATTTTTCAGAAATAAGTACATTCTCAAAGAAAATTGGTCCAACTATTCTGTTTGTACTCAAACTACAACATGCACCAGTTTTATACCTGTGTGTTGGAGTGTCATATTGCCTTAGATTTTATGAACTCCAGTGTCTGCTGTTCTGTGAATTTACCTTGCCATGTAACTGAAACACAGCAACATCAGAAAAGAAAATCATGAGGATGGATTTCACTGTCATGAAGGATGGAGCACAAAGATGCGGCCTGTTAACTGAATCACGTTGTTAGAATTTATGTAGTAACTGAACTGAGCAATTGACTTATGGCTGCCTATTGCTCAGGTTAGGAGTAGCATCTGATACAACAACATGACCTTAGTGCCTGTGACTGGGTTTGGCAAGGGTGGGGTACAGCTTTTCCAACCTAGCAGGTTCATTTCGTGTATAATCGTAATGACTTATAGAATACTCCATGTACAGGTTAGCATACAAACATTAGGTTTGGAAACTCATGCAGGTATGGAATGGTCTAAACTTAATGGAGGCCATCCTGTTGTGTGACATAATAGAAGTATATATAAATATTTATTTACGTCTGTACACAACAATATTCCACAATAGTGAGTAACTACAACATTTATTTAGTGCGTGGCGACATGTTTCGGCTGCTCATGCAGCCATCTTCAGGCCAGCTTAAAGTAGAACAAGAACCTTAATGCGTGCACAATATGGGATCCCACATTGTTTATATATGGAGTACATGTGAAATAAAAACATCTAATAAAAACATATATATACAAGTGGTTAAACAACAGATATATGCCTAAGCTGAATTAGACCATGCTTAAGTGACTAATGTAGAAGCAAATTACAAACATGTGGTTGAAGTATATGTCCAATGTTATATGTCTGTATAAAGTTAAATGCCCTTGGGTTTGTCTATAAACCAACAGTGCAGAAAATTAGAACCTCTACTTTTTGAGTCACACGTTGTCGCGGAAACGAACTTTTTCCTCCCACAGTATCCAGGGTTATGTTTCCCTACAGTCAAATTCATGCACTTTCACCGTGTATATTGAATTGTTGTATTATGAGGTTGTGAGTTCCTATGATGTGGCTTATGTAGTCACTTAATGGCATATAATACCAGTCCTTCCATTTATCCGGGGTTATGGCTTTCTTACGTCAGGTTCAGGCGAAGTGCTCTGTGTATGTCAACATGTACTATTATAAAGTTATAGTTCGTGGTTGGGAAGTTGCCTTACTTGATGGTACAGTTCACGTAATCACTGCACTGTATTGGTTAATGTATAGCACTGTAAAGCCCAGGTTCACTATTCATTGGCATATGAAGTACGGGGATAAAGTACCATGTAAGTCGTACATCTTGTTTAGAAAATTATATACTGGGGTTAGGCTTGAGAAGGCAGGATCCATGCCGGGCGTTATCTGTTGCCGTTACTACGATGTTTTTACTTCTGATGGCCCGATGTTTTCACGTGTGTTGCCGAGGATAGTGAGGGGAGCTCAGTTGAATTACCGTACTTGGTAAAATAGTTAATTATGTGACTGTTGGATGATATGCCGGTCTCACAGTACATGTGTAAGGAATCACTCTCGAGCACTGACTCGAGTCAGTGCTCATATTAAAAGGACAAAATATAATTGGGTTTATTAAAAAAACAAAGATTAAACTGGTTAGGCCATGTTGAACGGATGGCCAAGGATAATAATGTCCAGAAGATTAGGAGATGGAGACCCATGTCTAAAAGACCAATTGGAAGACCTAACACACGTTGGGAAGATGACGTTTTGGAAGATATAAGGAGAATAAATGTACACAATTGGAAGAAAGTAGCACAGGATAGAGACAGTTGGAACAAAACGGTTGAGCAAGCCAGAACCTTACATAGGTTGTTGCGCTTCATAAGAAGAAGAAGATTGGGTAGATTGGGGGACATGGTGGTGCAGTTGGTTGAGGCTCTGCGCAACAAGCCTTTAAGGCTGTGGGTTCGGTTCCCGATGGTGTAACTGGAATTTTTCATTGACATAATCCTTCTGGCCACACTATGGCCCTGGGGTTCACTCAGCCTCTAACAGAAATGAGTACCAGGAATATTTCTTGGGGGGTAAAGGTGGCCAGTACATAGGGCTGACAACCTTACCACCTGTATGTGTTGACTGTCTTGAAATCTGGGAGCCTCAACCTATTGGAACCCTCAGGGCCTGTCCAGGCCTGAAATGGGATTGCTTTACCTTTAATTGGGTAGATTACAATACTGAACTCTGACTTGGAATGTGTCTGCGTTTAAATATGAAGGCGTGAATTTTGATAGACTTTGCTTTCCTCTGACTGGCACATTGACTTGGGAAGTGAGAATCCTGCCTTCTTCCTGTACGAATTATGTTTGTGTGACATCTGTTGTTTGTGCAGTAGAACTGCAGTAACAAAAAGAGGTATAAGTGGTAATAGCTTAGCTTACAGTTTACATCTTGAACATGAGAGGTGTGTATCTGTTTGTGGCCTTATCTCTGTCCTAATGATCTTGAGCCTGAACCATTGCTTGTTTCCATACTTCCTTCAGAGCATGAATTGCTGATTCCTATTGTAAAATGTTTCCTAAATGGTAACATTATGGTATATCATATTTCAAGTCTATTGGTAGTGTTACAGATTATATCTGATGGTCTGGTAGCTTGTGTGTCATAACCAAGTGCTCTCTGATGGTGAGATGATGGACCCACTAATGTTGGGAGCAAGACATCATGTGCTAGTATATTATAATCATTTCTGTTGGGATTTAATCAATACCTGGTGATTTGTGTCTTTTTTAGCTTTTCAGTAACCATCTTGACCTCAAAGACACTTGGCTCAGGCACTAGTGGTTCTGCTGTGTGTATTTCTTTCTGCCTAACATCACTAACCCCATGTACACATTGAAGAGCTGATAGAAAAGGTTCCTCTCCCTAGCCAAAATACTGTGGGAGTCTGTAACCAAATCACCCTTCTCATCCTGTACTATGTTAGTTCTAGGCTGGTAACCCTTCTTAAAAGCATTGCTGCCCCTATACAAGTCTCTGATTTTTTTAAATCTTGTTTTTAGTTTCAAGTTCATCAATTTTAGCTTTCAGATATTCCTTCTTTTTGTTCCTGAAATGTCTACTGGTATTACTATGAAGGTAAAAGGTAAAGGTAAAGTTCGTCCTAGAACACACCACGAAGGTCCAGATGGGGAGTAGAGGTATAGCTGTACTATTTCTTTAACCCCGGCGATAGATTGGGGGTGAGTGGTCAACACCACGCCCTGGCTGTTTTACCCCCGTGAAAGACCCGGTACCCATTGTGTAGGACGCTGTGTGGGCCGCAGGGCCAGTGTGGACAGGTGCAGAAAATCTCGCCCTCCACCGGGATTCAGTCACCAGACCTTCCTATGAAGGTCTGTAATTTTTGGTGTTATTGTTTACTGGATGTAGAGGGATAAAATTGGGCACTGTTGTGTACATTCAGTTTGTGACAATGAAGTAATTTAGTGCATGTTTATTGCAGGAAGTGTGTACACAATTTAGATGCAGATGTGGGGCAACAGTTCACTTTCAGTGAATCTGATTGAACCGCACTATAACCATCAATTGCAACAATAGTCTAGACAGTATTTTATTGTCTATTCCAGCGTTTCTCAACTGCCGGGCTGCGGCCCAGTACTGGGCCCTGGCATCAATTATACCGGGCTGTGAGAGGTCTGAGGAAACTACAATATGCTACAAGATTTCATTAGTCCAGTTGATAACTAATTTAAATGTAATTTTGTATTTGTCAACATGCCACACCGTATACATAAGTGTACTAATACTCTTTATGATTATGCCATAATTAATTATTAATACTTACGAGGGCGGTCCATAAAGAAACCGAACTCTTTTTTTTTTTAA
>Ga0209629_10001820_pt1 | contig 13916 bp, 10 predicted proteins | sample TergutCu122P5_FD_187286 | JGI IMG/M metagenome (GOLD analysis project Ga0209629, IMG submission 187286) | Cubitermes ugandensis P5 segment gut microbial communities from Kakamega Forest, Kenya - Cu122 P5 (SPAdes) (version 2) | ecosystem: Host-associated > Arthropoda: Insects > Digestive system... | reverse complement strand
TCAAGGCCATCATTCCACAGACAAAAATGTGCCGCGACTTGTTGAAAGACATTTTCCAGAAAGAATACCACCGACAGAAAAAAAGGCCAGGCCAACAAGAAGGTGTGTAGTGTGTAACAAAAACAAGAGAAGGAAGGAGACAGTGTTTTGGTGCCCCGAATGTGAAGCTGCCCTATGTGTTGAAGAATGTTTCAAGGCATTCCACACCAAGTTAAATTTTTAAGGTAAGATTTTATTATATATTTGAAAAGCTTAGACATTCCTAAATATTCTGTTTCAAGTTTCATCGAAATTCAACCACTATTAATAAAACTACATTATTTTGAATAAACTCCTGCACATTTTAGCTCAAAATTTGAATATCCTGTAGAAAAACCTTCCCACATCACAGTATGAACTAGATTTTAAGTGCCCCCATGCTGAAGGGTTAAATAAATATTTTAAAAGTAATTAAACATAACATTGACATCATCACTGTTGAAGGTGGTATCTCACAATTTGTTGCTTAATTTATTAATAAAGTCATATATCATATATTTATTAATTTTCCTGGCAGTTTTAGATTTTTATATAGGTTTATGGGAATAATCAGTGCTAATCCTTACTAACTGATCATCATGGTCAGACAAACCATTTAAAATAGGAGATGTGGTGTAACTTTCAAATTGAGATATGTCAATGAAAATATTATTTATTGCAGTAGTATAGGTATTTTGAATTCTCATTTGAAAATTAATAATGCTAGTTAAGTTATATGAAAGTAATAAATTGTCCAGTTGGTTTCTCTTTTCACTTTCCATTAGGTAATTAATGTTGATGTCCCCACAAATAATAATTTGTGGAGTAAGAGTATATAATAATTGGAGAGTAGTGTCCAATTTCAATAAAAAGTGGCTAAAATTACCAGAGGGGCTGTATAAAGTGTTAATACACGTATGTTTAAAATACATATTTCTATATCTTGTTCTTCACAATGTTTAACAATATCAGTGTTTGAGAAATATAGACTATTATCCACAAAAATAGCTACACCACCTTCTTCATATAGCTGTCTACAGTAATATGCCCCTAAATTATAATTTTCAATATCAGCATTATTCAATTGTGAATGCTTGAAATGATATTCTCTCAGGCATAAAAAAATGAGGTAAGTCTGGATGCAAATGACTTAATAGTTCACAAGCTTTCTATCCTAATCCTCTTAAATTTTGATGGTAAATTTTGAAATAAATAGTACCTCTATTGATTTGATTTACTTTGTGATTATGTTTATAAGTTATGGCCATAAAAAATCTGGGTTTCTGAATGCTACATTTTTCCTTTGTCGTTTGGAAGGGTGTGAAATCCTAGATAATTCATCCACGATATTTTGATCTGTATCTTCTCGATGTACTACCCTTACTTCTATTTTTGATAATCTGCATTTGAGTCCTTCAGAGATAGAATCTTTCCATTGCAGGCAAATAGGGGATAGTTGTTTCTTAGTGAAAAATTCATTCATAACCATGGTTAATTTCTTTGGAGATTAGTTCTTTACCTGATAAGTTCAAATACCTACCATGCTCTGTAAGATATTTTCTGAGTCTGTTTCTAGCATTTTTACATTACTATTGATTTTTATTTTTTTTTTAGCTTGCCTGATAAACTTTAACACTGTCAACCCCATCGCCTCGCACTGGACCAACTCGCGATAGCCAAAGCTGAGTTCGATGCTATGCTGAGGGATGGCACAGCTTGGTGCTTGGTTGGTTCCTGGTCGTCAGTGCTACACCTTGTCCCCAAGAAGGACAACGCCTGGCACCTTTGTGGCGACTACAGGGCTCTCAACGCACGCATCATCCCGGATTGCCACCCCATGAATGTGCCATTCACGACTATTCCCACCACCTAGTGGGCTGCACAATATTCTCGACCATCGACCTTGTCCATGCCTATCATCAGATTCTGGTACACTGGGACGATGTGCAGAAAACGGCTATCACAACACCATTCAGGTTGTTCGAATTTCCTTTCATGTGTTTCAGCCTACATAACATTGCGCAAACGTTCCAGCAATCCATGGACAAAATTCTGACGGGGTTCGATTTCTGTTTCACCTACATCGATGACATCCTGGTGTACTCATGCACACCGGAGGAATACGAGCCACACTTCCAGACCCTCTTCAGGCAGCTACAGGCCTAAGGGATCTTGCTGAACCCCGGCAAATGCGTCTTTCGAGCCACAGAGGTTACATTCCTCGGATACAGAATCTCAGGCAAGGGCTCACAGCCACTGCCAGACCGGGTAGCTGACCTCCAGGTTTGCCCACCGCCCAGACAATCCGCCAACTTCGGAGGTTCCTGAGGATGCTGAATTTGTACCACCGATTCCTGCCTCACGCTGCAGCCACACAAGCACCTCTACACGCCCTCCTTGCCGGCCCACGTACCAAAGGTTCACAGTCCATCAACTGGATACCAGCACTCAGCCAGGCCTTCGAGGAGTGCAAGGCCAGTCTGTTGCGCGCCGCCATGCTTGCTGACCCAGATGGTGCTGCTTCCATTGCGTTGATGACATACGACTCAACCACGGCCATGGGTGCAGTGTTGCAGCAATGGACTCAAAACACTTGGCAACCTCTAGCATTCTTTTTGAAGAAAATGAGCACGGCGTAACAGAAATATAGTGCCTACAACAGAGAGCTGCTGGCTATCTACGAGGCTGTGAAGCATTTCAGACACATGTTCGAAGCACAGCACTTTGTGATCTTCACCGACCACAAGCCGCTGACCTACGCTTTCGGCCAGAAGCACGACAAGTGCACCCCACGGCAGTTTAACCACCTAGACTTCATATCACGAAAGACATTTGCCATATCTCTGGACAGGACAATGTGGTTGCTGATGCTTTGTCTCGCATGGAGGCAGTCTGCACATCAGTCTCTCTCAAAGCTTTGGCTGAAGCGCAGGCAACAGCTGTAGAACTCACCAACCTTTTGCAAGGGACCACCACCCTCCGGTTGGAGAAGATTCAGGTTCCTGGCTCAGATGTAGCTCTGCACTGCGACATTACTACAAACAGACCACGCCCGTATGTCTCCAAAACCCTCCAACGGCAAGTTTTCTACTCTCTTCGCGGTCTTGGCCACCTCGGAACAAGGGCGACAGCCAAACTCATTTCCCAGCGATTCGTGTGGCCTGGCGTGCAGAAGGACTGCTGCGCCTGGGCACAAGCATGCCAGTCTTGCCAGCGGTCAAAGATATCCAGGCACACCACCATACCACTGGGAGACTTCACTCTGCCTACGTCCTGGTTCCAGCACGTGCACATTGACATTGTTGGCCCACTTCCAACATCAGACGGCTTCAGATACTGCCTTACGGCAGTAGATCACTTCACATGCTGGCCGGAAGCCATTCCCCTGCAGTACATTACGGCGGAGACGGTAGCCCGCGCCCTGCTCTCCGGGTGGATAACTCGTTACGGATGCCCACAAACCATCACCACCGACCAGGGCCGGCAATTCGAATCGCAGCTCTTCCACTCCCTGGCCAACATGTGCGGCATCCATCTGTCCCCACATGATGGCTTTCCATCCAGCCACAAATGGCCTTGTGAAGCGGATGCATCAATCACTCAAGGCCGCCATCTGTATGTTTATACAAAAACACATTCCGTATTCAGTAATTAATGTAGAAAAATTTTGCAAAGATAAGGAGTTGGAAGCTTGTGCTTTAAAATTAGACTTCTTATCTGTTAAAGTGTGTATCATTACTGTTTACAGATCACCTAATGGTAATTTTCAGTATTTTATAAAAGATTTAGAAAATATAATTAAAAAAATTTATAAACCAGATGTTCAGTTAATAATTTGTGGTGATATAAATACAAATTATCTCATTAAATCTAAAAAAAACAAGAACTAAATAACATACTAAACTCTTACGATCTTGTAAGTGTAATAAACTTTCCTACAAGAGTCAAAAACAACTGAAGATCTGCAATAGATAGTATTTTCCTTGATACAACTCAATTTGGAAGGTACACAACCTGTTGAATGGTGAATGGTTTATCGGATCATGATGCCTAGATGTTAGAATTATATGTTGCAAATCTAAATAGTAAAAGAAATAATCATAAAACTATAACTATAAGGAAAATTGACTTTAACTCAATTAATGAATTCAGAGACAAACTGAGTAGTGAACTTTGGCAAAATGTTTTTGAAAATGTTAATAATGATGTTGACACCATTTTGAACTCATACTAAATACATATTTACAGATTTTTTACTTTTGTTTTCCTAAAAAAAACAGTTAATGAGTCAACATCAAACAAACAATGGATAACTAAAGGCATTATTAATTCCTGCAAATGGAAATGCTTTATTAAATAATAAACACCAACCAATGCACTTCACACTCAACACTGTATTAGTCTAGAGTGCTGATTTCAGTGTTAAAACACATAAAAACACATAAAACTACTCCGACATGTTTCGATCTTAACAGATCATCATCAGGGAGTATGTCGTACCTCGTTAAAGTTACTGAATTATTTAAAAACTGAATTTAAAATCCTTAAAAATCATTCCTGGTGTTGTGGCAGCAAAACTGCAATAAATTTAAAGTGTTATGCAATTGATATTGATTTAATATAGATAGCTAATTATACTTGAGATTGTTCTGATATATAATAAATATTTTAAATTTATTGCAGTTTTGCTGCCACAACACTGGGAATGATTTTTAAGGATTTTAAATTCAGTTTTTAAATAATTCAGTAACTTTAATGAGGTACGGCATACTCCCTGATGATGATCTGTTGAGATCGAAACATGTCGGAGTAATTTTATGTATTTTTATGTGTTTTAACACTGAACTCAGCATTCTAGACTAATTTATTTTTGAGTGTGAAGTGCATTGTGTTGGTGTTTATTATTTAATGAATTGAAAAAATGGACTGTGAAACAATGAAATTTGGAAATGCTTTATATCTACTTTGGTATTATTCTTACTTGTATCATTTGCCCCTCCCCTTTCTACAACTACATCTTCAGTCCTCAACTTTTTGATTTTATCTGTCACAGTGTTTACAGTTGCATCCATTCTGGTACCTGGTTTTATGAAACTGGAGACTTATACTTTGCACCTAGGTTATGTTGAAGTCCAGTAGCACAGTTTCTCATATGGCTGTCACAAATCATTATAATTTTGTGACTCTTTCTTGTTGAACTAGTCACGCTTAGTGTCTTCTTTTGGTATTTCTTCCCGAAGCTTCTTGGGCACGAGTTTATGTCTGTTACAGCTGAAGCACTTGAAGATTCATTTTCCTCATTTAGATTAGTTAAGACCTCAAACTTTTTGCAGTTTGTGGGATTAATTGTATGAGATTATTATGGGTAATTCTAGATTTGTTGGTTAAATTTGATGTGACATTGATCCAATTGTCTTTTGAAGCTGGAAATTGAGACTGCTCATCTTTAGAATAATTGTTGTGTTTCATCGAGTTAGACTGGGAACAAGATCCTTCATCACTTTTATCTTCCTGTAGCAGTTTTATGTGTGTGTGTGTGTATATATATATATATTATAAGAAGATATTTCTGACTTTGCTTTTTGAGGTTGTAGTCTTAATTATTCACAACTTAAACATGCCCTTCCCCCCCACTTATTTTATATATGAAATTCAGAGATGCACTCTGTGCACTTACACCATGTCTGAGGGCTCTGTCTGTATTTTGTACAGGTGTTTAATAAAAATGAGATCCAGCATGGAGTGAAAAGGATGTTGAAAAGCAAAGTGAATTCTGTGAAATGCATTGGTTCCTTGGATGCTCTTATTACCATAAATATGGAAGCCCATCATTGTTTAGTTTTCTTAGTTTAATCCAGTTTCAGAGTGGCCATAAATGATTCTCTGTAATGCATAAAGTAGTCTATGTGCACAGCTCTTTTGTTGCTTGGCTTGTATAACATAACATGATGACTGTGATGGTGTGGCAGTAAATACAGAGAATTTGTCTACAGGATTCTATGTTTATAAGATAAATAAGCAATTGCTGGTTGTTATGGAATTTGTTCAGGAGAGACTGAAAAACAGCTAGAGTCCATTGGTATAGTTGTTCCAAGGGACAAGATTTGAACCTGAAGCTGGCATGCTAATGAGTATCGTCCATACAAACTATCAACAGAAGAACCTCCATTAGAGATACGTTTTTCCTAAATGCTTGAACTATTCTATAGTGAAAACATTACATAAAAAAGGTGAGAGAAACTGCATTTCTAGCTACAGACCAGTATCTGTATTGACTTCATCTCAAAAGTCTTTGAAAAAGTTACGTACAATAAACTACTCAGACACTGAAATAATAACATACTAGTTAAAGAACAATTTGGATTTAGGAAATATCAGACAAACAAACTAGCAACCTATGAATTAATTAATGACATTGCAAGTGCTGTTAATGACAAATTAATTGTGGGAGGGATTTTCTGTGATTTAGCATAAGCCTTTGATTGTGCTAATCATGATATTTTACTGTCAAAATTCAATTTCTATGGAATAACTGGTAAAGCTTATGAATGAATCAAATCATACCTTATGAATAGGTGTCAAAGATCGGAGATAAAAAATAAAAATTTCAATTATTATACATTTTTCAGACTGGAGAGTCAAAACACTGTTCCACAAGGATCAATTTTAGGTCCTTTAATTTTTTATCTCTACATAAATGATTTAGCAATAACTGTTAACAGACAATCAAAACCAATTTAATTTGCAGCTGATGCTTGTGTAATATTTACCAATTCAAATCTCTAAGATTTGAAAAATGATATTAAAATTTAATTTGAATCGTTAAGTAAGTGGTTCAAAGCCAACAGACTCTCACTGAATTTTGATAAAACCCATTTCATGCAGTTCACAACTAAAAATAGTCCTCAAATTGTTCTGGACATTAGTTATGCTAAAAAATTTATTTCTAAAGCTTATGATACAAAATTTCTTGGAATATTTGCAGACAGTACACTGTCTTTGAAAATTCGTATTGAACAAATTACACACAAATTAAGGGCAGCTGGCTATGCAGTGAGATAAGTTAAGCCCTATATATCACAGGAAACACTGAAGATGGTTTACTGTTTCTATTTTCATTCCATTATGAACTACGGATTAATATTTTGGGGAAACTCTTCACATAATATAGAAATTTTTAAAATACAAAAACATATAGTCAGAAATATGACAGAATGCAGAAGTAGAGACATGTGTACAGACTTATCTGGGACTAAAAATTCCATCTCTTCGCTCACAATATATACTATCACTTCTCTTTTTGTAGTTGATCAAATTCTGATGTCTAGCACATAAATACCAGACAAGAATGTAACATGATGAACATTTATCACTATATCAAAAAGGATACACACATACACACACACATACATGACATCGATTCAACATTTGTCCATCGGCAGATGAATATGACTCTGCGAAACTGGCATAAAAGTAGTTAACAGTCTCCCACAAAGTATGGAAAATTTAAGTGATAATGCTAAACAATTTAAATCAGACCTAAAGAACTATTTATCTGCTTACCCCTTCTATTGTGTAGAAGAATACTTTAATGTAAATAGAGAATGATGAACTAAGCTCAATCAGTTGTATTGTACCAGCTACTACTGTATGTATGCCATATTTTTGTGACTTGTTCTATATCCAACGTGTTTTGGATCATAGAATTCAAATAAATTCAATTCAGTTTTCAAAACCTTATCCTAGGTAGGTGCTGTACTTTTCAATCTTGGTACATTAACCCTTTCTTGCGTCTAATATAGCACAATACAGTTAATTAAATGTCTTCTGACGTTGGTGCTATAAATGTAGTGTACAAAGTGCATTTAAATTAACAGACCTGATGATGTCATGATATATGGAATGGGATTAAGCAGTGCAGGTACCAAGAGGACTGCCATCATATAGTAATAAAAGAAAATCTGATTCAGAACTGTGATTCTTTTTATTTTTGCCACTTTCACAAGCAGATATCTTACAACATACACAATGAACTAGTGCATAAAATAAAGCAACATATTCTTTCTCGCTTCCCTCACTATCATCCAGTCATATTTCTTATATTTATAAGAGAATTTAATTTATCGAAGTCTCTACAAAATATACACAAGTAAGCAAAAACTCTGGAAGTGTATATTATCTTGAACAAGTTATCTGTATTTTTAACAGAAAGTTTGATTTATGAGTATTTAAAAAAAAAAACACCATACTAGCTTGTGAAACAGAATTGAAAATTATATCAGTTGTCTTGATTACTTTACGTCTTAGGTACTGTGAAATATACATGGCCATATTCAGTTTTATTTACAAAAAATATTGAGCCATAAAAATATGTAATTCTTTTTTGCTAAATACATATGAATTTGAATATTTTCAGAGGTTTGACCCTCAGGCACTGAAATGTATTGCTCTAAAACAGTATTATCCTCAGACATCTGCTGATCCTGTACCATTTCTTATATACATCACAAAGCTGTCATCATTTACATTACAAAAGTGTCTTAATTGCAGAAATTGCCAGTGTTATAAATTTATAAATTAATAAACCTCTGGAGATGCTTCTTTGTTTCAAACCAGGTTTTCATGCTTACATGGCAGATGCTGATCATAGGACAGTCATCTGGGTGTTGACATTGTGTAGGATTGTAAGTTGACACCAATATTTCAGAGAAATGCTCTGACTCCGTCTTCTGAGTGATGGGATGCTGAAGCAATTCTATCTGATAATCACTTTTATGTCCACCTAGACATAAATCTGCCACCCTGAAAATGGAGGCCACATGTTCCTTCAAAATGTCGGTGTCAACCTGCAATTGTACACAGTGTCAAAACTCAGAAGACTGTCTGTTATGTCAGATATGTACCATTGTCAACAAAATGAATTACAACTTTGAGTTTTCATAGCTTGAGAGAGAGTGACATATTCATCTATACCTTCAAGTGAAGTGGCTTATATTTTGCATGTATGAGATTTAGTTCTGCAGCTGGGTTCTCTAATGATAATACATCTGACTTTACTCTGTCCTCAAAAAATTCTTGCATATTTTAAAATAAGCCACTGTTTTGGTGAACAGGATTCAACATTTAATTATCATAGTATCCAATAAACATAATACAGAGGGTGTGGAACATATAATAGTAGAGACATTAGTTTGGAAAATCCTAGTAATTAGCTGGTAATATACAGTGCTGGCTGCTGTTTCTGGTGGTGCAGGTATTAATTGTTTTCTAGATGTGGACTTTTTTTCAGTGTGAAATTGTTGTTATTCATCTATTAGATTTTAAATTAAAAAAATACATGCTTGTCTTATGTAAAATTGCACTTTTATTATTACTCAACTTTTACAGCATATTACTTGTAATTTAAAGAGAGATATAACAGGATATGTCTCCATTTCCCCATCACTGTTTTCTTAGAATGGAATTATTGTCAGCTATAAACAGTGAATAGGGTTGTCACATTCTCTATATGTATATCTTTAGTATCAGGCACTTTAATATGATGTCAACACTTACAAAGTATTCATTTAGTTTGATCACCATCAAAGGCACTTTGAAAATCATGTTTCAACTTACAACTGACTGTTGGAAAATATACCTTATTTTTTTAATTGGCAGAACAGTTGTGTTAATTAACTTTGATTTTAAAATACAGGTACATAGCATAAATAAATGTGCAGTGCAACTGTTCATACCATGTACAGAATCACAACCTTACATATTTCTCGACGTGACTTCAGAATCGCTAAGTACAAACAACCATAGACCACCCAACTGAAGAACAGCCATCTAGTTCCAATGTAATATGAAAGATTCTTACTAAAGATGGCACAAAAGCTGACATGGTACCTGGATGGTTGAATGGATGGATGGTAGCTAAACAAATTCAAAACACACCATTATCTTACACTTTACAGCAGTGTTTTTATGCCTTTGAATAAACACTCTGTAGCCAAACAGTTTCACTGTTTGTAGATGACAAATACCTTTCTCCCCCATGACTTAGCCTTTGTTATCCTACACTTAATATGAGGCTTGATCTTATTTTTGGTGCCTCTGAAGATGAGATAAGTATCACAAAACTAATAAATCTGTTTGCAGAATAACTGAATTAGAATGCCAATTCCCAACCAATAGTGGAACCAGTTTTACCTGAATAATGCTTAGAATTTCAGACTTCTTAAAAAAGGTATAAATATATATCTTCTAATATACAATCTTAGCCCTAGCCCTTAGAAACAAATGACACTATTTACAGGCATATGTACAGCAGAATTGGCTCATGGCATCTGTGTGTTGTACAACCCCTACATTTGGTAGCAAAATTTTACAGTTTTTTAACAGCTGATAAGTGGCGTACTCCTAAAATACAATTCAACAATACATATTTGAAGAAAATTTGTAAATAATAACAGTTTTAGTGTAACTTAATTAACTTATTAATAATGAATAGGAAAAAAGACAAGGTTTCCCCAAATTGATGTGATGGTGCACTTAATTTCACAAAAATATATACTTCTTTTAAAATATAATACACAGTAACTGCCAGATTTCTTACAAGTAAAGGTTATGTCATGCCTTTGTCTAAGCACAAGGCCTGAAGGTATATTAGGGGTGAGGTGTGGAACAGACAATGTATGTGGTTGAGTGAGTGGGTTTCTTAGTTGTTCTGGACGTCGTAGCACGTGAAAAAGCCATACCTCTGTTGGGAATTAAATCCTGGTCATACACCCCATAGCTAGTCATTTAGTGACTAATATGGCTCCTATTGCTAAACATCAGGCCATATTACAAGAAGGCCATATAAACTTATGAAAACACTGATGTATAAATTCCTGCTTCTTTCTCAGGGTTTTGACACTGTGCAGCACTGGAAAAGTGTCTTGATATGTTGAAGGAACATACTGCCTTCAATTTCAGGGTCAAAGTGATCATATAAAGATTGAGGGATTTGTGATACCATAAGCAGTTGGGAAGGATTAGACTGCATGGAAGTAGAACATTACTTCAGAAAGTCACTGACTTTTTTTCCACTGCTACAGAAGAAAGAATCCAAACTTGTGTTTGGAAAACTATTCAAACATGAAAGGTTACATATTTTAACTTTTGTTGAAAAGTGATATCCCACTTCTTCATAAGGCCACTTATTTTCATGGTATGTGCATCAAATTTTGCAGTGTTCATGGGCAAATGTTTCTGTAAGTTTAAGGCTGGTAAAGGTCAGTCACCAGCTATTCTCTTAAAAATATTTTTAAGTGGTTTGAGGATTCTGTTCTTCTGGGAAGTTATGCTCCATAACTGGGTAACTGAATCCCAGCATTTCGAGGCAACACTTTGCTATCATTTTCAAGGGAGTATATGTCCATGAAGAATGCCAGGAGCAGGTGGAAATGTGACTTTGTGTATAGGCACAGTGTATCTGGTTGTAGGCTGTCTGTAAAGGTCTGGATATGATTACTCAGTCTTGCAGTGTCATATCACAGAAGAATGGAATCCTTAGCTACACCACTGCATAAACCTGAAACCTTGCATGTTGAACTCTGATGTTGAATTTTGTGGTAAGTGAAATGTATTATGAAATATGTGTGTAGGGACTGTACAACATAATGATCAGTAACAGCTAACTCTGAGTTTTAACCATCACAAATTCAGTTTGAATTCACAAACTGATTATGAATATGAGTAATGATAATTCCATACATTATAATATGTAAAATTGGTGATAATCTCATACAGAATTTCAGGAACAAGTCAAATAAATATACAAATTATACAAATATGTTACGGTGTAGGTCACTTATAAAATCTTATAAAAATGAACTGAAGAAATTGTCTCCCGTGTTGACATGTAGGTTATCTTCAATGTTGCAACACATAATGTCTATATGTGGCACTAACAGCTGTACGTAAGGTGGTACTGCAAATTTATACTGTAAACCAGTAGGTAATATCACACACTACATTGTTCTGGATATAATGTTTATTGTATCCTCCAGTCTGTCACTTGCACCAAAATATACACACGGCTATTGTTCTGTTCGAGATCATTTTATCAGTTAATATGTCTGCCAGGAATGTAAACTGCATCTTTTACTGACTGTCAAACTGGGAAATTACATTTCAAGCTAAGTTACATAGTGATGGATGTCTGTATCCAAAAATATGCACAGTACTAACATCTTGAAACTTGATTGATATATTATCAGGAATCAACTGCATTCTGGCAGACGATGCTGTCTACTTTGTGTAGAAGCTGGTTTGTTCCTAAATAATAGACACACTAATATAAGTGGCTGATGTTGTCACTTCTCATTTACTGTCACTGGATTATAACAATTTATTCTTTCATCTTTTGGACATGAAGTGCTAATTGATGATCAAAATAAACTAACAATGGCAAGTTCTAAAGTCTGATGGCATTGCACTTAACCCAAATGCACACAAGAAAGTCATATTGCAATGTTAGATTTAAATTAAAGTCTTTATTTTTGTGGCAATTATGTTAGCTTCATTACAAAGATATGTCATTCACACTATCACTGTAAGCACATCACCACCCCCTCCACCATTTCGCTCACATTGAGGAGGTTGTAACGTCCTTTGTACTGGTGGAAGTACTTTGAGGTTAATAATACGCTTAGCAAAGTCTTTATGTGCTCCTGCATCATCAAATGTGGCTGCAGTGTTTTTTCTGACATCTGGATTCTGTGCCTTAAAGAGTAAGATCTGGCTGCTTCGATGTGCTGAGTGCAGGCCTGGGTGAGGGTCAGAACCCTTCCCCAGACCAGGTGTTCCACCATCATCCATCAGTTCTAACATTTCTGCTCCGCCTCCTGCACCTGGTGGTTCACCAGGTCCTGCAGTAGATGACAGTGGTCTTACAACACTAACCCTTGGTAAATCTGATGTCCCAGAACCTTCAACACCTGATCCTGCTCCTGGTCCTACTTTGCTTGAAGCATTTCCCACCATTGCAGACCCAGCTTCATCTTTTAAGGGATTTGCATACCGCCGTAAGTTCTCTTCATTCTGCAGATTGTTGGACTTTTCATCATCATGGTGTCGGTGACATGGTCCTCCTAGTGAAGTTGAACCTGTTAAAGTTCCAGATGCGTGTCTTCGTCTCAGCATCTGGTGCCAGTAATACAGACCACCAACACCAACAGCAAAAGTGATGATGAGAACTATGCATATAAGTGCTATTAAATATCCATTACCTGAAAAACAGATATTTGTCTTGTCAGTATATTTATATTTATTTGTTGAGCTTTCTTTTAGCTTCATGGCATATTAACCCTTTTCCTGTCAATGAACCACTAGAACCAATGACAGCACTATGCTACAGCTGTCATGATGTGCTTCAGCTGGCACTTCAAGGCTGTTTTTCTGTTGCTTGTAACTTAATTGTTCATATGCACCACTCTCAACTAATCTATATTACTGTCTTATAAAACAATACTGCAATTATTACAAAAAATAGAGTTATTTAAAAACAGTTGAGTCTGCATGTAATGAGTAACATTTGACTGGGGTGATATACATGTTTTCCACAATGGAATAAGTCTGTTATTTGCATGATTTAAGAAAGACTGAATCTTAAACCAGGTTCAGTATGCAGTTTATGACTGTTTATTGTAAAAGCAGGATCAAAATAGACATTCACATACGTACACAGCTGAGGAAGGAATCAAAATTCTATGACTGATAAACACCAACATATGCACTTTTTCACTTTCAAAACTGTATTAGTCTAAAATGTTAATTTCAATGTTAAAATACATAAAAATATTTAAAGGTACTCCGACATGTTTCGATCTTAACAGATCATCATCAGGGAGTAGTCCTGTACCTCGTTAAAG
>Ga0209629_10001819_pt1 | contig 13918 bp, 7 predicted proteins | sample TergutCu122P5_FD_187286 | JGI IMG/M metagenome (GOLD analysis project Ga0209629, IMG submission 187286) | Cubitermes ugandensis P5 segment gut microbial communities from Kakamega Forest, Kenya - Cu122 P5 (SPAdes) (version 2) | ecosystem: Host-associated > Arthropoda: Insects > Digestive system >... | reverse complement strand
GGCCTTGGACATCGTAATCTCCTGACCTGATTTTAGTTGATGAGCGTTTGGCGGTGTGCTGCAAGCGGTCATTCCTGCGAACAGGACAGCGAGCAGCATGGTGAAAATGATTGTTTGTTTCATCCGTTTATAATTATTTATGTTATTGAGTTATAATTATTTAAAAGTGAATATTTTCCCATAATCCATAAAGATTGAGTGACGTGTCGTTTTTTTATAACAATCTTGCATACAGCATATTTGAATTGTTCATTATTCATTGTTAATTTAACAATGGTTTTTATTCAGTGAGTTCATACCTGTAGGGCGCTGATGCCTGTGCGCCAATCCGCGTGACGGAGATCGCCGCAGCCTTGCAGGCAAAACGAACAGCCTCCACCAAGTCAGCTCCTTCCGAGAGTGCCAGCGTAAAAGCCCCGTTAAATACGTCTCCTGCTGCTGTTGTGTCAACTGCCTCAACCTTCGGAGCAGGAATCAGCGTCGCCTGCCCTCCCGAATAAATCAATGCGCCCTGGGCGCCTAATGTGATGATTACGTGAGGGACACCTCGCTCGGCAATGGTGCGTGCAGCTTCTATCGCGGTCGGTTCATCGACGATAGCGACGCCTGAAATGATGGCTGCCTCCGTTTCGTTCGGGGTGATGGCATATAGCCGGCTGAGCAATGTGTTGGACAGGGTTTGCGCCGGCGCAGGATTCAGGATGACTTTTTTGCCTTTTCCATAAGCTGCATCTGCCACATATTCAACCGTTTCCATCGGTATCTCCAATTGCATCAATACATATCCGGCTTCGTCGATGGCGCTTTCAACTGAAATGATATCTGCGGGCGTCAAATGAGCATTTGATCCGGAAGCCACTGCAATGCAGTTCTCTGCCTGCTCGTCAACAGTGATCAACGCCACGCCTGACGGATGATCGGGATCTGTAAAAATATATGACGTGTCAATTCCTTCGTTCTGAAAGAGTTGCACGGCTTGTTGGCCAAAGATATCCCGGCCTGTCTTACAGATAAATGAAATTTCACCGCCCAAGCGAGCGGCAGCCACAGCCTGATTGGCGCCTTTTCCTCCGGCATTCATCAAAAAAGCGCCGCCCAAGACTGTTTCGCCCGGACGTGGCAGCGTTTTTGTTTTGACAACCATATCAGTATTACTGCTTCCCACCACCAGAATGCGGTGTGAAATTGAAGATAAATGAGCGATTTCCATAGACACTTTCGTTCGGTTTGAGTGATTACTTTGAATGCAAATGTATAAACATTTTTTTACATATAAATAGATTTGTGCTCGAAATTTTGAAACAAACCAAACAAATTGTATTTTTGCATGGAAAAAGAGAATTTTCAAATTTGCTGTACATGCGGACAAATACATCTTATCTGTTGTTTATCATCTTAGTTTCGGCTATGGGAGGGTTGCTTTTCGGGTATGACTTTGTGGTCATCGGAGGCGCTAAAATTTTTTATGAACCTTTTTTTGAGTTAGGAGATTCGGCTTCGTTGCGAGGCTGGGCGATGAGTTGTGCATTGGTCGGTTGCCTGATTGGCGCATTGCTGGCCGGAGCCTGGAGCGACAGATACGGCAGGAAGAAAATGCTGATTACGGCAGCCATGCTTTTCGTGGCGTCAGCCATTGGCACCGGGGCTGTTAGCAATTTCACATGGTTTGTGCCGTTCCGTCTGTTAGGCGGCTTCGGCATAGGTATCGCTTCCAATATTTCGCCTATCTATATCGCCGAAGTATCGCCTGCGCAGGTCAGAGGACGATATGTATCACTCAATCAGTTAGCTATTGTAACAGGCATTCTGCTGGCTCAACTGACCAACTGGCTGATAGGAAAGCATTTTACGCCCGAACATGGTGTACTGACGGCTGCAGGCATTGAATGGGCATGGCGATGGATGTTCTGGGCAAGTTTAGTTCCGGCAATGCTGTTCTTTGTCCTTTCACTGATTATTCCGGAAAGTCCGCGCTGGCTGGCTATCAATCAGAAGGTTAAAGAAGCTGAAACTGTTTTCAGGCGAATCGGAGGAGAGCAACATGCAGCAAAGGAACTGAAAGAAATACAAAACCTGCCGAAAGAAGATAATTCAAAGATTCAAAGATTCAAAGATTCAAGATTCCACAATCCCGTTAGGGATTCACGCTCGGTAGCAACGGGATTTAAGATTTCATTGAAAAAATACCGTAAAGTCTTAATTATCGGCGTTGTATTAGCCGTTTTCCAGCAATGGTGCGGGATCAACGTGATTTTCAACTACGCTGACGAGATTTTTACTGCAGCCGGGTATTCCGTTTCTGAAGTATTGATGAACATTGTCGTAACAGGTGTCACGAATGTCATTTTTACTTTTGTTGCCATCTATACAGTCGATCGTTGGGGGAGAAAAGCGTTGATGTTTGTCGGTTCGGCAGGGCTGGCCTTGATTTACACGGCGATGGGTATTGGTTATTATTTCAATGTCAGTGGATTACCGATGTTGTTATTGGTTGTGATGGCCATCGCCTGTTTTGCCATGTCACTGGGTCCGACTGTTTGGGTGATTCTTTCGGAAATTTTTCCGGCACGCATCAGAGGCGCCGCCATGGCAGTGTCTACCTTCTTTTTGTGGGCTGCCTGTTTCGTACTGACCTATACTTTCCCTTTATTGAACGCATCTCTGCGGGCGTCAGGCACTTTCTGGTTGTATGGAGGCATTTGTCTGGCAGGATTCCTGTTTATTCTTTTCATGCTCCCTGAAACAAAAGGTAAAAGCCTGGAAGAGATTGAAAAAGAGTTAGGTAGCGAACATAACAATTAGAAGAAAATAGCAAACTAATATCAACATATTTATCAAAATATAATGAAAATCAAATTATTACTATCATTGAGTTTTATCTTGCTGCTGGTATCTTGCGTGCAAGAGGAGCAAACATTGTCGTTAGCAGGCACGTGGGCTGTCCGGTTAGATCCCGGCGATGTGGGTGTGAAAGAACAATGGGTCAATCAGCCATTTACAACAACATTGCAGTTGCCCGGTTCGCTACAGGAACAGGGATTGGGCAATGACGTTGATATTCAGACGAAATGGACAGGTCAGATCGTGGATAGCGCCTGGTATACTGCGCCTGAATACGAGAAATACAGGCAAAAAGGAAATATCAAAGTCCCCTTCTGGCTGAATCCTGACAAACATTACGTCGGTGTGGCATGGTATCAGAAAGAAATACGGATTCCCTCAAGCTGGAAAGGCAAAACGATCGCGCTCGAACTCGAAAGAACACACTGGGAGACAGCGTTGTTTGTCGATGGAAAGGAAATCGGAAAACAGGACGCCTTAGCTACACCGCACCGGTATAAACTTGAAAATCTGCTACCCGGAAAACATACTTTTACGCTGCGTGTCGATAATCGGATTCATATTCCTGTCGGGATCAATGCGCACAGTGTGTCAGACCATACGCAAAGTAACTGGAACGGAATGATCGGCAAATTATCGCTGTCGGCCAAACCGAATGTGTATATTGAAGATATTCAGATTTTTCCTGATATTGAATCAAAGAATATCAGTGTGAAAATCAACTTGGAAACGAATGTTGCTCAAATTGTACCCAAACTTCATTTGCAAATCGAAACGATTGCCGGAGAGCCGGTTGGATTGCCTGTCAGCATGGACGTAACCAATTTGGCTGGCAACCTCCCTGTTTCCGCAACGGTAAACGCCGGCCCAGCGATTCAACTTTGGTCTGAACATACACCCAACCTCTACCGGTTGAAAACTGTAGTGGAAGCAAACGGAGAAAAGGATGAAAGATATACCACTTTCGGATTTCGCAAATTCACACAGGAAGGGACACGTTTTCAGATCAACGGACAACCTGTTTTTCTTCGCGGCACATTAGAATGTTGTATTTTCCCGTTGACAGGATACCCTGCGATGGAAAATGCTTACTGGGCAAAGATTTTCCACACTTGCAAGGAGTTCGGATTGAATCATGTGCGTTTTCACTCGTGGTGCCCTCCTGAGGCGGCTTTCGCAATGGCTGACAGTATCGGAATATACTTGCACGTAGAATGTGGCGCATGGACAACCGTTGGTAACGGAAGCTCATTTGATCAATGGATTTATGCCGAAAGCGACCGAATCCTCAGAGAGTATGGTAACCATCCCTCATTCTGTATGTTAGCTTACGGAAACGAGCCGGGTGGTCAACATCAGGTACCATTTTTAACGGCGCTGGTTGAATACTGGAAGCAGAAAGACAACCGGCGCGTTTACACCAGTGCGGCAGGTTGGCCATTCATCGCAAATGCCGATTATTGGAGTACACCTGACCCGCGCATACAGGCCTGGGGAGCAGGTTTGCGAAGCATCATCAATGCGCAGCCACCTCGCAGCGACTTCGATTATCGCCAAATCATCCGCAATGACATGCCGACCGTAAGTCATGAGATAGGACAATGGTGCGTCTATCCCAATTTCAATGAGATACCAAAATATACCGGCGTACTGAAAGCGAAAAACTTTGAGATTTTTCAGGAGACATTGGAAGCGCATCATTTGGGCGATTTGGCAGAGAAGTTTCTCTATGCCTCCGGTCGGTTGCAGACGCTTTGTTACAAGGCTGATATTGAAGCCGCACTGCGAACGCCCGGCTTTGCAGGCTTTCAATTGCTGGACCTGCATGATTTTCCGGGGCAGGGCACTGCACTGGTAGGCGTCCTCGATCCATTCTGGGACACAAAAGGTTATGTTGATGGGAAAGAATACAGTACATTTTGCAGTCAAACCGTTCCGCTTATTCGTTTTCCAAAAATGGTTTGGCTGAACAGTGAAACGATGAGCGTTCCCGTTGAATTTGCTCATTTCGGCGACAAACCAATCATCAATGCCCCCATCACCTGGACAATCACTACATCCGACGGACAGGAATTGAAAAAAGGCAGTTTCCGGCAAGACTTGCCGTTAGATAACTGTATTCCTGTCGGAAAAATTGATTTTTCATTCAATGGCATCACAACGCCTCAACAACTAACAGTGTCCGTCCAAATTGATCATTCAACCATCCGGAATCAATGGCATATTTGGGTATATCCTGCTCAAAAACAGAATATTAAAAATATGCCCTATATCACTTCTTCTCTCGGCCAGACAGCGATGGACAAGTTGAATCGGGGAGAAAACGTATTGTTGACATTCCCGCGCGGAACGGTCAGTCCACAGCATGGCGGAAACATTCCGGTTGGATTCTCAAGTATTTTCTGGAACACGGCATGGACGCACAAGCAAGCGCCCCATACGTTAGGTATCCTGTGCGATCCGGCACATCCTGCGCTGGCCTCTTTTCCCAATGAGGGATACAGCGACTACCAGTGGTGGGAGATTGTGAGTGAGTGCGATGCAATGTTGATGGATGATTTTCCGGCCGATTTCCGTCCTGTCATCCATCTGATTGACGACTGGTTTACGAACCGCAAATTAGGGATTCTGTTCGAGACAAAAGCAGGCAAAGGCAAACTGATGGTATGCAGTGTCGACCTGCAAAAAGACCTCCAAAAACGTCATGCCGCTGCTCAGTTCCGCCAAAGCATCCTTGAGTACATGGTGTCGGAGCGATTCAATCCGGAGAAAGAAGTAAGCATTGATTTGGTCAAGGCGCTATTCAGATAATTTCCAGCGTCATGTATAATGCAGATGCCGTCACATTAGTAGCCATCCTCACTTTTACAGGAAGCAAATAACTGCCAAGGCTAAGGAAAATTGACAAGTGGGGGAAATAAATATGAACCGTTGAAAAAATGCTAATTTTGCACTTTGAATTAAAAAGCGATTATGTTGACAAAAGAAGAAGCAATAAAGAAAATAATATCACTTGTTGAGAGGTTTGACGAGCAGAAAGAGTTTTACAAAAAAGCGGACTACAACGAAACACAGACCCGCCGTGATTTTATTGACCCGTTTTGGAAAGCGCTCGGCTGGGACATTGACAACGAAAACGATTATGCCGAAAGTTATCGCGAAGTGATTCACGAAGATCGCGTGAAAGTGGACGGAAAGACAAAAGCGCCCGATTACTCGTTTCGACTTCCGGGCGGAAAGCGTCTCTTTTTTCTTGAAGCAAAAAAGCCGAGCGTCAGCATTAAAGAGGAAATCGAACCCGCTTATCAAGTGCGCCGCTACGGTTGGAGTGCAAAAATGCCGATAAGCGTAATTTCTGATTTTGAAGAATTTGCCATTTACGACTGCACGCAAAAACCAAAACCAACCGACAAAGCAAGCAACGGCAGGATTAAATATCTCACTTACAAAGATTACGAAAATGAATTTGACTTTATTTGGGACACCTTTTCAAAAGAAAAAGTACTCAAAGGCAGTTTTGACAAATACATTCAAAGTGACAAAAACAAAAAAGGAACGACAACCGTTGACCACGATTTTTTGCTTTCGCTCGACAAATGGCGTATTGAACTTGCAAAAAACATCGCATTGCGCAACCAAAACCTGAACGAGGACGAAATTAACTTTTTGGTACAAAACACATTAGACCGTATTATTTTTCTGCGCATTGCCGAAGACCGGCACGTTGAGCGATATGGAGAATTGCAGCACACAATTAAAAGCGGCGATTATTACAAAAATCTTTTGTTGCACTTTAATGTCGCCGACCAAAAATACAATTCGGGACTTTTCGATTTTCAAAAAGACAAAATAAGTGCGGGAATTTCCATTGACAACAAAATTATAAAAAGCATAATATCAGAACTTTATTATCCGATTTGCCCTTACGAATTTTCCGTTTTGTCAGTTGAAATTTTGGGTAGCGCTTACGAGCAATTTTTGGGTAAAACAATTACATTGTCTGCAAGTGGGAAAACAGCAAAAATTGAGGAGAAACCCGAAGTCCGCAAAGCAGGTGGCGTTTACTACACACCGCAATATATCGTTGATTATATTGTAAAAAATACAGTCGGCAAACTCGTAGAAAACAAAACGCCAAAAGAAGTTAGCAAAATCAAAATTTGCGACCCCGCCTGCGGCAGCGGCAGTTTTTTGATTGGCGCATATCAGTATCTATTGAATTGGCACAAAGATTTTTACACACAAAACGGTTCCCCTCTCCTTCGGAGAGGGGTTAGGGGTGAGGTTCTAACACCATTGGGCGAACTGACAACTGCCGAAAAAAAACGTATTTTGCTCAACAACATTTTCGGCGTGGACTTGGACAGTAATGCCGTAGAAGTTACCAAACTTTCATTGTTGCTCAAATGTATGGAAGGTGAAACCAAAGAAACGATTGAAGCGCAAACCCAACTTTTCCACGACCGCATTTTGCCGACTTTGGACAATAACATCAAAAGCGGAAACTCTTTGATAGACCTTGATTATTACGACGGTCAATTGGATTTTGGAGAAGAACGGAAAATAAAACCGTTTTCGTGGCAAAAGGCTTTTCCCGAAGTGTTTGACAGAGATGTTGTTTTTGATGAAAAGGCAAATCTTATCAAACGACACAACCAGAGGGTAAAACAACTTGACGAAGATGGTAAAAAATTGATTGAAACATTTATGGTAAGCGAACCCATAGTAGATTATCATGTCCAAAATCATGGTTTTGATATAGTTATTGGAAACCCGCCGTATGTAAAAGTAACAAACAAACAATTGTTCAATTATTTTTCTCAAAAGTATGAACATCAAGATTATCAACAAGATTTGTACTTGCTTTTCTTAGAACGATACAAAAAATTGTTGGTAAAAGGGGGCAAACTTGGCGTAATCATTCCAAATACATGGTTACAATCTATAACATATCGAAATATTCGACGATATTTAGTAAACGAATATTGCTGGGAACGAATTTTACATATCAATCAACATGTTTTTAAAGCAGTTGTTGATACACATGTTATAATTTTTGATCGAAACAATTATGTTAAGAATACAGAAGTTGCTATTGATATTTACGATAAGAATGAAATACACTTACATCAATACATTTCTCAGCTTCAATTGCCTGATCATGGAGAAATACTAAATATTTTAGCAAGTGATGAGGAAAAAGTGCTATTTGAAAAAATTAAGCAAAAATCACTTTCAATCAATGATGTATGTGTTGTTTACAATGGCGTAAAACCATTTTGCAAAGGTCGTGGAACGCCCATACAAACTGAAGAAACGATGAAATTAAAACCATACGTGGTTGAAAACAAGCCAAAACCCGAAGGCGAAGATTGGAAGCCGCTGTTAAGGGGAAGTTTAATGAACAGATATACAAATTTTTGGAATAATAATAGTTGGATAAAGTATGGAAAATGCTTGGCAGAACCACGCAAACCCGAAATTTTTGAAGCCGGCGAAAAAATTATTGTCCGTCAAACCGGCGACAGAATTATTGCAACAATTATAGGGAAAGATATAATTTGTAGAGATAATCTACATCTTATTCTTACTGAGAAAAGCAATCTCAAATTTATTTTAGGCATATTAAACTCCAGATTAACAGATTTTTATTACTATCAAATCAATCCTGAACGAGGCGAAGCACTTGCACAAGTCAAGAAACAACACGTTGAGCAGTTACCTGTACCCAAAAATGTAACAAAGGAACAAGAAACAGAAATTATCAAACTTGTTGACCAACTTTTGCAACTCAACCAAGAACTGCAAACAGCAACTTTGCCAAACCAAATAGAACAAATAAAATCAAGAATTGAGTACTGCGAAGATAAAATAAATGAGATTGTTTATGAACTGTATGGGTTGTCGAAGGAGGAAATAAAAATTGTGGATAGAAAATGAAAAGTGGAAATGAAATATTAGAAACATTTTCAAATGAAAAATTTGAAGTATACCGCTCCCCAAATGGCTGACCCACAATGATTATTCATTTGGCCGCCACCCGCCGCCTAAGGCGCGATAGAGGATAATCTTTTGCTGGATAATGTCGTTATACGTTGAGTAGAGGGCGAGTTCGCTTGACAGCACACTGTTTTGCGCAGACAATACATCCAGGTAGGTGCCATAACCGTTTACCAATAATTCCTGCGAATACTCGTAGGCCTTTTTCAATGCCTCTACCTGTTCAAACTGATACGCTGCCTGTTGCGAGACAAACCGGATGGAAGCTAAGGCATTGGTCACTTCGTTGCCTGCGTCGAGTAATGTTTGTTTAAATATTAGAAAAGACACATCTTCCTGTAATTGAGCTATTTCCTTTTGCGTTTTCAGCGTCCGCCCATTCAATACAGGCTGCGTCAATCCTCCAATTACATTCCACAGCAGCGAACCGGGCATATTAAACCAGTTATCCAATCCTTTGGCGTCAGGTCCTGCCGAACCGGTCAGCGTCAATTGAGGATACAGCGCTGCCCGCGCTGCATTAAACTGCTCGTGTGCAGCACACAAAGCATATTCAGCCGCCATCACATCCGGACGATTTTCCAGCAACTGTGCAGGCACCCCTACGGACAGGATTTCGGAATGAAAAATCGTCATATCCATATTATTTGTTCGCGGGATGGCGGACGGCGTTTTTCCGAGCATCATACAGATTCCATTTTCTGTTATGGCTATCGAAGCTTGAATCTTGGGCAGGACGGCATGGGCTGACGCCAACTGCGCTTTGGCTTGAAGAACAGCCACTTCTGTGACCTGAGCCGATTGTTTCAATGATTGGACGGTTTGTAAATAATTGGTATAACTGACGATGCTTTTTTCGGTAATATCTCGTTGGTGATCAAGCATAATCAATTGATAATACGCTGAGGCAATGGCGGCTATGAGTTGTGTTTGCGTAGCGCGAACAGTCGCTTCCTGTTGAAAATACAACGCCTGCTGCGACCTTTTCAGACTGCTTAATTTACCCCATATATCTATTTCCCAGCTTGCTGTCGCAGCCAGTTTCAAATCTGTGTACGGATCGGCCGGTTTGGGTGAGTTGCCATATTTTGACACATCTGACATTGAAGCGCTTAACCCCAGATTCAACGTGGGAAAGAGTGCAGCTTGGCGCTGTTTCAAATATGCCGACATTTGCGCCAGCCGATTGACGGCAATCCGCAAGTTTGTATTCGAGTCAAGCGCCTGAGTGATCAATTGTTGCAACAGGACATCGTTGTAAAAATCACTCACCGAAACAGTTGCAAATGAACGGGTTGTATCGGCTTCGCTAAAGTAGCGGAACAGATTGTCAACCGGCAGTTGTTCCGACCGCTTGTAAGGCGTCACGATGCCGCAACCTGTTGTCAACGCAACGACCGTAATTATCAAGAATATATGTAAATATTTATATTTCATCTTGTTGTATCTATTTTTTATTCTTTTTTCGTAAGGCCGCATCTAACGATCCGAAAATCACATACAAAGTGGGCGTCACCACCACGCCAAACAATGTACCGATCAACATTCCTCCCGCAGCCGCCACCCCAATGGAGTGATTACCGGCGCTGCCGGCGCCGCCTTCAATGATCAACGGCAGCATCCCGCAAATAAAAGCAAATGAGGTCATCAGGATCGGTCGCAGACGAATAGTCGCTCCCTCAATGGCAGCCTCCACAATGTTCATCCCCCGCTCATAGCGTTGTCGCGCAAACTCCACAATCAATATCCCATTCTTCCCCAACAAACCGATCAGCATAATCAGCGATACCTGCACGTATATATTATTTGTTAATCCCCAGATATATACAAAGAAATAGACGCCAAACAGCCCGATCAGCATGGATAGCAGGATCGACCAGGGCAAAATATAGCTCTCGTATTGGGCGCAGAGGATCAGATAGACAAACAGGAAGCATAGCAGGAAGACATAGAGTGATGCGCTGCCCGATTTGATTTCTTCACGCGACATACCTGAAAATTCGATTTCATAACCGGCTTGCAGTTTGGAGGCTTCTTCTCGAACTGCCGCAATGGCGTCGCCGGAACTGTAGCCGACCTTTTGTTTTCCTGTGATCGTAGCTGCCGTAAACATATTATAGCGCGTCATGGATTCTGGCTGCAATATCTTCCTGAATGTAAGCAAGGTAGAGATTGGCACCATCTGCCCCGACCGGTTTCTTACCATCATCCGTGAGAGCGAATTGAGATCGGTGCGGTCTTCGGGCGGCGCCTGAATCATGACCCTGCTATACTTGGTGAACAGGTTGAAATCCGAGACCATCATTCCGCCGTAATATGCCTGTAATGCGCTGAATACATCGTTTACGGCGACGCCCTCCATTTTACATTTATCAACTGCCACATCAAACTGGTAAGCCGGAAAATTGATATTAAACGAAGTCGTTGCAAAGTCGATTTCAGGGCGAGCAGACAATCTGCTCAAAAAACCGGTCAACACCTCGTACAACTTATAGATATCGCCACCTGTTTTGTCCTGCAGTTGTACTTCGAATCCGTCTGACTGCCCAAATCCACGCACGGGAGGCGGCGCATAGAACAGAATCCTGCCTTCTTTAATAGACGCCACCTGCTTATTCAGCGAAGCGATTACATCGACGGTAGATGTTTTAGGACGTTGATCCCAGTGTATCAAGGAAGAAGTAATCATGCCATGCGAACTTCCATTGATGGAAGTCAACATGCTCTGCCCTGAAGTAACCATTCGTGAATCAAAGACAGGCATCCCACCCATAATACTGTCAATCTGCAACATAACTTTCTTGGTTTGCTCCAATGACGTTCCGGGAGGCAAGGTAACATCTCCGCTGATAATTCCCTGATCTTCATTAGGAATAAATGCAGTAGGCGTAATCCGGATCATTTGATACGCTGCCAAGCCAAAGCACAGCAGGATGACAACCGGAATCCAGCGTCGTCGCGTAAAGAAATGCAATATTTGCCGGTATTTGTTCAATGTGACGTCGAAAGCGATATTAAAATTACGATGGAATCGCGCCATCAATGAACGTTTACCTTCTGTTTCAGGTTTGTGACTAATGAGCAGCGTACATAATACAGGGCTTAATGTCAATGAATTAACAGATGAGATGACAATTGCGATCGCCATGGTTAATCCAAACTGGCGATAAAAGACGCCTGACGGCCCTGTCAAAAAACTGACCGGAATAAATACGGCTGCCATTACCAGCGTGATGGATATGATGGCTGTTGTGATTTCGTCCAACACGTTGGAGGTAGCTTCATAAGCCGAAATCGAAGTGTCTTTCTCTAATTTGGCATGAACCGCCTCCACGACGACAATGGCATTATCCACCACAATCCCGATGGACAAAACCAGCGCAAACATCGTCATCAGATTAAGCGAAAACCCGATGATACTCAGGAAGAAAAACGTTCCAACAATCGAAACTAAGGCTGAAATGCCGGGAATCAACGTAGATTTCCAGTTTTGCAGGAACAGGAAAACGACTAAGAAAACCAGTATAAAAGCCTCAATCAGCGTATTTTTCACTTTATTGATCGACGCATCCAAGAATTTGTTAGCGTCGTTGATGATGGTGTATTTTATACCGGGCGGGAATGACTGTGACAACGTTGCCATTAAGTTTTTCAATTCGATCACTACCTTGTGGGCGTCAGTGCCTGTTGTTTGGTTGACATAAAATCCTGCCCCATATTGTCCGTTGACAGCAGCAGTCAACGCATAATCGAAAGCGCCCAAGTCAATGGTTGCCACATCTTTGACGCGTAAAATTCTTCCATCGCCCATCGCCTTGATCACAATGTTTTCATAGTCAGGGGCTTCGGTAAATTTGCCTTTGTAAGTCAGCGTATATTGAAACTGCTGGTCTCCCTGAAAACCGAACTGCCCGGGTGCAGCCTCTACATTTTGCTCCTGAATAGCGGCAATCACATCACCTGGCATTAAATTATAGGAAGCCATCTTGGCAGGATCCAGCCATATCCGCATCGAATAATTGCGGGCGCCAAAAGCGTTCACTTGCCCAACTCCCTGAACACGTGCTATTTGTGGAATAACATTGATCATGGTATAATTCTGCAGGAAAGTCTCGTCAAATTGTGGATTGTCACTGTACAAAGCGGCAACTAACAACTGGTTATTCAACATCTTACGCGTAGAGACGCCATATTGCGTTACTGCCGTCGGCAGTTTGTTAAGCACCATCGATACGGCATTTTGTACATTGACCTGCGCGATATTGGGATCAATACTTAAATCGAAGTAGATACGAATCATAGCGCTGCCGCTGTTATTGGCGTTCGACGTCATGTAAGTCATCCCTTCCACGCCATTGATTTGCTCTTCTAACGGTGCAATGACGCTTTTCAGCATAGTTTGTGCGTTCGCTCCCGGATATGTAGCCGAGACAATCACCATGGTAGGTGCAATATTGGGAAACTGTTCGATCGGAAGGCTCACGTATCCAAGCACTCCCAATGCACAAATCACAATGGAAATAACCGTTGCAAATACAGGACGCGATAAAAGTTGCTTAAGCATAATTACTTATAATTCTTAACTCTTAATTCTTAATTGATAATTCTTAATTCCTAACTCTTAATTTTTAATTCTTAATTGATTATGATCTTATCCCCGTCTCTTATTTTACCTACGCCGTCAAGAACGATCCTGTCGCCCTCATTCAGTCCCGATTCGATGATAAAACTGTCGCTCGTGTTGTTCAATACACTGATATTGGTCGCATGAACAACATTATCGGCGTCAACTGTATAGATCAATTTCTTGTCCTGGATATCGTAAGTAGCCTTTTGAGGGATGATAATCGCATTTTTATAAAAGGCCGGCATACGCAGACTTCCCGTACTGCCGGAATGTAACCGGGCATCGGGATTGGGAAAAATCCCCTTCATTTGTAACGAGCCGGTTGCAGGGTCTATCAGACTGCTTCCCAACTCAATCTTCCCCTTGTGTTCGTAGATTTGTCCGTTGGCCAGGACCAGATCAACAGGAGGCAGTTTGGCTACTACCTGTCTTAATGACGACTGTTTACCG
>Ga0209629_10001818_pt1 | contig 13920 bp, 13 predicted proteins | sample TergutCu122P5_FD_187286 | JGI IMG/M metagenome (GOLD analysis project Ga0209629, IMG submission 187286) | Cubitermes ugandensis P5 segment gut microbial communities from Kakamega Forest, Kenya - Cu122 P5 (SPAdes) (version 2) | ecosystem: Host-associated > Arthropoda: Insects > Digestive system... | reverse complement strand
CTGCCATTTAAGGAAGATGCGAAGCCACCGGTCGCGGCTGAAAGCAGCCCGGAAAGCAGCCTTAAGGTGGAGTAAGTATGCCGGACGCCGCCTTAAAAAAAGCCAGGGAGAAATGTTACAAATTACTGGCCTCCCGTTCCCGAACCGTACATGAACTGCAAACAAGGCTGGCCAAGGCCGGTTTTGAGACGTCGGTTATCGAGGCGGTCTTAGCCTCTTTAGCGGAGCAGAACTTGCTTGACGACCGGCAGTTTGCCCGGGAGTGGATTGCCAGCCGTCTGGCGGCTAAAGCGGTAGGAAGCAGATATCTGTGGGCCGAACTGCTGCAAAAAGGTGTGGACCGCGAGATTATTGCCGGCGAGTTGCGTGATTATGATGAGGACTGTCAGTTTGAGGCCGCTTTGCGCCTGGCTTACGCTAAAATGAAACCGGACGCCGCAATCAAATGGCGGCGTCTGGAGGGTCTGTTATTGCGGCGCGGTTTCGGGCGGTCGGTTATTAACAAAGTATACCGTACTATAGTTGAAGGCGGCAGGTTTGATATATCTTGACAGGGTTACGGAAAAAAAGTAAAATTACATTCGGGAGAAATTAGAATTGGAACCAGCCGACCTTTCGGTTTATATATATATTTTTTTAATTAACGTTTAAAAAAATATATTGTTTTGCACAATGAGGGAAATGTATGCCCGTGCTGATCCGGCCGGATGTTTAATGCGGTAATTAATGCGGGAGTGTATGTTTTCTTCCAGCCGTTGGCGGACAAGCTATATTAAGGATCCGATTCTTTTTCTTACCGAGAATGACACTCGGTGTTTTTTTTGTTGAATCAACCGCAAATAATTAAATTTGAGAGTATAGGAGGTGAAAATTTGGGTCCTGGTTTAATAATAACAATAATCATTGCTGTCGTCTTAGCTTTTTTAGGTTTTGGCGTTGGTTTTTTAGCCAGAAAAATGATTGCCGAAAGCAAAATTGCTTCCGCCGAGCTGCAAGCCAAAAGTATGCTGGATGAAGCAAACAAGGAAGTCGAGCGAAAAAGACGCGAAGCGGTGCTGGAAGCCAAAGAGGAAATACTCAAGCAGCGCAACGAAGCGGAAAGGGAGAACAAGGAGCGCAGAAACGAACTGCAAAGGCTTGAACGCAGGCTGGTTCAGAAAGAAGAATCCTTGGACCGCAAAACCGAAGGTATCGAAAAGAAAGAAGAGCAACTTAGTCACAAAGATGCCGAGGTGGAAAAGCTTAAAGAAGAATTGTCCTCCCTGTGCAGCCGACAGATAGCTGAACTGGAAAGGGTATCCGGGTTGACGTCCGAAGAGGCAAGGCAACTGCTCCTCTCTGATGTGGAGAAGGAAATTCAGCATGAAGCAGCGATTTTAATTAAGGAAATTGAAAACAAGGCCAAGGAAGAAGGCGAAAAAAGGGCCAGAGAGGTAATTACCTCGGCCATTCAGCGATGTGCGGCAGACCATGTGGCCGAAACTACCGTGGCGGTTATTCCGTTGCCTAACGACGAGATGAAAGGGCGGATTATCGGTCGGGAGGGTAGAAACATCAGAGCCTTCGAGACGGCCACCGGAATAGATTTGATCATTGACGATACTCCGGAGGCGGTAATATTGTCCGGGTTTGACCCGATTCGCCGCGAAACAGCCCGGATTGCTCTGGAAAAATTGATTGTTGACGGGCGCATCCATCCGGCCCGGATTGAGGAAATAGTCGAAAAAGCCCGCAAGGAAGTAGAGCAGCAAATTCGCGAAGCCGGTGAACAAGCGGTATTTGATACCGGCGTGCATGGGCTGCATCCGGAATTGATTAACTTACTGGGCCGCCTTAAATACCGTACCAGTTACGGTCAAAACGTACTCAAACATTCTATTGAAGTAGCTCACTTATCCGGTTTGATGGCGGCGGAACTTGGGGTGGACATTCAGCTGGCCAAACGGGCGGGATTGCTGCACGATATTGGTAAGGCAGTAGACCATGAGGTGGAAGGACCACACGTAACCATCGGGGTGGAGTTGGCTCAGAAATATAGGGAAAACAAGGATGTTATCCACGCTATAGCCGCTCACCATGGCGACGAGGAACCAAGAACCATTGTAGCCGGTTTGGTTCAGGCGGCGGACGCCATATCAGCGGCTCGTCCGGGCGCCAGACGCGAAACTCTTGAAGCTTACATCAAACGATTGCAGAAGCTTGAGGAGATTGCCGGAACATTTGAAGGTGTGGAAAAATCATATGCCATCCAGGCTGGGCGGGAAATCAGAATTATGGTCAAGCCGGATAAAGTGGATGACCTTGGCGCAGTCAGGCTGGTTAGAGAAATAGCTAAAAGAATCGAAAATGAACTGGACTATCCGGGACAAATTAAGGTCATGATCATTCGGGAAACCCGGGTGGTGGATTACGCTAAATAAGAAAATAAACGATCTCTTACCGGGATATTTTAAGTAAGAGATCGTTTTTTGATTTTATTTACCTGAAGCAACTATCCCGGTTATATCTATGGCCGGGACTAATAATTAAACTATTGAAAAACGAGATTTCCCGGCTGGAAAAATTTTTAACTGATTAAGACAATCCGAGCGGCAGGAATATAAGTGCCGGCAAAGAAGTTAGACTTGATTATGTATGCCTGAGCGGAAGGAAGGTTACTGTTCACCGTTACTGTTCAGCATCGAGCGGCACGCCAAACCGTTAACCGTGCGCTCATGCTCTCCGAGAAATCGCTTACGGTTAACGGTTTTGCGTGCCTGGGCCTTGAATACCAATAAACACTGAACAGTTACGAAGGAAGGTGTGCTTATTGCAGGCAAAATTAAAAGGCGGGGAAGATGTTACCGACAGCGTGGGATTGTTGATCTCCATTCTGGTCAGATACCCCCAGGTGGCTGCAATCAATTTTGACCCGGAAGAGCATTTGTTGAAATTTGACTTTATTTGTGCCCGGGCTGTGGAAGAAAACGAGATGCGGCAGTTTGAGACGTATCTCCTTGATCATATACAAACGTTGAATTTTCTTGAGAAAAAAGACCTCTCCCTGATTGAGGTTACCCATCAGGTGTTTAATGATTTAACAGTGATTGAAATTAAGCGGGATGTGGAGACACTGGCTCTGGATGAAATAAATCTGGTGGCGGAAGTGTTTTATCAGTATTGGGAAAAGGATTTAATTGCCGATGCGGGAGAGCATCTGATTGAGGAAGAACTGATCGTCCAGGATGAGATTATCGAACATATGCTTGAGAGTGTGCGGGGTTCTGTGGGCAGCAAAAAACTGTATGCTTTCCGAGAAGAGGGCAAGGTGCTTGTTTTCAATAAATAGATAGTACAATAAATAGTTAAATTAACCGGTTAAAGCCGCAATAAATAGGTGGTTGTGAGCTTGGAGATTAGAGTTTTAATGATTGGCGATGTGGTGGGACGTCCGGGACGACGGGCGGTACTTGAGAATGTTCCCGGCTTGGTGCGCGATGAAAGAATAAACCTGACGATCGCCAACGGTGAAAACGCGGCCGGGGGCAACGGTATCACCAGGGAAGTGGCCAATGAGCTTTTTGCGGCCGGCGTGGAAGTAATTACCATGGGTAATCATGTGTGGGATAAAAAAGAAGTATTTAATCTGATTGACAAAGAAGAGCGGATTATCCGGCCCGCTAATTATCCGCCCGGCGCGCCGGGCGCTGGTTTTGGCCGCTATACAACCAAAGAGGGTGTTAAAGTAGGGATATTTAACTTGTCCGGCCGTGTGTTTATGCCCAATATGGACTGCCCTTTTCGCAAAGCCGATGAATTAATCCCGGTTTTACTAGCCTGGAGCAATATTATACTGCTGGATTTTCATGGCGAAGCTACTTCTGAGAAAATTGCCATGGGCTATTACCTGGAAGGCAGGGTATCTGCGGTATGCGGTACCCATACCCATGTGCAGACCGCCGACGAGCGGGTGCTTCCCGGCGGCACGGCTTATATTACCGACTTGGGCATGACCGGCCCGCTGGACTCGATCATCGGGGTTAAAAAAGAACCGGTGGTGGAAAAATTCATCACCCAAATGCCCAGGAAATTTGAAGTAGCCGCCGGACTATACCAATTTAATGCTGTTATTATTGATATTGATATGCAAACGGGGATGGCGAAGAACATAAAACGAATTCAAAATTATGAGTAACGATTGATGCATGGTCGTGAATAATGGCGCATATATTAAAAAGATTCAAAAATATTAAAAAAAAATTAATTTTGGGAAAGGAATTTTATACGAGCCGCAGAATATCTTTTTATGAAACAATGTAGCAAGAGTCTTTGCAGCTAAGGAGGAGGTTCCATATGGAAGTGTTAAAAGTTGCAGCAAAATCCAATCCAAATTCTGTGGCCGGCGCACTGGCGGGAGTGCTGAGAGAGCGCGGTTGCTGTGAAATCCAGGCTATTGGTGCTGGTGCGTTAAACCAGGCTGTAAAGGCGGTGGCTATCGCCAGGGGGTTTGTGGCGCCAAGCGGAGTGGATTTAATCTGTATCCCGGCATTTACTGACATCATAATTGACGGAGATGAAAGAACAGCAATTAAGCTTATTGTCGAACCCCGCTAGCGCCCATAAAGATATCATTTTAGTAAAATATTCCAGCAAGATATTTTAGTTAGTTTGAATGAAAAAGCCTGTTTGTTCTGCCATAAAGGAATAAACGGGTTTTTAATTTTGGAGAGGATTGGGGCAGTGGATATTCGATTGCAACTAATTGTTGATGGCCACTGTGATACGCTTACGGCGGCTCCGGGGCAAAACCGGGACATCGGGCAAAATTCCGGCCACGGACAGCTGGACCTGCCGCGGCTGGCTGCCGGGGGTGTTAACGTGCAGTTTTTCGCCGCTTTTATCTCGCCTAAATTTAAAGACTGGGCGTTGAAAAAATGTCTGCAATATATAGATGATTTTTACCTGCTGCTGGAAAAACATCAGGAGGTTATTGCAGTTGCTTTCAATGCCGCTGAAATTAGAAAAATTACCGCGGCCGGGAAAATTGCCGCTCTTCTCGCGGTGGAGGGCGGAGAAGTGCTGTCCGGGGAGCTGGCTGTGCTGCGGATGTTATACCGGTTGGGGGTGCGTTCGATTACCTTAACCTGGAATGGCCGTAATGAGTTGGGGGACGGAGTCGGCGAGGGTGACGCAGCCGGAGGGCTGAGCCAATTTGGCCGCGCCGTAGTCCGTGAAATGAACCGGCTGGGGATGTTGGTAGATGTTTCCCATCTCAGCGTCCAAGGCTTTTGGGATGTGGCCGAGGCGGCAGGCCAGCCCTTTGCCGCTACCCACGCTAATTGTCACGCTCTGTGCCAACACCGGCGCAACTTGACAGACGCGCAAATTGAGCACCTGGCTAAAACAGGCGGCGTGCTGGGCCTGTCATTCGTGCCGGCTTTTGTGCATCCTGTCAAACCGGATTTAAACAGTTGGCTGGAACACATTGACCATATTGCCTCCCGTTTCGGGATCCAATGCATCGGGCTGGGTTCTGATTTTGACGGTATGGACGATTATTTGCCCGGCCTGGAAAACGCCGGTTGTGTATACCGGCTGGCTGAGGAATTGTTAGCCCGGGGTTACAGTGACGAACAGGTTTCTGATATAATGGGAGGCAACTGGATGCGTTTGTTGACAAGGGTCCTGAAGTGAGGGGCTTGAATTATATAAGCGTTTAAGACGTAGGGGTATGGGTGATCAAGACGATGTTTGCTGATTTGCATGTGCATACCAATGCCTCGGACGGCAAAAACTCTCCGGCGGAAGTTGTTCGCCTGGCCGCTTTGGCCGGTTTGCGGGCGGTAGCCATTACTGATCACGATACTATGGCGGGCGTTAACGCTGCCCAAGAGACGGCGGCGACAGCCGGTATCGAAGTGCTGGCCGGCGTGGAATTGAGTACTGATTATGACGGAGTGGAGACCCATATCTTGGGTTATTATGCCAATCCGGCTGAACCGGTGTTTCAGGGGTACCTCAAGGCCTTTAAAGATGCCCGGGCCGCCAGGGCTCAAGAAATGGTCGGCAAATTACGCGCGCTGGGGTTAAACATCAGCCTGGAAAATGTTTTGGCCCAGGCCGGTCCCGCTTCGGTGGGCCGGCCCCATGTCGCCCGGGCGCTGATGGCGGCAGGTCAAATAAACAGTGTAGCGGAAGCTTTTGACCGCTATATCGGCTTTGGCAAGGCGGCTTACGTATCGCGCTTGAAATATAGGCCGGAAGAAATAATCAAGGTTGTCATTCAGGCCGGCGGAGTGCCGGTGCTGGCGCATCCGGGCATCAGCTGCAAAGACGAGCTGCTGCTTGATTTAGTCAAGGCGGGGCTGCAGGGTGTGGAGGTCGCTCACCCGGAACACACCAAGGAAATGGAGCATCATTACCGTGAGCTTTGCGGCAGTTACGGTCTGATTGCCACCGGCGGTTCCGATTTTCACGGGGCCGGCGTGGCCCGGCATGGCGCTTTGGGCCAGGCGGTATGTCCATATGAGACGGTAATCCGGCTGCGTGAACAGGCGCTCAGCAATCGCCGGCTGGTTACCAGCTACTAGCCAGCATTGAGCCGGTACGCAAAGCTATTAACCGTGCGCTCATGCTCTTTCGAGAAATCGCTTACGGTTAATAGCTTTGCGCACCTGGGCTATTGGTACTAACAAACATTGCATAGTCTCGAACCTCGAACCTCGAACTTCGAACCTCGAGTAAACCGTGCACTCATGCTTGCCGGGAAATCGCTTACGGTTAGGCGTCACGTCTAATTAAATGCCGCCCGGCATATGCTATTAGTAATAAGTTGCATGGGGTGATCGGGTGGAGCATCATGGAGAATTGAAGTTTTTTCAGTACCGGGTCAGGGAATTGGAGGAAAAGGTGGAACAGCTCCGTTTAAGCAGGCGAGTGCTGATGAACCTGGTGGAAAAACTGGAAAAAGAGAAAACGGGTGTTTTGGCGCGGTTGGAAAGGGAAAACCGCCGTTTGCATCGGGATAACAACAAGTACGCACGACGGCTTTTAAAGAAGAACAGCCAATTGGTGGAATTGCAATCCAAACTGAACGATTATTCCCATTAAAACTAATAGTCTGTTACTGTTCACGCGTTAATGCTTTCGCATCAAGCGGCACGCAAAACCGTTAACCGTGCGCTCATACTCTCCGAGAAATCGCTTACGGTTAACGGTTGTGCGTGCCCGGGCTTTGAGGTTCAACAAACGCGTGAACAGTAACAATGGTCTTGCAAATCCCTCTGGCCAAGAGGGATCTTTTTTTATGCTTTATGATATAATAGGCAAGTGAGGGGGTGCGCCAGTTCGGTGCGTGTAATATAGTTGGGTGAAAGTCCCGACCCGGTAAAGTTTAGCGAACAGCCGGTACCGAGTCCTTGGAGCCGAAGCCGCGAGGTGAGGTTTAAGCGTAGGACAGGGAGTGCGAGAGCCGCAATGCGAAAGCGTGAAGCGATTCAGCCCCGTAAGTTATATAGAGCGGAAGCCGATGTGTTCCTCTACACCGTAGGCAGTAAGAACCGACCGTGAGCGCGAGGTTGGGGAGATTTCGCCGGGGTCAATAGAGCGTGGCGAGCGCATAAAGATAGAACACGTATACCTGGGAGGTCTGACAAGTTCCGCACAACGGCGGTAGCTTCAAGCAAAGTCTTGTAAACTAAGCGCGAAGCGAAGGCTTGTCAGAAGTCGGATTACCTCATAGTAGTGATGAAACCGGTGAAAGCCGGTGGAGCGAAGGGGGTAACAAATCAGCGATTTCCAAAGGGAAGCACGGGTAACACAGGAGGTTACGGAACGTGGCACATGAACTGAAGGGGATAAGGTATCAGTCCAGAACCTATGCGAAACTGGAAACACTGATGAACCGTGTCAACGAGGGAAGTCTCAAGGAAGAACATCGGAAACAGTTACAGCGCAAGGCAGTCGGAATAGACGGTGTGAGCAAAGCGGAGTACGGTGAGAAGCTGGACGAAAACGTGGCGGATTTAATAGTCCGAATGAAGAGATTCAGCTACAAGCCGCAACCTGTTCGCAGAGTATATATTCCAAAAGCGAACGGCAAATTAAGACCGCTGGGAATCCCGGCATATGAGGATAGACTTGTGCAAAGCGTAATGGCGGGGGTGCTGAACGACATTTATGAGGAGCGCTTTCTGGATTGCTCCTACGGATTTAGACCCGACAGGAACGCGCATATGGTGGTGCGGGAAATCAATCAAACCATCATGACGCGCAAAGTCAATTACGTGCTGGAAGCGGACATCAAAGGGTTCTTTGATAATGTAGACCACGACTGGCTGATGAAATTCTTAGAGAACGACATAGCAGACAAGAACTTTCTGCGCTATGTGAAGCGATTTTTAATCGCAGGCGTGATGGAAGGGACAGAGCGGAAGGAAAGCGACAAAGGTACGCCGCAGGGCGGACAGATTTCACCTGTGCTGGCAAACGTATATCTGCACTATGTGCTGGATTTGTGGTACGAAAAGGTATTGCGGAAAAGGTGCAAAGGCGAAGTATACTATGTACGATACGCAGACGATTTTCTACTGATGTTTCAGTATGAAAACGAGGCATGGGTAGTGATGGAAGCCTTGAAAACCCGGCTCGGCAAGTTCGGGCTGGAGGTAGCGGTGGAGAAGACGCGGATACTTCCGATAGGGCGGTTCAAAGGCACAAAAGAGGATTTTGACTTTCTGGGGTTCACATTCTTCAATACCAAGACGCTGGGCGGCAAATATCGCTTGGGCGTGAGAACAAGCAAGAAGAAACTGAAAGCCAAGAAACAGGAAGCCAAAGCATGGTTACACGAGAATATGCACAAGCCAGTTAGTGAAACCATGAAACGCATACAGCTATCGCTACAGGGTCATTTCAACTACTACGGAGTGAGCGGCAACCTGGCGCAGATATACAAGTTCTGGAAATACGTCAAGTATGAATACTACAAAGTGCTGAACAAGCGACATCAAAAGCGTAGTATGAAATACCACGATTACCTCAGGATTTGGAAGTTCTACGTTAAAGAACCGCACTTGACAAGGGACATCTGGAACTGGCAACTGAAGCTGGTTTGAAGAGCCGTATGCGGGAAAACTGCACGTACGGTTCTGTGAGGGGCAGTAGGCAAGCCTTTCACGCAACAAATACCTTGAAAGGAGTGTCGAGACTGTCTACTCGACTGGCTAATTATGGAAAGACAATGCCGTTTATGCAACATCTTAAATGGCAGTATAACAGGAAAAGAGAATCAACTAATTGCGGAGAGTAACGAATATTTTTCTTTGGCATCGATTGGTGCGTTAGTTGAAGGCTGGGTGTTAGTAATTCCTAAAAAGCATGTTATCTCTATGAAAGAATTATATATAGAAAAAGGATTTATTAATTTTACTAATTATATGATACGCTTAATAAAATCCCAATATTCAAGCTCTTTTATCATATTTGAGCATGGTCCAAATAAATGTGACTCAAATACCTCTTGCGGTACAGACCATGCACATCTTCATATTTTACCTTACCAGAATTCGCTTTATATTGACATGCTTGATACTGGTCTAAAATGGGGGGAATGCACCACTAGCCAGATATCTTCCATTGTAGGATCTGATGAATACTTGTTTTATTCTGAGATTTCATCTAACTCAGAATGGGAAGATCCTAAAGGATTTATACATGTTCTTGCACAACCAGTTTCTCAGTATTTCAGAAGGCTTATTGCTAACCAAATAAATCGTGCTAATGAATATGACTATAAAAAATACTCACATAAGGGTGTAGCTATTGAGACAAACAATGTGTTATCAAGGGCAATTGGTTATAGATAAAAATTCATATTTTTACTATAATGGTTAGAAAGGCTATTAATTGAAATGCAAAATGAATTAGAAGGGAAAAAGCAAATAACTGCTTTAAATACAGATAATCGTGAACCATTTGATTGGGAAAGCAAGTACCCGCCAGTAGCACGTAAAGAAATGATGTGTGAATCTGTATACATCGGTCTTATTTTTCTTTTGTCGTTTGCAATTATAGGCTGTAATTACTTAGGGGTATTTAGTTCTTTTTTGGGTTTAGAAAAATTGCGTAGTGTGAAATTTGAATACATTGTATATTTTTCTTCATCAGGTATGCTAGGCGGTATTGTATTTGGAATGAAGTATTTTTATAGAGTGGTTGCAAGAGGATATTGGACGCAAGATCGTAGATATTGGAGGATTTTGTCACCATTCATATCTATGAGTGTTGCTTTTATAATTGGCTCTATGTCTTGCGCGGGCATTTTAATTTCTCATAATAGCCTTTCAAATGCTTGGGCTATTGCATTTGGTTTTTTTGCAGGTTATTTTGCAGATGAAGCAGTAGGTAAAATGTATGAAATGGCGACATTACTATTTGGAAAAACAACATCAAAAGGATAGTATCTTTTTATGAACAATAGCTTTATTCCTAAAAAACTATGCATAGTACATAATGACAGATTTGAAATAATAAAAAATGATGATATTTGTAGGGAAAACGTAGGAACGAAAGCTTATGGATTATCTGCAATTCCTTCTAATTGGACGCTTCCCTTCTTGGTAATATCACCCAAAATGTATGGAACGTACATTGATTGTCAAAATATAGAACTTATTAAGAAACTATGGTATGGAAGCGTTATTAATGCCCTTTATGCCATGCATTTTGATTTATCTAAAAAGTTGTTTCTTCGCTCTAATATGAGTTCAGAAGGTTTGGATGAGAGAGGTCGGTATGAATCTTACGAATGTTGTTTTGAAACACTTTTTGAAACTATTAAAGTATATTTTGATCATATAAAATATCTTAATGTAGAAAGTGAAGGCGTTCCTATACTGATACAACAGTATTCACAAGTAACAGCACTAGGTCATGTTTCTAACGAACGACGATTATCTAAAGAACATAGGGATTGGAAAGGAGAAGTAGAACAAACAGATTGGAATGGTACCCTTATTCCTCTTTCAAAAGAGTTTTCAATTTCATTAAGAAACTGGCGTCGTAAAATTATTATTAATGAACATGATTCTTCTTTCCTGAACTGTTCTTCATTGAAAAATATTACTCGATCATTAGAGCTTCCTTGCGCTTGGGCAACCAATCAACAGCTTCGCATACACTTTGAGTGGGTTTTTGATGGAAAATATATCTATATAGTACAGGCTGACCAAGAACAAGATTATGGTATTAATCCAATTGTACAATTTAAAGCCCATTATCATTCCAATAAAAAATTTTTTATACCCAAAGTGTTACACTTGCTTTCTTCAGAAGATCGAAACAAGTATTCTCGTTACTCAAAGGTTTGCAATCCGTTAATATATAGTGACTTAGGACTTAAAACAGCCCCGATTTATATATTAGACAATAAAAATGAGATCTTAAAATTGATTAATGGTGAGGTATCTGAACAGCTAGCAAGCGACTTAAATGATTTGGCATCTAATCATTTAGTTATTCGTACTGATATTGAAGCCGATGATCAGATATCAAAGCAAATGCTTCCCAGAACAGATGATGTGCGCAATAAAAATGATGCCATTGATTGGCTAATTAATAAATCAAGAAAACTATGCCTTGACTGCAAAGATGACTTATCATTTATTTTTATTCTTCACAATTTTATTCCTTCAATTTCCTCGGCTTTTGCTTATGCAGAACCGAATAATAGGAACGTTTTAATTGAGTCTTTATGGGGACTTCCTGAGGGCTTATATTACTATACTCATGATAAACATATAGTAGACACAAAGCACATAGACTTGAGTGCGGTTACGATATCTGACATATCTGTTGCAAAGAAAACAATAAATGCAAAGAATAATTTTATATTTTCTGATGCCAATGGAAAGTGGATATATAATCAAGTTTCTCCTGATTATATATGGAAGTTAGCTATTTTAAGGGAGTCATGGTTAAAAGAAATAGCTATAAACACTAGAAGAATATCTGAATATGTTGGAACTAGTATTAGTGTTATGTGGTTTGTTGGTGTAGATTCTAATGTTTATGATTGCAATGTATTTCCTTGGTATCACGAGTACTTTAAATATGACACAGCTGCGAGGCAAGCAAATCGGAAAAAACACAGAAACGAATTAAGTTATGCGATATGCAAAAATACCGATATTGAAAAGCTACGTCAGACAGTTCAATCAGATAATCGCAAAAACATTAAATATTTGTTATTAATGCCTGTCGAAAATAATATGATACGCAGTAAGGAATTTATTAAAGAAGTCGGAGAAATCGCTTGTAACCTTGGAGCTGTTGTTATTCTTGAGGGCGGGGTTCTTTCACATGCCTATTATCAACTAAAGAGCACTGGCGCAGCCATTGAATTGAAGAATCCTTTTGATAATATAGTATCAAATGTAAAGCATGGCAAATTGGTCAGGGACAAAATACCTAATAAAATACAGAGTGGTGGTGAAATTGCTATCATCAATAAACTATCCGATAATGATTTAATTGAGCAATTAAAAATAAAACTTATTGAAGAGGCTTTCGAAGTATTAGATGCTGAAAACACAGATGACTTAATACAGGAATTGGCAGACGTATTAGAGGTTGTAGATAGCATTATAGAAAAACAAAAGATAAATAAAGAGTCTGTTAATACAGCTAAAGTTCGTAAGAAAGAGAAGGTTGGCGGATTTGAAGATGGGATAATACTTGAAAAAACCGCCATTTCCTTGTATAAATCAACTGATACACCCAATGATGATCTATTTTTACAAAATGATAATCAAATAACTTCTTGGGTTGATAAAAAAGAGAACCCCAAATATAGCGAGGTTATTAATCGGCTTAAAATACCCATATATCTGAGACAATGGAGTAAAGAATTTACTGCAAGAAGTTTAAGCAAGGGACGTCCTGACATTTATGTATCTATAAAGGGAAAAAGAGATAAAGCTAGTTTGCAACTTGAAGTTTCAATAAGTGAAGGCGCTGAACAATTAACAATATTTGATGATTTAGACACTTAGCGAATAGTGGTCATACATGATTGGTTAATCCATTTTATAATGATTGGTTATATTCCCTGCGAATTTACTTGCTTTACCCCCAGCCTGTGAAAGGTAAGATAAAAACATGTTCAATTTCAGAAAATCTTCGCTGGTGATTATCATTGAGGCGATTGCGCTTGTGGCGGTGCTAAGCGTGGGGTGCGCGGTTAATCGGGCGACAGGGATAAACGATAAAATCGCGGATAACCTTGACGACGCTATCGACGCGGCGATAGTATCGCACAATAGCGGCAGCTATGGCGGCGAAGGCGATTTCGCGACGGCTTCTCATGTGACGCTGAAAACTGTTGAGAACGGGAATCTGGTTACGGCGTATATCATGGCCTATTATGCGGTATATTCAAACGCCGGAGGAGTTCATGAAACGGCGGGCAGTCATATACCTGTGGCAATAACGTTTGCAAAGCCAGCCTTAGGGCTTGAGGAGTATTGGGAAGCCAAAGACGGGAGTTACTATCTGCCGTCGATCCATAAAAAGTTTCCTTCCGCTATTTGGGATAAAGTAGACACGCAGCTATACATTAAGGAGCAGCAGGAAAACTGTCGGCAAAAGGCGGTGGCCCATTACGCGAGTTTACCGCCGGCGACAGCTGAAAACACATTGTATCAGGCCTATTACCAGGTTGCGTTGAAACTGTTTGCAATGGACCCGGGGGGGTATATAATAAAACAAACAACAGTCTAATTTCCTGGAAAGTTAGTGTATCATGCTGAAAATAATTGTGGGTATCAGCGGTGCATCCGGTGTGCAGATGGGAGCGCGCTTTTTGCAGGTGCTTCGCGAGATGCCGGAGATTGAAACTCATCTAATCATAACCCAAGGGGCCGAAGTAATATTTAAACACGA
>Ga0209629_10001817_pt1 | contig 13921 bp, 8 predicted proteins | sample TergutCu122P5_FD_187286 | JGI IMG/M metagenome (GOLD analysis project Ga0209629, IMG submission 187286) | Cubitermes ugandensis P5 segment gut microbial communities from Kakamega Forest, Kenya - Cu122 P5 (SPAdes) (version 2) | ecosystem: Host-associated > Arthropoda: Insects > Digestive system >... | reverse complement strand
TACCCATACTGTTGTGTTGACCATTGACCATAACAATACACTCTCAAGATTAGGGCAGCACATGAAACTTGTTAAAATATCAGTTTGTGTCTGTCCGGTTTTTAGAACTCTTTAGTCTTAAGTGGTGGTTGAATTGCCATCCAGTATATACTTCATATTACGAAAACCTGAAACAAAACTTTAAAAATGTACTAAAAGTAAAATAAAATCTAAATGCATTGTTGTTAATTGCAGTTGTTATGGATGATTTAAATTGGATCTTTCATATGTGGTTCTAAACAGATCCTCCCCACAATCTGTAAGAACTAATGTCCACACAACAAAGTATGATTCTCAGGTACACGTGGCATGACACTGATCCTACTGTTCTAATCAGTTTATTTTTTAAATATCTGGGGAGAACCCTGAGCAGGTTAGACATATTCTTGAGGTTATATTTACACTGTTGGTTTGTTGAGATTGTTGTTACCTTCTTCAGGACTTGCATTTCCTAGAGGAATGTTATTAAGTGTAAGTATTGCATGCCAGCTGTGTTTTAACGTCAGATTTAAGTTTCTGATAAGCAAATCCTTTGGTCATATAAAAAATAATTTTTGATGTTGTTGTTTACAACTAGGTATGTTACGATGTGTTCCTGAGTCTGAAAAGTGGCTTTGGAATGCTGTATTGCATGCATGGAGGCCTGGACTTCTTTTTGCACTTGTGCCCCTCAAACGACCATCACTGATGTTGTTTGATGATGAACTGTGTAGCTTGATGAGTAAGAATGTTGGAACACTAGGCGATGCTTTTCATAAGAATGGCTGTCACAGTGTGTAAACATGTCCTACTGCATGTTCCACATTCCCAAAAATAATATTAGAGTGACAATGTCCAGCTGTTTTCTCTGTACATGCAAACACAAAGCAGGTGTGAGAAGGAATGAATTGATGATTGGCAGCATTGGTGATGAAGATTGATGTCTTGTGGGATATGGCACCTTGTGTGGGAATGTTTTAGTGCAGCTTGCTGCCTCCATCTTCCGGGTAGTTGAGACGAATAAGGTCTGTGCAAGAAATGGTGTAATAGAGGGAAAGAAATGGGCTAGGCAGTTGATGTAGTGAGCCAGCAGGGGAAATGTTTTTGTGGAGTAGGTTTGGCTGTGGGGAACACATCAGAAATTAGAGAGTTAAAATGAAGCATTGGGTGGATGGAACCAGATGAAGAAAGTAGACAGGAAGGAGAGCTGCCTGGAGAAAGTGAAATTGAAGCAGTGGAGCATGAGGAGCCAAAATTAAGAATGAAGAAACTAAGGAGGAAAGAGAGATTAGGCCTGTGATGATAGAGATTTGGGTATATTTGCTGGAAGGTTTCATGAGGCAGTGCATGCCCTCTCTGGGAACAATCTTGGATTGTTCAGCTCATTGCCTAGTTACAAAATAGCATTGGAGAAGCAAGCAAAGTCCAAATTTGTTGTTCAGTGTTACTGAAGGCAAAAATTGTCAGATTTAGTAATAAATTTTGCCAGACCTCATTTCTTTGATTTTTGCAAAATTCTTATGTTATGAATTTACTTTACTGGATGAATGAGTTCAGTATTAATGCACTGTCTGATAAATTTAGTAATTTTATTATGCACATTTTTAAGAATATAAATGCTAGTGGTTTGCAAAGTGTGTAACAAATGTTCGTGTTATGACATTGCCATTTTAAGTTATCTAACTTCCTGAGATTGCTGAATTATCTTTGGTTGTATTGTCAGCTGTTATCTTCAAGTTCAGGCATGGGTTGGTATGTGCAAAGGTCATAGATCAAGTAGCGTCTTATTTCCAGAGATGTATCCTGTAGAAATATCATATGCTAAAGGCACAGGGACTGAAAGTAGCACTTCTTTGTATTCAGGAAGTCCTAGACTTAAAACTCCATAGAGAGGCGGACCAAGGTGACATGTTTTGGTGATTTTCTTTTTCCCTTCTTTTTTCTTTCCTTTTCCATTTCCTGCTTCTCTAGTGTTTTGTTTTCTTCTCCTGTGTCATGGTGGCTACTTCCTTTGCTCACCAGCTGATTCCCTGACCCCCTCTCATTCACTACACCTTATATTCTACTAGTGGCTCTATTCAGGGCCACATCTGTCCACACCTGTCACTGCCTATAATTGCTTTGCTTCCTGGTAGGACCCTGTTGTAACAGTGTCTTTTGACCGTCAGTGGCTAGGAAAACCTCAGCCCTGTGCATATAACTGAATATATGCAGTGTGCAGTGTGTAACGTAGCTCGGTATTGTTACAACAGTGGGAGGAGATGAGCAAAAGCTGGGGAAATTGCATAATAAGGATCTTCATGATTTGTGCTCCATGGCACATATGAAGGACAACAGAAATGCGTAAAGGATTATGATGGGAAGTCTCAAAGAAAGAGGCCATTTGGAAGATCAAGGCATGTTGGAAGGATAACATTAAACTGGGCCCTAAAGAAATAAGATGGGATGGTGTGTATTGGGTTCTTTGGGTGCAGCTTAGGGAAATGTGGTGGGCTGTTGTGAGCAAAGTATGTACTTTGGTTGCCACAGAATGTTGGAAATTGACTACCAGAGGGCTGATTAGCTTATCAGGGAGGACTCTGCTGCATGGAGTTTATTCATTATTACCACCATAAATTCTGTGCATTGCCAAAAAATTGATAAATGATGTTTCTTTTCTCTGTACACACATGTCAGTAATATTTCAGATTAAAAGAATATTTGAATCATTGTCATTTGATATTGGTACCTTTCCCTATGTACATTATTGTTTTCAGAAGCTTTTCATTAGCTGTAGACATTTACAAATTCATTCTACCAAATCCTTGATTTGTTCATGTTATGTCTACAAGAAGAATGCAGGTTGAATTAGTGATATAAGCCAGGTAATGAATCTGTTTATACCTTTTTAGATGTGGCAGCAGTGTGCAGGGGGAAGGAAGGATCAAGGATGACCATACTTATGATGAAATTGTCATCAGTGCCTGCAGAAAAACAGGTGTTGAGCAGAAGATACCCATACTCAAAACCAAGACAGCCGGAACTTCAGGCAGCACGATTGATGTGGCTGGTAAAGAAAGGGCTGATTGTGTTGATGTGATAAAATGCAGTGGTGACAAATTATCACTTAAACCGCCATTATTACCAAAACCTCAGACATCACCAAAAGTTCGTACCAGTTCTCCAAAACCTGGCATTTCCTGTACAAATCCAGTCATTATCAAGTGTTCCAACCTAGGCTCATCAACAGCAAGAAATAATAAAGAACCAGCTGCTGGAACTGAAAAAGAGAAGCCACTGTTTCTCATATCCACAGCTACTAACAGTCGTGTACAAGTTGCTAGCAAGAGACTTCCTCTTCATATTAAGGCTCCAGTTGCAAAATTGGAAGAATTTGAGGGTTTCTGTGACTCTATAAATGTTGAAAGGCCTGTTCGACCCCCACGTTCACCCAAACATCAGCCCTTTAAAGATGAACCATTTGCAGTTTTTGATGAGAAACCTGAAATACCACCAAAGACAAAACAGTGGAATTGTCATATGTCAGGTGCTGTGCTGGCATCTAGAGCTGATTTTGAAGCATTGCAGAAGCACTGGAAAACCACCAAAGAAAAAAGTGCAAGCTTGGGAAGAACTAATGCATTCACATATTCTGAAGCAAAAGCTAAGAGTGCTAGTTTGGGAAGGCACAGCATTATGGACCATGCATCACATTTAGGAAAAAAGGAAGGCGAATTTAGTGTAGGAGTAAGGTATGCTCCTATTCCACCTCCACGTCTGAAGAAGAAACAGTGCAGACATTCTGGTAGTATTCCTCTTTATGCAGAAGTAAACTACAATATGAAGAGAAACCGCAGGCAGGCAGGTGCGGATGGACCAGAGTGTTCTGAATGCGTCAGGGATGCTAATGTGGAAGAGGTACAAGATCACGCATTACCTAGACCAAAGAGTGATGGTTTGGCCAATAAAACAGAAAGAATGGTGGAAGAAGAATGTAAAGAAGCAGGTGAACAATCTCTGGAAAATGATTTTTGTCAAAATATCGTGGAAAGCATGAAAGAACAAAATGAGGTGGATGTCATGAAGGAAGCAAGTATCTGTGGAGAAGATTTTGATAAAGTGGGTGAGTGTGCAGTGTTGAATTCATTGCAGATAGTCACTGGCTGTGTAATCCCACAAGATAAGGCTTTTACTACTACTGACATGCAGCTTATCAAGGTAGATAAAAACATTAGTCAGCATACATGCTCAGTAGACAATAGGACCTCAGAAACAAGTATACTTTCACCAGTGAATTTATGTGATGAGGAATTTTTAACTGCAGATCCATTGCCTTCAGAAATTGAGGCAAAATCTGATGCTGATAAATGCTTAGTTACAAGTCCATTGTCTACACCTGTACTAGAAAAGTACAGTGATTCATATGTTGAAGGGGTTTCAGCAGGAGTTCAAGACAAATGGACAACAGACAATTTAGAATTGTTGCCTACCAAGCCTTCCACTGCTGAATGTGCTGAGCACCATGCCACTGAAGGGAATAGTTTTGAGGTACATCATGTAGTGCATTCAACTAGTGAAAAATTGTCTGAAAGTGAAGTGGCAGTTGGTAGAAACAGTGAATCTGTAGACAATGTGAACAGTACATTTATTACAAACTGTGAGTCTGTAGGCAATGTGAACAGTACAGTTGTTACAAACAGTGAATCTGTAGACAGTGTGAACAGTACAGTTGTTACAAACAGTGTATCTGTAGACAGTGTGAACGGTAATACCATAATATCTGCAAACAGTACTGTAGGGGACACTGAGGTGAGGTGTGCTGATCTAGTCATTGTGCAGAAAATAGAAGTAGCTTCAACAGTGGAAGCTGATGTGTCTCAGAATCCAGACAGTGCCAACAGTGAGTATGGATTATCACCGTCTTCATCACCAGTAAGACGAAAATTGGATATGACAGAGTCTGGTAAGTTGCACCAACAGAAGCAGTCATGGCATAATGGTAAGGCTGATTCGCCTTCACCTGAGACAACTCTGCAGTGCCTTCCCACTACACACAAGCGAAAGTCAAAGGCACGTACATGGTGGTGTGATGAAGGGGACCTATCTAGTGGAACACTTGGAGACTTGGATAGCTCAGATACCACAGCAAGACAGAGTTCAGTTGAGGACGTTGACTTGACCTGCAGTGATGTGGAAGATGGACCCAGCATTGTGCGGAAGAAACTGTCTACATTGTTTAGTTCATTTGGGAAGGGAAATTGGAAGTTCAGAACAAGAAAGGATTCAAATAGCCAGTTTTACTGTGATAGTCAAGAGACATTTGACCAAAGGTCAAAGGAAGAGGAACCAGCAAAAGAACCGATTGCAGTCTCAGAAGTTACTGAAGGCTCGGCAGCAGAGGTGCCAGAGTTTGAAGTTGATGGTTTTAATTCCACTGTTGGCGAAGGCAGCAGACCATCAAGTGGGCTGAGCGCATTGAGTTTGTTGAGTGCATTAGATGTCAATCAGAGAAGTGATGCGCCTGTCTCAGAAGAGAGTTTTGAAATGTTTCAGCATTCAGAGTCAGATTATGAGGGAGAAATAAATCCAGAGGACAGAGATGCAAATCCTTCTCAGTTAGAAGAAGTTCATCATGACAATAAAGCATTTTATATTGCTGAGGAACTGATGACTTCAGAGAGGGTGTTTATTGATGTATTGAAACTTTTAAATGTGGATTTCAGGCAGTCGGTACAAGCAGCTGCAGCTGAACAAAAGTGTGTTGTTATTCCTGATGCAGATTTGGATAAGATTCTGAATAGTTTACCCCAACTTCAGAGTCTAAATGAGGATCTGCTGCATGATTTGGAAGCCAGAATAGATAACTGGAACTGTGTTAAGAAGATAGCGGATGTGATTGTCAAAAAGGGACCTTTTTTGAAACTTTATACATCATACATTCAGAACTTTGAATCACAGTGTATTTACCTGGATGAATGCTGTCAGAAGTACCCAAAATTTGGAAAAGTGGTGAAAGATTTCGAAGGATCACCACGTTGCCAGAAACTGTCTCTAAAGCATTATATGCTGAAACCTGTGCAGCGGATTCCGCAGTATCGCCTTCTGCTGGAGGACTACCTCCGCCACTTATCTGAAACCTCTCCTGACAGGGATGACACTCACACAGCACTGTCGATAGTTCGAGATGTGGCTGATCATGCAAACAGGAGCTTCCAAATAGGGGTGAGCTGTTCCATTTATGTTTGGAATGACAGGATAATTCACTTCTTATTAACATGTTAGATATTTTATGAGTTTCAAATGCACATGATAAATATCGTGGTATTTCCGTTAGCACTGTCCTAATTTGGAAGGTTCATGGCGTACGTCTTAGCAGAGACCAGCCCTGCTAGCTATATATTGTAGTGTTTTTTGAAAGTCCCTTCAATTTGAATGAGAATACTGGGAAAAATCTCCATCCCAACCAGTCTGTTTATCAAAAAACTGATTATTTAGAAGCTTGTTTTGTGTGTCTTGAAGTTTTCACAGTGACAGAATTAAATAAAATCTTTTTTAGCTGACAGCCGTACCAAACAGTTCACACACACGAAAGCTCCAGAGACTGACTTTGTCTCCATCCTTATTATTCTGAGATATGACCTGCACTCAATCTGTCCTGCTTATATACCCATACCGGAGCACAGGTCATAGCTGGCTGTGACCCAGTAGGTAGCGGATAGAGTCTGAAGAGTGCTGTGTCTGACCTCAAATCTCATTGGACGTGTTCCAGACCTGTTGGAGCAAGGGCTGCCACGTTCAACTGTGCATGAATCCACCATCCCTGTTGAAATTGTTTGGATGCAACTGTGTCTTGATACCCTCCTTCACCAGGTGATCCACATATCCTTTTACCTTAACGAGTCTGCACGTTTTGTTGAACTTCATACTCTGTCCTGTGTCAAAGATGTGGTGTGCTACAGCCGACTTCTGTGGCTGGTCCAGGTGAAAGTGCCTTGTGTGCTGTTTGCATCTCATTTTTGTACTGCTATGACAGGTTGTTTTCCACATTCACTCGGTATACAGTACACACTGATCAGTTTTAAGGGCTAAGTTGTCCTTGGGTGGTCTGAATGTGCTGATAATTTTCTACACTGGGACATGGATATTCTTGAAGTCACACTTAGCAACCAGCCTGCTAATCTGGTATGAGGTTGCATTTTGGTAGGGAAGCATGGCTATACCTGTGGGTTGTCCATTCTTGTTCTGTTGTTTATTTTTTGCGCACGCTTTGATGTAGGATTGGTTGTTTGGGAAATGTTTAAGCCTTTGCTTAAAATACTTTTCCCTAATAACTGTTCCCACATCTAACTTAAAAGATATTATTAGCAACATAGAACAAGCAATACAACTATTCCCAAAAGATATGGCTAAAGAAGTATGCCATGAGACTTGTAACATCCTAAAACACTCCAAACCAAATTCAGGAACATTTCAAAAGCTGATGGCATATTTTATGAACAGATTGACAGTGCCACCATGGGTTCACGTTTAGCTCCAGTAATAGTGAATATATACATGGAATCCTCTGAACAACAAGAAATATACCATGCCAAAGAAACCTTCACACTGGTAGGGATGTGTATGACATGTTTGTGGTATGGCTTCGTGGAGGGGAGGACCTACAGATTTCTTTTAAACGCATGAACAACTAGCATCAAACTATCTATTTTATGATGGAGCTGGAAAAGTACAAAAAGTTTCCGTTTTTGATGGCCTTGTAAGGAAAGAGTCTGATGGCTTATTGGGTCATTCTGCATATAGAGAACCAACACATGCACCACTACCTACATGCAGAATCCCAAGATCAACCAGCACAAAAGAGGATCATTTTGTTGAAGCTAGTTCATCGTGCAAGGACCATCTGCAATATGGGAAGTCTAAAAATGGAAATAAAATACTCAAAGAGGAATTTCAAGTAAAATGGCTACTGTAACCAGGATATCCGTCATACTCTGTACAGCAAGAATAAATAATGAAACGACTGGACAACCCACAGGTATAGCCATGCTTCCCTACCAAAATGCAACCTCATACCAGATTAGCAGGCTGGTTGCTAAGTGTGACTTCAAGAATATCCATGTCCCAGTGAAGAAAATCAGCAGCACATTCAGACCACCCAAGGACAACTTAGCCCTTAAAACTGATCAGTGTGTACTGTATACCGAGTGAATGTGGAAAGCAACCTGTCATAGCAGTACAAAAATGAGATGCAAACAGCACACAAGGCACTTTCACCTGGACCAGCCACAAAAGTCAGCTGTAGCAGAACACATCATTGATACAGGACAGAGTATGAAGTTCAACAACACTTGCAGACTTGCTAAGTTAAAAGGATATGTGGATCACCTGGTGAAGGAGGGTATCAAGATACAGTTGCATCCTAACAATTTCAACAGGGATGGTGGATTCATGCATAGCTGAATGTGGCAGCCCTTGCTCCAACAGGTCTGCAGCACGTCCAATGAGATTTGAGGTCAGACACAGAACTCTTCAGAGTCTGTCCGCTACCTACTGGGTTGCATCCACCTTTGCTCCGGTATGGGTATATAAGCAGGACAGATTGAGTGCAGGTCATATCTCAGAATAATAAGGATGGAGACAAAGTCAGTCTCTGGAGCTTTCGTGTGTTTGAAGTGTTTGGTACAGCTATCACCTAAAAAAGATTTTATTGGAGTTTGTTTTATGTGAAGGCATTGTTACTGGAATTCTGCACCTCTTTGTCATGTTGATTTTTTAAGATGATTCACCCCTGTTGTGCTTGAGATTGCAAGAATCACAGAGATTCAGTTGCACACAGCAGTTCATTTATTCAGTATCAACCCAACAACGTGTTTTTGGTCCAACAGGCCATTGTCAGGTTGGTAAGACAGGAAGATTTAGTACACAGCTTTGAATTGAGATGGAGATCTCAGTTTCTTACATATATTTATCATAAATAACGGAGTTGAGTTGAGGGACTTTTTTGGACAAGTTGAGGACTAGATTTTAAAAGTCAGTAAAAGTGATGTTAAAAGTTCAAAATTGAAACTAGACATTAAAAATTAGTGTGGTAGTAGGCACTTCATCAGCCAGCTTGTCGTGTAGTGGTCTTGCATAAAGGTGAATGTTTTGTAAAGAAGAGAACCTAACTTAATGTTTCTCTGACCGTGCATCATGAATTGACGATACAATAATTACCAACGTGATGCACTGAATATTATTTATTCGTAAATTACTATTACTGAGGAGAGTAATAGTAATTTACGAATAAATAATATTCAGTGCATCACGTTGGTAATTATTGTATGGTCAAGAGAACCTAAGTTGATATGGTTATTATAACTTTTAAGCAACCTGAAATTGAAATGTAAGAAGTTAGTAACTAGTGTAGAATAATTATGTGATATGGAAAGGAAAATTAAAGGTGATAATAAGAATTTTTAAAAACTTATGTGAATCAAAGAAATTAATATATCTAGGTTGTAGACAAGTAGTCATCTTTTGAATTATTAGGTTGATTTTCACACTATCAGTGCATTGGATGTACATTTTAAAGGGTTTTAAATCTGAGACACTTAATATTATAATGTAGAATCTTGTGACATGTCTGGTATAGATGTAATTTGAAGGCACACTGTCTGTTGTTGCTGTTGTGATGGTGGTGGCAGGGACGGCGGTAACGTGATGTGGCTTTCACTTAAAGAATGGCTTTGACTATTTTATTAGGCTGTAATGTGTGTTTATCAGTTAACTGAGTGTCTTTTACAGTGTTTCATATATGTAGAATTTATCAGTTGTTTCCATGTAGGTTCCCCTTTTGTTAAAGTATAAGTTTTGTGTGGTGCGCTTTCTTTGGCCTCGGGGAATCAGCAGACTTTAACTGCGAAGACTGACGTTTCATCTCCAGGTCTTGTCGCCCATGATGATTTGCCCCATAAAGTTTTCATCTGACTCTGCTTCCTGCAGCATGTTTGTTGCCACAGACAAGCGCAGAGAATTCGCAGAACAAATTTTGCAGCAACATGTCACATGTTCAAATCTTGAGTCAGTATGGCATGGCAAGTTCCATAAGACACTCCAACCTCGACAGAGAGTTCACGGATTGTTAAGCGCCAATTTGCTCCTATCAGTTCTCGCACTCGCACAACACAGTCGTCAGTTTTGCTTGTCGTCGGTCTGCCAGACCGTGGATTGTCGTCAACTGAGTCTCGGCCTTCTTTAAATCTCTTGTGCCATTTGAAAATGCGAGCACGGCTCAAACACTGCTCACCAAAGGCAGTTCTCAACATTTCAAATGTCTCCGCACCATTTCTTCCCTGTTTCACACAAAACTTGATGCACATGCGCTGTGCTTGCTCTTCCGACATCCTGCATGGCACAAACAATAACAAGGCGCAGATACATGACTCTCTTCGACTGAAGCTCACAAAGGACTGAGAGGCGCGCTGGGACCATCCCTTGTCCCAGGGAGAGAGGGAGTTCTAGGACACCACCCTGCAAACGGGTGTCCCAAAGTGTATCCACAGCCAAATAAAAAAATCAGTCTCGGAACTTGTTGATCACACCTTGTATTTACATGTTGTGAGAACTTTAGTGCCACTTTGTGCTGATTGTGTATAGCTGTGTAGCTGTATGAGTGCTTGTAGCTTCATTTGAAATGGTGACTCATACTAGTAATTTTAGCCTTTACAGTGTGCAGCACCTTTGCACTGCACTGATTACTTTATCTCTTTTATCACATGTGCCATGAGAGACTGTGATGGAAATGAAGGAGAAGAGCCAGCTGATTCTGGGAAGGAGTGAGCCTTGTCATAAATTTGAGGGAGATGTGTTCTAGCAATATTTGGTTAAGATGGAACAGTAGCATGTTTAAATTGCACAGAGCACTTATATGCAACAATGTATTTTATGTTTATTCTGTGTCATATTGCATGCCATTGTACCTTGACCTTCTGATGAGCTCAATTTTCTTCTGAAGGATGACTTTAGACAGCTTCTTCAACTGCAGTCCCAGCTGGATAATTATGAGATCATCAAACCAGGGCGTATATTTATTAAGGATGGAGAACTCTTCAAGCTGTCAAGAAAAGGCAGGCAGCCGCGCTATTTCATACTGGTACGTGTGCACTGAGTTGCTAATTTGCTTACCATAAGTACAGTGGTAGAAGTGTTTAACTGAGTTATGTGAGAAAATACACATCTTCATTGTATATTAGAATTCCCTTCTCTGTATCTATTGTTTTTTTGAGGGGGGGAGTGGGGAGGTGGGGAGCACTGTCTCTTTATTTTATCTGAAGGAATGTACAGTCTTGATTTTTTAATGACTAATACTTAATTACACTCACTACTTGGGAAGACCTCCAAAAGGATGGCTAGATCTGTTTTGTATTGCTCCTGAGAGGAGCTGGGTTACTGCTTACCCAGTTGGTATGCACATTGAATGTTCTCTGTAGTTTGTGGTGGAAATATCTTGTACAAAATTTGTTTTGTAACACCCTGGATTCTGCATAATGTAACACAGCTGTAAAAACTGAGTGTTGTTTTGCATTTTAAGGCATTTCTGTAAGATGTTTCACAGTAGCTTTTAACAGGACTCGATGTGACTGGCATATAATGTACACATTACCCTTACTATAGCTGTAGATGGCAGGTTCTGATTAATTCTTAGGGCTGATCACATTATTACAATTTTTATTCCTAGTTGAGGCCTCAGTTCTGGCCTGGAACATGGCTGATATGAGAGCAGGGAATTGCCATGTACTGATAGTGTCACAGACTCATTGTGTTGTTGTGCAGCTAAATGACAGCCTGCTCTACACATCTTATTATGGATCAGTGCCATCATCTGGCTTGAAGGTGAACTATGAGCTACCACTGAGCAGCATCAAAGTCAGTATTCCACGGGCAGAAGATTATGGCAATGAATTCAGTATCATCAGTGTCAAAAGGAGCTTCACCCTTTCTGCACGGTATGTTACAACTATGACCTCTGTTTAAGAAATGGTATCCAGAGGACTGGAAAATTATGTTTACAAGTCATAATAGGTGTATACAAAGCATAATGGGAAGGTATTTGCACAATGTTCATATCTCTAATAGCTTACATCACAATGTGATGGGACTTTTCCCAGCATGTCCAGACACTTTGCTTAATGTCCTCAGTGAGTGACACTGTACTGCAGCCACTCAGTCTGACACGATACTGTTAGTGACTAATGTCAGACTGGCTAGTAAAATGTTGCAAATGTTTATTCCAGCATAAAATGTACTTTTTTTTGAAAAAAAGATAGGTTGGGATTTGGTCTATGAAGATGGTGCTTATTCCTTGTATTATTACTATTGTTTATAGATGAATTTGAAAATTTCCCTAATTATTCATAATGACGTTCATAAATAAAAGTGTGTACAGTGTTGGAACAGGCAGAATCTTCGATTGTTGAAATAGACTTCTATGTGAGGTTCCAGGTTGTGCATCAGCCATAATTTTGGTGATTTTTTGTAACGTGAAAATCTTCCCACTGTTGGAAGAGTTACCCCCAAAACGTTATTCTGTATTTTATTATAGACTGAAAGGATGCATAGTAAATTGGTTTGAGAGTGCTTATGTTACTGTTATGGATCATCGACATGATGGCATAACATGATCTACTTAACTTGGGAATCATTTGTTCAGTATGGTTCTTCCAACTCAGGTGGTTATCAATTTGTAAACCAAGAAATTCTGTGTTTATTGCCTCTTCTAAATACATTTCTTTATAACTAATGTGTATTGTAAAATATGATGAATTGTTTGTTATGAATTTCATTATATTTGTTTTATCTAAATTCAGAACCAAATTATCAGCGGCAAACCATTTAGTAGAGGAAAGTCATTTACATATATTTTCAACAATATAGGCCCAGGAATTGATCCTTTGGGAACTCCACATTTCTGTGTACCTCAGTCAGAGACAACATTATTAGTTGTACTAGGTGATTTACTTCAACTGTCTGTCCTCCATTAGTTAAATAGGAACTGAACCAATCTCTATGTGATTGATGGATTCAGATCCAAATGTATCAGTAGTAATCTTATATATATATATATATATATTGTTTGTTTAATAAATGTAATAGGTTTACACTTGTCCCATTTCATATAGGTTGTTTATGATATCAGTCTGTAAGTGATAATAGAAATATAGCAGAGAGAACCGTATCCAGGATTCACAGTGATGAGACTGACCTACGTGTAGGCTGATCTACATGCACTGCCCATGACACAGTACAGGGTGAGACACGTTCCTTCAACTCTTCACCAACCTCAATTTGTGTAGTAGACCACGTTATTCATGGACAAGACAGGCAACCAAGTTGTGACTGCATTACCATTATATCTGGTGTGGAGGAAATGTCACTGCCAGAGTGTCATTTAGTGTGCTACATAGCTTGAGCTTAGTTTTGTCACCTTGCTTTTTTTAATTTCTTGGCAGTCATGATTAACCCTTTTAGTTACCTTAAAAACATAGGAGGGTCTCATGGCAGGGATTGGGAGGACGGCTGTGCTATGGCATATCACAGCATGTAGTCCGGTAGAGATGTAACAGCATTGCTCCAAAACATTTTTTAAAATCTTCAGTCCTTTCTTTCTTAAAAGAAGGGGAAAAAAGGAGGCAGATGAGAACACCATATTGTGTCATGTGTGTGTGTGTGTGTGTGTGTGTGTGAGAGAGAGAGAGAGAGAGCGAGAGAGGGGGGGGTGGCACATGTGCCACAAGATGGACTTTTTTGTTAGTAATTGTTTTAAACATTTGTATTGGAAAAACGACTGAATAACAGTGATGAAACTAAAAGTAGGTTTGACAGAAATCTTTAGTACACTTTATGAGTTTTGCATGAAACCCCAGTTTTTTATTGTCTTGCAGCT
>Ga0209629_10001816_pt1 | contig 13922 bp, 9 predicted proteins | sample TergutCu122P5_FD_187286 | JGI IMG/M metagenome (GOLD analysis project Ga0209629, IMG submission 187286) | Cubitermes ugandensis P5 segment gut microbial communities from Kakamega Forest, Kenya - Cu122 P5 (SPAdes) (version 2) | ecosystem: Host-associated > Arthropoda: Insects > Digestive system >... | reverse complement strand
ACTATCTTCATAATGAATCAAGCTGAGGATAGATGGAGGATGGTGACGGTAGGTTTACGTAAATAGACGTTAGACAAAAATAACTGAAACTGGTGTACAAAATACACCAGCGGTAGTACTTAAGGGTTAATCTGTCTAGACTGCTTGAATATCAAGAAAATAGTTACAATCGATTCTATAATAGGCATAATAAAATGACCCGCCTTCATTTAGACACTCGCTACATAACAAGTGATTGATGGTGAATTGTGTAAAAAAACTCACGGATAATATTCGTAATACAAAACAATCTGCCACATCCAGTAAAGGTCAATTATTTTCGCTCGTTTTAAGCACAACAAGATACGACTACAGATATAGAGGCAGGCACTGCCAGTGGCTCATTATAGCCAAGTGTCCAGATTCGTAATAATCATGATGTTCCTGGTGCTGCTTTCAGCTTTGCTCGCCTGTGCAGCAGGTAAGTGTTACAGCTACAGTAACGTAATGTTAGACGGTCCGGACATACAGGATCGATATATGTATTTATGAACTGAGTAATGTAGAGCAGAGTGCTGAGAAATCTTTCTTTCTCATTTAGTCAAAAAATTCCCCCCATTTTGTGGAACCAAAATATGCATTACAGTGTTCACAAAGGTTCACAAATTGTCTCCATCCTGAGCCAGACCAATTCATTTCACTTCTTCCCACTCGAATTTAAAGATCAAATAAAGGAATATTCATCCAGTTACTTATTTTTCTTCAAAGTGAAATTTCCCTAAAGCTTTCGAGCAAAACCAAATAGTTATGACAACAGGTATGAATATATGTACTTAAATATGGGAATTAGCTACACTATAACGGGTTAAGAGGAAATTAAATGCATGACGCAGACATTTATAAGATTTTCATAGTTGCTCAATTGCGTCAAATCATTCCCTTTCGTTTTTGACAAAGCAATATTTCAATATACTCTTCACTACAACAAAACACTGATCACCATGCTGAGCCACAAGAACACACTTCGTATCGTCACAATAAAAGGATCTTCTCTAAATAAATGTAACTGTATAAGAAAAGAGTTAAATAAGTGTAGTTAATTGTGACATTATAAAGTTAATTTAAATAAATGATGTATCAGTAGACCACAGAAATAATGATATAAGCATAATATTTTTGATTTTCTTAGATCGTTCTAACTTTTATGCCATTTCCGAAGAAATTTAGGGGGGTTTAAAACGCTGAAAAGAAATTGAAATTACACAAAAAACAAAAAGAATAAAACTTTTTAAGTACTTTATATGTGTATAGACCTTATGTAAAATGTGGAGTTCGTAATGAAAATGTTTGCTAATACTTTAGGCTTCCCTCTCGAAACTACAAAGCCAAGGCTAGATGGATGCATTGTTGGTGGAACCGTGACAGATATTACCAGTCACCCCTTCCAGGTATGGCCATTACACTGTTGTTCGGTTTGAAGGTACTTTGAAGTATTTGAACAAAACAGACCGCCTGTGGTTGTAATGACATCTTAGGCGTAAAAACTTATTAAAAATTAAAGAAACAATGCTCTAGCTGTGTGCAGCAGCGGAGGTATCGTTGACTGAACAGAAGAAAACTGGTGATTCTGTAGAGCTATTTGTTGCTTTATCAACTGCATCGCAGTTTCATTGCACGCAGGCTTAATACTTCGAATTGTTTACCAGCAAACAAATGAATAACATAAATTTCCTGCAGAAGGGGAAACCAAATATATCCATGCATGTTCTTTGTTTGGCAGGAGAAACAATTGGATAAATGAGGTCGGTGTTAGTAAAAGTGTTATGTAAAATTATCATTTGAATACAGCTGAAATACAAGCGAGTGAACGAATGATCTAAATGTATTTAATAAAATCAAAACATATATCCTCTCCACAAGTAATGGATTACACTTTTCAATGCTATATATATACATATGTTGCTGAATTGATCGTGATGAACACAATACCGGCCTCCCCAGTCACCAAAACGAAATACATTCGCCTTTTTTCCTTCCTGGAAATCATGATATTATTATTTATCCAGAGAATCTATTCGATATGTAAATTTCTGAATTAAATTATTAATTACACTGTTCACATTCTAAGCAACAGGTTTTGTTCTATAATTAGTTGGAATTAGTAACAAAAGCACAGGATATTATGCCAAACAGAAATATTTTTATAACTCATAGAATAAAAAGAGTAATTGTTTATTTTGATGAAAAATATTAAAATGTACGTTTCAGTGATCGCTTTTCGTTCTAGTCACCATCTTCCAGCAGTTGCGCCATAAAGACTGATAATGAGATACATGTTGACATAATACTTAAATTAAAATCATCCCTTTAATAGGCGCCTTTTGTTTTGATGATGTTTGGAGAACACCCTATATAATTGTAATAAATCATTTGGTGAAAAATTTAGATAAATGCAGTCACTATGTGCATTTCTGTTCAGTGATAATGGAAATTTGAGTTTCAGGTATCGCTGAGGTATGGTTGATCACACATATGCGGTGGCTCTATCTTTAGTTCGTACTGGCTGGTAACAGCAGCACACTGCATTATGGGGGAGGTTGGTTCCCCAGAAAGGTACCTGTAAATTTTCGTCACCAAACATCATATCTCGCACACGTATTCAGAGCTGTATGTTTTAAATCACAATTTGATATTTATATTCACACAAATAAAACAACTGAATCAATATATTTTGTACATGATCTAAATTAAACGAACAATTTCAAATATTCCGGTCCACTGTAAAACGTCCGGTTCACATTCACAAATCACAGCAGGTTACATGCTGTGAATGTATGACAGAATTCAGTTCCAAACATTTTGTATCTCAACCTTCCCCGAACCCTAACTAGGGGCAACTTGTTCAGTGTACATATAACGTACCATTTAGGCGCATGTGTGCAGAATATTTGAGTAGAAAGGCCGTAAGTGTTACATAATTTGATTGTGTGATTTAGTCTTAGGTTTTTCCGTATTTCAAGGTTTTTCCGTGCTTTTTCCTCAGTTGTAAGGCGAGAGTATAACTCGCCAAGATGGGGCACGACCTGCATACTTCCAACATTTTTGTGTTGTTCTATATATTGTTTGTTTTGTGTCGTTGTGCGTATTGTTTTTGTGTAAATGTGTACTGCACTATTGCCACCGGATGACAACCCTGTTGCAGTTAACAAACATATCATATCGTTCACTTTTATTATCCGACTAATGCACTCAATTATGTAAAACTTAGAGATTAAAATCTACATTGTGTAAGTTTTAAAAGACAATTAAAAATCACTACAATATGTTTCGGATCGTGTGCGATCCATCATCAGGGAGCAATTTTAAGACTTACAAATTTTGAAAAAGAGAAGTCTTTTGTGGCGTGCTTCCTCCGTAGACGTTTTTATTGCATAATGAGATATTTTGGCGGCAAAAGTGTGTAGAGAAGAGTGACGCCTGAAGTGTACACTTCGACGACTGCAAGACAAGTGACGCTGCTTGGAGTATGTCATGTGATGTTGACGAGGTTTACTCGCACGTCATTGGTCACAATAAGGAGCTCCCCCATTGGTTGAAATAACGAGGGTCCCGATTGGTTGAAATAACGAGGGTCCCGATTGGTTGAAATAAGGAAAGTCGGGGTTAGGTCAGAATAATTGTAGGATTTTGGTCTAGCATGACGTAACGTCACGTGATGCTGACGTGTTGTTAAGCAATAGTAGCCTCAGGCTCCATCCGTTTACGGACTTTGTACCTGTAGTTAAGCCCTAAGGCATTACCGTGAAAAAGGAAGCAGGAAAGGTAGTCGAAACTTCGGAGATGGGGATGTAGTTAAGCCCAAGGCACAAGAGCGTATTGAAAAGGGGGTAATAGCCCCCAGGATCCCAAAATGACCCCAAAAAAGGGCCCCAAAAGTTTTTGAATTTTCAAAATTTTGTGGCTTTGTGCCTCCGTAGATATTAGTACAGACGCTTTTATTGCATAATAATAATAATAATAATACATTTTGGCGGCAAAATGTTGGAGATGAGTGATGCCTGAAGTTACACGTCGCCGGCTGTAAGAGGAGTGAAGCTGAGAGGTATCCTGTGGATCACCTATGAGGTATCGCACCTGAATGTAGGTGTGATGATACCCTAAATGATGAATACACGTGTTGTCCTAAAAGAGTTGTTGTTACAGGTTTTAAAAGGTAAGTTTTAAACAATGTTAATTGTTGAAAAAATTTTGGACAACCATGAATGCACTGATACTAAGGAAGGGTCATAGTTTATTATGTGTAATGAGATGTTTGTTTACTGGAAATAATAATGACGTATGAATAATGACGTATGAAGGGGAAATGTATATGTGTAACTTTAACGTTGCAATGTTGGCGCTAGCTAGCTAATATGTGGAAATAAAATGCCAACTAGATGCAAACAGAGGTTTTTATTGCAGATCTTATTGCTTGCTCAACATGTTTTGGGCACCAATATGCACATCATCAGGAGCTCAAGAGTATTATAGTGGTTGCTGCCCGTGGCATTTGGTGCTGTGGTTTTCAAGTTGCTGGTCTGTTTGGAGCTGAGGGTTATGTGTCCGGTTTGCAGTATGTAGCAGTGGTGTCCGAAACATGTTGAGCAAGCAATAAGATCTGCAATAAAAACCTAAAATAAAATAAATAAAAAATAAAAAGTAAACAAGTCTCAAGATATTTTTTATTCTTTTGTTCAAATAGGATGTCTAGTGACTTTTATAAATCTACGAATTACATAATTGTGTTTGTGTAATTAAAAAAATATAACAAGTTCAGTCTAAGACTGTACTGTTGAAGATGTAGAATATAGCCGCCATCTTGTTTATGTCATAACGTTGCTATAGTAACGCATATCCACCATCTTCTATGTGGCTCGGTAACGCTGTGACGTCATCGACTTTGCTTGCAGACCTCCCCATCCAACGAAACCATAGATGTATTCTACATCAATATTTTTGGTAATCTGAAGCTGCTTTGGGCCACTTTTCGTAAGGACACACATGGATCGAACTGATTAAACTGAAGGGATCAAACATCAAGTTAGACCTACAGATAACAGAGGTTACATCCTTGACAGTTTCACTGTTATCTTTTCCTTCACCAGACTTTGATAAACGTCCTCTAGGTGATTGCTAAATTTGTCGCTAACAAATGATACCGATTCTCGATAAGACTGCCCTTACTGTCGCTGAATTGAGTCCGATTCCTCTGTCTGAACTTTCAAACACTGCTGGGATTTGTAACAATTTTTCTTGACAATTTTAGGACTAATGTTAACTTGAATTATATTTAATTATTAAGCTCGTATTTCGCGCTAATATTACGCCTTCTTTTCTATACAAAGCATCCAGTTATTGCTAAATGGGAAATAATCGCTGTTTGTTCTCAGATCCACACAAAACACATAAATACACTGTGTGGGCAGACCGTATAATTGCTGAATGTTAAACCGAGTTACTGTACAGTAATCATTGGGCCTCAAATATTTAATGTCAAATCTGAGGTTCTCATGGTTCTGGCTGTAAAGATTGTCATCCTGTTATTTACGTCTGATAGACTGAACATGACTTTAGTACAGCTGAAGTGGAGGGTTAAGTTTCTTTGGTTTGTCCCTGTGTTTCTGTGTGCAGGGCCGACAGCCATGCTATGGAAGACCTAATGTTCTTTTTTCCGTTCTTTCTTAATCTGATATGTACCTAATCTTTGTCGGTGTAGATGGCTATCGTTGCTCCTTGTCACCCTAAGAGACACATCCGCACGCCTGGGTGACACATTTTGACCGTGGACATACGTATAATAATATAGAAATTCTAACACCAAAAAAAGAATGAATTTATTAGTTCACATTATTATTGTTTTTGTATTACCACAAATATAATGTACATTTAAAAAACATCCTACTATAAAGTTGATATTAAAAATTATATAACATTACAGTCTATTTGAATAATATATTCCAAACCCGAACAATTTGTGTCTCAATATATAAGTTAAATTGAACAATTCTTGCAATAAAAATGTCTTTAATTATTGAATATGTTCTTCTTTATTTTACGCTGTTTGTATATTTTTAATTATTATATTGCTGATATTAACATCATGGCAGTACATTTGTGCTACGGTATAGTGTAGTGCATGGTTTTTGGTCGGTGGTGGAGCGGGCGGGTGGGTGAAGTGACGGGGTGGGTGTTTAGTTGCTGGGAAATTCAGCGTGAAAACTTCAACTGTACCCACGGAGGACCAGAGAAGATCTGACCCAACAAGACACATCGCTGTGTTAGTGACTTCCACCTGTCCACCGTTTGGAAATTCCATCGGCCACAAACCATGTACTGTACTATAATAGGGAGAAACATGCATTTGAAACTCTATATACAGCAGCAACAAAATTAAACCATAACCATCTGTCAGTTTTACGTCACAATGAGCCTGCCTAATGGATTGTTTCCTATACGTGTCTTGTTGAGTGAGTACTACTAGAGGAGAGCTTTGTAGACACTTGTACCGTGGAACCTTCCTCGGTGAGAGAAACGAACACTTCTTTGTTTTGTGGCACCTCCGATCTCCTTCTCAGTTTCTTCCTTTGCTGCATGTAATAGTCACGAGGGATAACAACAAAACAGAACACACATACGAAAATCACAACTATTATCAGCGTTTCTAACGCAGAGTATGTGTCTGTAGTTACTATAAGGATGGCATTTGATGAAATGTTTAGCTTGTCGATGGAAGAAATTTCCACAAAACTAATTATGTGAGGGCACAAATCTTCTTCTATCAAGTCCCATGTACAAACTGTGGAGTGTGTAATGGGAATGTTTGTAAATAATTCAGGAGTTTCACTCCAAAAAACAACGCCGGTGCTAGACGAATGGATTTTTGTTGAACCGAAACAGATATTACCGGTTACCCTACCAGGTATGGCCATTGTGATGTTGTTAAATGTTGCGATAATTTTGTAGAATTTTAACAAAGGAGGTCGCCTGTGTTGGCAATGATAAACAATTTTAGTCGTTAAACACATTAAAAAGAAACAATAGAAGATCAATTTTCTGGCTTTGTGCAGCAGCGGAGGTATCGTTGACTGAACAGAAGTAAACTGGTGATTCTGTAGTGTTATTTGTTGCTTCATCAACTGCATAGTAGTTTCATTACACGCAGGCTTATTACATCGAATTGTTTAAGAGAAAACAGCTGAAATACATCAATTTCCCGCAGAAGGAATAACCAACTATTTTCAGAGAATTTCCTTTGCTGGGCAGGTTAAAATTTGGCTAAAAGACGGTTTTAATAAAACCATTATGCACAATTTTCATTTGGGTACAGCTGAAAGAAAGATATGAAAACGGATGTCAAAATATTTATGTACAATAAATATTTTTTTTTGTCGACAAATAATGGATTATCCGTGTCAATGCTATATATATGCAGTGGGGTTGGTCGTGAGGGACCCAATACCTGCCTCCCCAATCACCAGACCGCACTCCCTTCGACGTTTTCTCCCGGTATACATAGCATTTATATTTCTATAGAGCAACTACAAAGAATATGTAAAATTCTGAAGAAAATTATGGATTCCAATGTTCACATATTACGTGCATATGAAAACCAAAGTTTTCGTTCTAAAATTAATAGAAATTAATAGTGGAAGTACGGGGTATCATTGCAAACAGAAATTAGGGTATATAATTAAGAGAATAACGGAAAAGACAATGCAAGTATAATGTAACATTGCGGTGCGGTAGTGCAACACTTGTTACAGTGTAAAAGCAATGAGTATTGCATAAACTGCGCCTGTGTATATGTAGCCTTACGTACCCAACATGCAATACGGATGCGTCATACTCTTATTATCGTCTGTGGCCTACCCCACCGTAGAATATTTTTTTCACATTATCTCACAAACGGCACGAATTTCGCAAGCACTTGTTGAACAATAAATGGGTGTTTTGTTATTCTCTACAGAATTTGTCTGAAACATTTCTCTTTCTACAAAGAAATGAGAGAGATATGCCAAAAAACGATTATTACTCTTGATGTAAAGTACACTTTAATCTACTCTGATTGTAATGAAACTTGCATTTTCTGTACAGATTTTCGTAAAATAAAATAATATCAAATTTGGGGAGAGTAAAATGTTTTGAACATCTCGGTTATAGAACACAAAGAAAGATCTCAGTATTAAGTAGAATAGCAAATCCTGCACCAACACGTCGTCATAAGGCGGATGGCAATTCCTCCGCTAACAAAAGGAGACCTTAGAGGAAAATCTGGAAAACGGTAACTCTTCAGACAGAACAAGTACTGAAAACCAATCTATGGCTAAAAGTAGACGTAAAGTATCTGGTAATATTAAGCCTTCTGTGCCTTAGCCATTTCATAAGACGATAAGACACTGTCACACTAGCAGTGAAAAGGCCAGCTCTGTTTCAGGTAAAGGACGTAACCTGTAAATACAGACTGTGCAAAAAATTATATTTCGATACATACAAACAAGCAGAATGCAGATATACAGCTACAAACAGTACGACCACAGCAAGCAGCTGATAAAATGCGTCAATTATTTCAATACCTAAATTTTAGCTTAAAGTTTTGTACAACTTACATAATTTAGGGTTTGATATTAACTGACAATTGACATATTTGTTTTAATGTCAGCTACTTTGAAGACACCTGCTTATTGTGGCACAGTATAATGTCTAATTTTTTACACTGCTTTATGCTGCAGTAAGACCCTCACTGTCCTCTGAAACTGAAGCTGTCTGATCTGACAAGAAAAACTGGTTTACGCAGTTTACTGAATTTTTGTCTCTTGTAGAGTGAATGTAGGGAAATTATTAGCCAATTTGTTGAAATGTTTTCTTAAAACAGAGATACGCCCCTTATGGTCACTCAGTGCATACAAAGCCCTTCCGTGCGCAACTGGATAAAGATCAACCCTGGTGTCTGAAAATGTCAGAGAAAGCGGCTGAAGACTTCTCAATTCATTGAAACGTTTGTCAATGCCTTGAGGTCTGAAATGCGCAAGAAGGCAAATAAAAGCCGATTTTGTGCAAAAAACTGTGAATATTTTAAAACACAAGAGTTAGATCTCGCTAAATCCGATGTTTGTGTTACTGTCAATCTCTGCACGCTGTATGACAAAAGCCAAATTGCACAAAATTTGGCGGTATATCCGCAACGCGTTCTTTATGACACGTAATAAAATACACACCCTAAAACAGTAACACCACTGCGCGTTTAATGCAGAACTCCAAATTACAAACCTTAACCTGTCCATTACTGCTGTCACATCCCTTCCACAACACTACTGTTTGCTGTAATCCAGTCAGCCCCTTACACCCCACTTTACTTCATGATACATTTTATGTTGAAAAATTAGTCCTTGAGACAAAAGTTTTCTAGGTCTGAATACGGAATTGGTTTCCCACCCCTCTGCATTCAGACAGCTGAAATTTAATGAAAATTGAAACATTTTCGCCGATGAATCCTTCACTTAATTTAGTTACATATCTCCGTGTTTTAATACCTACGCCCACACACACACATACACACACACACACAAACATGTGTGTGTGTATATGTAGGAAGTAAAGTAAAGGTGTCCTGCAAGAGACCGAGGTGGCCCAAGGGGCTCCGGGTAGATTAAGGCCCCGGATCTTCTCGACGTTCGGCACTACAAGGGTGGTAGGTCGTCAGCCATATGCACTGGCCGCCTTTACTCCAGAAGAAATCCCTGGTACTCATTTTCAGAAGCTGAGTCGACCTCAGAACACATAGTTTTTCGGCGGGAGGCACGGAAAAAAATCCCCAGTGACACCACCGGGAATCGATCCGACTAGCAGCGCAGCGCCTTAACCGCTACGCTACCCCAGGCCCCGTGTGTGTATATATATACATATATATACACACACACACACACACAACAATAGATGTATGTATATACACTGTATATACATGCATATACTGTGTATATATATATACATATGTAAGTGTGTATATATATATACTGTATATATATGTATATATATACACACACACTTATATATATATATATGTGTGTGTGTGTGTGTGTGTCATCTGTCGCTCTAATCACATCATGCTCTGTATTATGCTAAATAACCACCTTCGCATTTGAAATGTTCTTGTGACTTTTTTTACAACAGAATACGCAGAAAGCAGTGTATTGCAATTCACAGAATTGAGTAGGAAAGTATGAGAAATTCTGATGTATTCATGTTTCGAGGTAGGTAGAATGAGAAAGGGACACAACTCTAGAGTGGACCTCCAAAACCGACTATGCCCTACGGTACTAGGAACACCTCTAGTATTGTGAGACCTATACAGTGTGTTCCGAAGGAAACAATGCATTATCCCGAAATGAAAACTTCTCGGATATTAGGAATATTCGCTTCAAAATGAGAAGATATTTTCTCGTTACGACAGTCAAGAGATCAAAAATATTCTTCCGATGTCAGTTTATTACATTTTCTGCACCTAACAAAAGTGTCATAAAATTGTACCCTATTAAACATCCGTCCATCCCACACAGTAAGATATTGTTCTGTGCATAAACGTTCGTATCGCCACTTCATATAAGAATGAACATTCTTGTGAAATACAGAAAATTTATGTGGCCTTAAACTGAGACATTGGTACATATTCCGACCTGTATTTTGAAGACCTCAACTGAAATAAGTATACAATCCGAAAATCATCCTAATTCTTTCGGGGTGAAGGTCGATCCAGGCAGAATGGCTTTTATATCACGAAACGCAATAAACAAGAAAGAGAAATTCATTAACATTGATCAGATCAGTTCTGTCACTAGCATATCTTCCTGTTCTGCGACACCATAGCCCAACTTCGGGCCTTGGACACCTTCTATTCTGGTTTCGAGACATGTGATATTTTACGGGGAAAGCTGTCAGCCCCTAGTCCAACACCTAACCTAGATGACCAGTTCTCCGTATTCATGAACACAGAAACAAGGTGACTGAGCTACACACCTAGGGGACCCAGGGTATGCCACTTCCCATACTCACAGTAACTGTGAGTCCCTGAGGTCAGTTTTTAATACTGACGGTGTTAGACGGTTGACGGAAGCGAGCTGCTTTGCTACTACGTTTCTAAGATATCCATGAGGATGGCTAATATTAAGCGCCGAAACATGTCGGGAAAACAATAACATACACTTTAAATGACAGATTTCCTATTGGTTTGGGATAAATTTAATTGTTTTACTTGCGCCTTTTTAGAGAAACCGAAGTTCTACATAGAAATATGACGGATAATTTTTTTATATAAATTTAGAAATTGAGCTTCTACAGTGCGATATTTGAGGTTATGACAGAGGGCTTGCATTTTACGAGGTCTGTACAATGTACAGCTGTATCTAATGTGACTTGTGGATATGTACAGAAGAGGGAGACTTCATGAAATCAATGGTTGTAACTTACATGCATGGTATGGTACGGTACATAAAAGGTAAGCAAGTGAAACAAAACAAGTGAATACAGAATGGCGTAAAAAGTAAAAATAGCTGCAGAGAGGAATTAAAAATGGAAGGACAAATGTGAGTGCCTCCATTTTATTGTCCCTAAGTCACGAGTAGAAAATTCCTATATAGACGGCTAACTGTAGCTAAAAATAAAAAAAACCCACAAAGCAAGTACCTTCCAAAAAACACTTGTTGTGCTGAACTGCAAGCATACAGCTTAAGCTAATCTCTGACGATGTCTGATAAATTCAGCACCGAATTCCTCTCTTGGCATAAATAAAACCCCGATACATTTACTGTACTTTTATTATTACTAAGGTAAACCACAAGATAATATGTGCTGGGAAAGTGTGATCGAAATATTTCCGTCGGTATAGCAGCTGTCTACGGGCTGCTCCGTCCGTGGATCGAAACCTGGTGTGGGCGACGTTTTCAGCATTCGTTCACACTGGCCCTGGGTTCAAACCAGACTCTTGGACAATGGGAAACGGGTCTGTATTCCGGGGAAAAGAGGCCGGTATGTGACCCTGACCACCTCCCCCCCATCCCTCAACCTGGAGCCAAGGTTAAAGAAGAGTACAGCTGTACCTCTAATCTGCCTCTGGGGTTTCAAGGTTCATGATATTGTGAATGTTATCTTCCTTTAACTTTCACTATCAAACAATACGCGGATATATACTGCTATTGATTGATTACTGTAATACACTAGCAGACAATATTTTAAGATAGGTGTACTGCTCTTGTGTGAATGCTGGATAAACTAGCAGACAATATATAAAATATATTTTAGGTTTACTCAGATAAAATAACAGTCAAGTGTCTCAGATACATGTACTGATGTTGTATAATTACTGAGCTACACAACCACACAATACACTCAGTTATACGTCCTGCTGCTGTACAGCCATCAGTCTGCAACTCATCCGCAGACCTCAGAGGAAATTTCGTGGCAGCTAATTCGTTCCTGTCCGGTTGGCTGACTGCTGCATATTGATTAAGTGACTGTTGTAATTGGATAGATGTAAATCGGTAAGTTAGAAAAAGAACAAATCAGAACTTTTCGAATAGTAACAACAAATCATATTGGATTTTCTGAAGTTCACTCAGTGGGTTTTCGGTATTTTCTCAAACAATAACTACTCTGTCTGTTTGCCAATTCTTTGCTTGAAATGCAATAAATTGTTATCTAACTTTCTTGTGTATAAAGTGTGAAAATTTAAACATGTTCAACACATTAACAATCAGCAGTCACGCTATTTGTCCACTTGACCCTGACATAAACAATACGCACTGTTTACCTTATCGTTTAAATTAATCTTCTAACCTCTGATCTCTAAGTTTAATACAGATTTTTTGTTTCATAAATTATGTACCGCTCAACATTTAAGTACAATATTTCCATTTCTAAGCCAGTTAAACTAAAATAAGTAACACAATAATTATAAACAAAATACGTTATTTATTCTGCGTGCAGAAAGGTCTGGGGTTCGATTCTGGTCATTAAAACATATTTTCCTCTTGTCCAAAATTTCCTGTCCGCCGTTTTGGCCCATCCAGCCTCCTACTCTGTGGACACAATTTCACCTACCCCTAGGGTACAGTGGCAAGGACATGAAATTGACCATCCACCACTATCTAGTGCCGACATTATGAATGTGTGGAGCAATACCACCACTCACCCATGTGTCTTTACGGTATGTAAAAAGAGAAAATATAATTTACTGCTCTTGTCCCTGTAACAGACTTCACGATAGCAAATAAGATATGGGTATTTGTCTAAGCGGCGGCCGCGAAATCTCAGGCGGTAGGGCGACTGGCTACAGACTGTACGTTCCGGGGTTCGAACTCCAGTGGTTTCAAGATAAACACTACCCGTCCACGTTCTCACGTATTCCTGTTTTTACACAGTGTAAGAAAATAACCTGGTAGGAAGAAATAAAGTGCCGTAGCATTTAAGAGGGACGCCGCCCTGAAAAACTCGCATGTTGTAAAACAAATTTTCCTGTAATTATAAACGCAACGTAGAAGGAATTTATTCTGACAGCTCATAAATTTATAACCAATTAAAGGAATAATTGTTTTTATACACATTTCTTAAAGGCAATGTAAAAAATATTAGAAATACAGGGTTATTCATAAGTCCCTCCGGAAGTTCCGAACTCGACTGCGCAACAACCAAGAAAGACACGGCAGAAAGGAGCATATCAATAATTAGAGAATCTCTCAAAGTTTTTTTTTGTACTAGAGGCCTTGGCCTACTTGCAGGTTCCACCGCTGGGGGGTAGTCGTGACGAAAAATGGCGTGCACAGTGAATAAGAAAGCGTTCTGTGTCTTGGAATTTGCCAAAACTGAGTCAATTGTGACGGTGCAACGGAGGTTTCGGACCATGTACCGCACAGAAC
>Ga0209629_10001815_pt1 | contig 13922 bp, 10 predicted proteins | sample TergutCu122P5_FD_187286 | JGI IMG/M metagenome (GOLD analysis project Ga0209629, IMG submission 187286) | Cubitermes ugandensis P5 segment gut microbial communities from Kakamega Forest, Kenya - Cu122 P5 (SPAdes) (version 2) | ecosystem: Host-associated > Arthropoda: Insects > Digestive system... | reverse complement strand
GGATAAAATAAAAAATATATATATATAATCATAATTGGGGGAATATTAGTACTATTTATATATATAACAAGACTAGCATCAAATGAAATATTCTAACCATCAAAGAAGATACAACGGCAAGTAGGTCGGGCTAAGGACTTATCAGCACCCCAGTATATTCCATACCTCCTGAAGCAAAGCAGCAAGTGGTGTCATCACATCTTGCTCAACAAGTAAATTACAAATCTCGTAACTTCCACATGCACTCAAATTCCTAAAAAAGAAAAAGTAAAAACCTTACACTATCATGGGTGTTTTCTGTCAGGCGATGTGGTGTACTCCACATCGCCCAATGAGATATACTTCACACGCTCTATCTGGACAAGATCCCTCTGGATCAGGTAAATCAAGGCACATATTTGTAGTCATACTACAAACTTGTACTTGAAGAGAATCACTATCACATAGTTTTGGTGTCACAGCACTGTGGGTCTATGCTTGTCAGTATTATGTGTTCTAGAATTTTAATACTTTAATGACAACAGTGAGGCAATCAATACCTGGATTAGCGTGTTGGACTTGTGTTCCTTTGTTAATGCGGACTCCATGAGGTTGGCACTCTGGTGCCAAAAGATGTTGGTATGGACACTTATCATGAATTGTATCTTAAGACTTCTATTATACTGCACTTTACTGAGCGCATCTGTTTGTTAATATACTGAATGAAAGCAGGAGATAATAAAGAACTGTTTGCCTAAAAAAATCATGCCATTAATTACAGGGACTTACAACTGAAGCACGCAGTCAGGTCAAATTAAGTACCATGAAACGAAACCAAACACACAACCCCACATATCTAATTCTGACAAAAGATGTCATGTAAGGCAATTTTTTACATGTGTACTAGATTTGGCATCCACATTCTCTTAAGCATACAAATGGAAATTATCAAAGGGACAACACCAGTATTTCCCGACTTTCTTGTCAGAAACTCTGAATATTCAATATGACAATCTTGTTGCACTGCTTTCAAATTCCAAGTACTTCAGGGTAAAGAGAGATGATCTTAATAAAGGACTAAATGTAAATAACTTGTGCCAGAATCTTTATTTTATTGTAACACAGCAACAATCACCAGTCACCCTCCAAGAAGTAGCTTCAGCTATACACCAAGCCACGTTACAGCTCATTCAACACTGCTTATCAGAGAAGTTGTAAGGTCCTTGTGACTCTTCTGCAGTAACCCTGCAGATTTCTGTGTTAAAGACAACTGCTACGTCACGTGTTAGTGCCATTTCAGATGAAAGTTTTCTTACGCACTGTTCCAGACAGGACAACAATTTACAAATGCAGTGAAACCTGCTTTAAGTTTCATTGCCAAAACTGTTAGAATATTTTTTTTACCAAGATTTTCCCATAAAATAAACATATACACTGCACTTTTAATATGTTTTCCCTTAAGAGGAATTTCCCTCATGAAAAGCATGAGAAGTTCATGATGTAAAAAAGTTTCAAACTTTTAATACATATTTTGCATCAAAATATCAGACAATGTCCCCATTCTGCCATTCATTCTGCACCCAACATGCAGTGCCAAAATAAAGTCCTCCATTTGTCTCCACCATGGGTAACAGATACAGATATATAACTCAAAGTTAACCTGTGGAAACAGTGGTGGGACTGTGTTGCCATTCTTTTCCACGTGTGGATTTAACAATGCGTTACATAACCAACAATGCAAATATGCGTGCATTTAAAGAAGCACATTTTGATTGTAATATTACCAGTGTGCAAAACTTATATGCATCCTGTGTTCATTTCAAATCGTGTATGTGCACACAGTTTTCATCTTACAGATCCATTAACAACTGTGCACGTGATCAGCATGACCACCACATAAAAAACCAGCATAAAATGGAAATTGCTGAAATTAAGGAAAAGTTGTACATCATCTACATTATGGTTGCTACCTAAAATGTTCCTCCCAGAAAAAATGCTGAAGAAATTGGCATTTCAGTGTCAACCTGATATATGAGATACACTACTCAGTCTGGAAGTCTCGTATGTAGAACCGTTTTCCAGAATAAAATATTTCATGGAACCCCACTCCTGTGTTTGAGTTGGCAACACAGGCAAAGTAAAAAAAGGAAATGTAGGCCGTACGCTCTTTTCTTTTGCTTCTAGGTAAATAAAATAATAATCAAACTTCACTGTCAGTTTAATCCAGATAAACAAAGGTAAGTGGCTGAAAATGGTAGCTGTTTTCTAATGTTCTGAAAGTTATGCACCTATTTCTTTCTGAAGTATTCCCTCTCAAAATGTAATACACTTTTTTTAAATATCACTTCTTTCCTAGTTTAATATCACTACAGAAATAAATTGATAAAAAATACCTACGACAACATACAGAATGCCCAAACTTTTATTAGCATGTCTTGGAACACCTGGCATGCCTATGCAGAACCCACGGTGAAAAAAAGTGAAAGCAGCAAAATATACTAAGGCTGTAGCAATATTTATGGAACAGTTATGCAAAAAAGGTTGTTAATATGCCAGTTGTGCTTGTAAAAATATATGCCGTCATGTGTACAAGAATCTGTCAAAACCACTATAGTAGGCAAGATTTAAAATGTGGTCTGACGGTGAAAATCACTGAATACACAGTTTATATAGGACAATATTCTAGAGAACTGTATGTCAATTTAAATACAGAATTACAAAATAATAATGTTGTTAGGCTTACCCTTTTAAGATGTTTTCCCAATTAGTAAGCTCATTTGCTGCATTTTTTCCTAAATTGTCTTAAGAGACTGTCATTGTGACAAGTTGTTGAGCAACAGTTCCCTTCTAGACAGTTAAAGAATATATGGAAGATACGTGCTAACTGAGCTGGAAGAAAATGGAGCTAGACTGGAGTCAACTCAAAGAAAAACTTCTGAGTGACAGGCATGGCAAATGGGTGTCTCTTTAATCAACACAAAATGCAATTAAAGTGCCACATTTGCATCCACGTAGGAGAACTGTGCTTTACAACCACTACGATGCTGATCAAAGAGCAAAACTGAATTTTGTGAATATGTACTGTAAGGGATCTATGCCCAAGCAACAAGCCCCACACTCATTCTGTTAAGCATTTAATTTTGGTTTCATCTCAGTGGATATGTCAACTCTCAGAATAACTGGTAGTAGTTTGCAGAATACCCTCTGTTAAGTCATAAAGTGCCCTTAGGTTAAGATTTACACATGGTGTGTTATAAGTGCCACTAAAATAAAAAATTCAAAATCATATGTAACAAATTATGACACCATGTTTTGAACACCTGCCTGATTACAAGATAATATATGCCATTTTTTCAACAAGAAACAGCAACAGCTTGCATCACAGAATATTTCCACCACCTTCTTTAAATAAATGAGCAAAACTCTTAACATCATTGCCAAAGAATTCCACTAAAATATGTGGAAATTCTCTCACGGTAAATGGGAAGAATGGCAATCAAAATGCAAAGTGATGCATGGGGCCATTTTTCATTTTAAAAATATCCAAGTATATTTATGACAATATGAGGACCAAACAAAATACATACCCAATAAGCAAATAAAGTTAATATTAAAATAAAGCACCCACCCCCAAATACATAGATAACTCTTACAGATCCCACTATACACATGTTTTCAATTTTGGGAAGTTATGTTACAAGCAGACTGTAAAAGAGGCCCTAAAGATGTCAATTCTTCACAGACCCATAAAAAGGCCCCCCCACCAAAGTTCACATAATAAAACCCTGTATCAAAAGAACCTTGGATATTAACCATCTGTGAGAATAAAAGCAGCTGAAACTCTTTGTTGTAATACGGCACTAAAGTACATGATGTTGACAGGTCAGAAGGAAGGAGTGACATGCACTCAGGGTGCTTGTTAGAATATTAATACAATATAAAGTGCACCCTAGAGATTTTACTGCAGGGTTATTAAATTTAAGGAAATTCTCTGTCAAAAATACTTCATTAATAATGCACAATGTATTTCATAATTGTTTGTGTAACAGAAGCAATATTTCTGACAAGATCTTCATATAATTCAAAGTCCAGGAATTTTCCAGAAATCAAGCCCCAGCTCCAAACTCTACATGCCAGAAGGGTGACATGAAGTATGTTCAATACTGTGAATCTACAGTTATGGAATCACCTTTTAACTTCACTGTTATCTCAAGCTTTCCGCTTCGTGCAAGTGAATTGGTATGTATTTTTGTAACAAAACAACAACTGTACTGACAATATTAAGTTTCACCACACCAAATTTAGTTGCAAAGGAACCCAGGCATCTGGGATATGTGCCTCCCTAATATAATCACAATATTGCTAGTCACAACACCCTGGAATTGTTGATGTGTGGTGTTCATGCTGTGTGCAGCTGAATGTAAATGTGTAGTATTGGTAGTCATCCTACAGCAATTTTATTGAGTAGTGTTGTTGTGAACACCAATATGTAGTCACAATGCACTGCCTGGCACATGGTATTAGCAATGCTGAAGCTGGCACAAGCTAATATCAGGTTCTGTCAGAAGTTGGGGAAAACACCTTCAGAAACATTAGATTTACCACATTCAGTGGATGGTGAATAGACCCTTGGCCATATCACTGTTTCAATCCCATCATTGGCTCCAGATAGAATGGGTGCTGCAGGAGGATGACATGCAGAGCAGTGATCCAAGAACAGCATGTAAAGAAAAGGTTTGTGAAGTTCAACACACTGTACACACACATTGCACCCACATTGTCCATGATATTGCTACAACAGTGGAAACATCACACAGAGACAGGCATGATATATATTGAGCATGAATTTGACAATTTCAAAGAGTATACTGTACACAGTCCCCTCACAGAAGTACAGTGATGAGAAAGATAGGAGATTTGTTAGAATTTCATTTTCATGTATGAATAAAAACCCCACTTTCCTACATAACATCATCACTAGTGATGTAACATGGTGCTTCCTCTACAATTCCCAGACCAAGCTTGAGATGACTTGATGAAAATCACCATCATACCAATGGAAAATTAAATGTCTACAAGAAGATGATCCTTGAGACATTTTTTGACATCAAAAATATCATACACAAGGATTCATCCCTGTGGCAGTTACAATTACTAAGGAATGGTATGACGAAGAACTATGTTCTCTATGAGAAGCAATCCACCAGAAGCAGATAGACATGTGGATGCTAATTCCTGGATGTCACTGCATCCTTGTTTGGTAGGAACTGACAAATCATGGAAGTGTTGTTCTACCACGCCTACCACATTCTCCAGACATCAGCCCATGTGACATTTTTTCTGTTTGCACAGCTGAAGAAAATACTACACAGCTGCCATTTCAAAAATGCAGAGGATATCACAGCCATGACACTTGGCAGAAAGAGATACATTTCAGCACAACTTCCAAAACCTCTATGCCCACTGGCAGAGATGCATTAAAGTGGACAGAAACTAATTTAAAGCAGCTTTTATTACATAACAAGCCTTGTCCTCAGATAATAACCCATGACTCTAGCAGTATATGGAACCTAGACTGTCAACATATATGGATGACTGTTAATGTGAATGACAGTTGCTAAGGTAAGCAAGCATGGTATCCAGGAAGGTTGGGAACAGTAAAACCACTTCCTACCTCTTCCTCTCTCTGTCTGACCCCATCTGTAATTCTGTAAAATATGAAGTTATGTATGTTACATGACTTGAGTTTCTGCCAATAAAATAATAAATAAAAGCCTGACCATGCCATTCATTATAACAGGCCAGCTGTGATGGAATAAATTTAAAATGTTTACTGGCAACTGTAAATTGTTTCTGTCAGTAGAAGGAAACTTCAAAGCCTAACCCTGGTGATAACACAAAAGACCAACTTTGCTGAAATACAATTTGTGCTCTGAATGTATGCTGGCAGCCATAAACTGAGCTTACATCATCAAATTGAGACCTCAAGGCCTGGTGGCATTTTCACATGTATCTTTCGCATCAAGTCTTGAGTCTGTGTTACTGTGATGTATTAGCAACCCTAATCTAATAATATGAAGTGTATAAGTTCTGACAAGCACTGAAGACAGGCAGGAAAAGTACATATGATACTTACATTAAAATTGTCAATTATATATATTGCTTTTGTACAGGAACGAGTATTTTAAGGTGTCAGTGAATGAAGATTTGTAAAATATTAATGTTCTAGAAGATTAATAAGTATTCTGTTTTGGCATGAAACTGACTACTACACCACAGCACTGATGAGTATATCAACACACACAAAATGCTATGTTCCTACCTACCTGAGTGCTCCAGCTGCTGCATTCCTAACTACTGTACTCTTGTCAAAGAGTAGTGGCGCAGCAACTTTCACTATTTTATGCTTCATAACATCTTCCACGGATTCTGGCACATCAAACGCTGTAGCTAATGTTTGCAGGCCAATAACCTTGTGTTCTGCATTTGGAGATTGCATCTGTAAACAAAGAAATAAAACTGTAATGCTTCTTGCATGCAGAATGTTAGGATTCTTGTTTTAAATATAATTATACATTCCATGTTACAAACACCTCAAGTATTTAATGCTTAATTAACTGTACACGTATATTACCTAGTAATATACCCCTTCATATTATTTCACTAACACAATATTAAAATGACATGAAGTACTAAATACTTTAAAACATTACTTTAAATCACTAGCATCCCCTTATCACAAACAGCCACTTCAGATTAATTTATACTTTTTATGTACATAACAGTCAAAATACATGATTCTAATGTACATATAAACACATGAAAGTTTCAGATGTACAACTGTTGTTTTTGGCACTAATAGGAGGCAATAACTCCATGGATAACAGTCCATCTTAAGATGCTAGCAGTCCTTCAGATAGTCACAAAATTCCCCGCAGGTCCATCAGTATCTTCACAAGAGCCTACCAGTAGTTCCTATACTAAAGGTAAAGGTAAAGTTCATCCTAGAACAGACCATGAAGGCCCAGAGGGCGAGGTACAGATCTACTCCTTCTTTAACCTCGGCTCTAGATGGGGGTGGTTTGTCAACGCCACGCCCCGGCCGCTTTACCCCCGGGAGAGACCTGGTACTCATTGTATAGGAGGCTGGGTGGGCCCCAGAGCCGGTAGTGCCTATTCTAGGCCACACAGATCCAGTCCACATCCTAACATTCCAGTTCTTTAAGAACGATCTTAACATTACCATCCAATCTACGCCCTCATCTTCCAAGTGGTCTCCTTCCTTAAGGTTTTCCTATGAAACCCGTGTGTGCATTTCTCTTTTCCCCAACGCCACGCCCATCTCATCCTCGTCATTTGAACGTCCCAATAATATATGGCAAGGATTACTAACCATGCAACTCTTTTTTAAATACAAAACATAAAATGGAGCTCTGTGTAAAACGTGTCTCAGTATGTGCCACTTTCTCCAGCCTCCTGTTACTTCGTCCACCTTACATCCAGTGAATTTAAATGCGTGTACGAAAACCCAATTAGTTAAAACGTTCGACCATCTAGTCCTATGTTAACAACGTACCATTTCAAGTACAGCCTGAATAGTGCATTCATGTTTGCACATGTGGTCACTACCGCTATCACCTAATTCACTTTCTTTCCGTTCAATATCCCGAATGCTGGGGAGACCGGTTGGATTTTCAGCTCTCTTCACTCGGTTACGCTTTGATTTACCCATTTCTCATATACTTGCTTCACTTCCCGAGCAATTCATACAATTTTTGCACTGTAAATCACTTTCCATCCACATGCTGCCAACAACCTTCCGCAGTACAAGTGCTACCAACGTCTGACGTCAAATATTATCGGGGGAGTTGAGATATTGTTGTCATGTTTCATGTTCAGTAAAGACTCTTCCCATAACTGATAACGCTGCTATATACCGTATTTTCATACTGTACATTTAAGAAGGTCCCATCCGAACACACAGGTCCCGTCCAATAATTCACATGCTCTCCTTCTGTTGCGTCTAGATTGGCCATAGCGATCGGTACGCGACGCCATGCTTTGTTCGCCTCTGACGTCATTCCCGATAGTTAGTGTACTAATGGTCCTACAAACATTTTACCAACTACGAACAGATACCGACATGCTGTCCTACATTACAGAAAGCGCGTAATCGTATTATAACATTAAGATTTTTTAACTTAAACGATACGCCCCTTGAGGTCTAATTTAGAGAAAACAACCTACATGTATGTATGAAAAAAATTATCATAACAGGAAAAAAAATTTCGTAACAATTACGATGAAGTTATATACTACAACGAAGTTTGAGGAAAAGCCGAGGACAATACTGTACAAATCTATGTATCACTGTAACATAGACTCAATCTTGGGACTCTTGGTGACGGGGATATTTTTAACAATGCGACATTCAGATACTATTTCATGCAGATTCCAACAAAAACTGTCGCGGGATGCTGCAGAGACTAGGGATTTTGCCAATAATGGTGGAGATATAAATCCAGTATGAGTCGAGGACAAAAGATTCCATGAATATGTGTGTCGGTATGTGTCTGCTTGTAGTACGCTTTTCTCGAGTATCCTCCCAAGAGACAACTACTTTATCTCTAGTTCAAATACAAGACCTTTATTTTCCTCTCGACCCAAAACCCAATCCCAGCGTGTGACAAGCCATTTGTTTCCCAGGCAGTAACAAAGGAAAATGTATAGAAGAAACAAACAACAATAAATTATTACCGAAATTTGAATCTGCGATAAAAATACACTTCTTCCTCTTTGCCTTAGAAGTTTCGCTTTAGCTAATACGTCAGAGACTTGTGTTAACTGTTGGTTATTAAGAAAAGTGATTACAAATGTTCTTGCTATTCGCTTTTAATTAAGTCTGAAGAAAGAGATGAAGATAAACACTCAAAAGATGTTTTCTTTTATCTATAAGTATGCATTTCTTCAAAGAATTCGCAATTATGTTCAGTGTTACAAGTAATATTTAAATTGGAAAAGAAAAAAATAAGAACAAGGAGAGTTTCTTTCAGCGATGTTTTACATTAGGTCAACAGGTAACATAAAATAATTTTTGCCAAACTAAAAAAATAAGGTCACACAAAATTATTACACTGTACATCAAATGTGTATCTCTGTAATATCTAAAACAACAGGTTGAATAATTTTTGTGGGTTTACGAACTGCTCAGTCTTATGGACACTCTCCTGTGTGCTACCACCACCATCACCATCATTCCATCACATTACCATCATCATCACCACCATCACCACCATCACCACCATAACCACCATCACCATCATCAACAAATACATTAAACAGCAATTTGTGATCATCTGATACGTGCACTTTTTGTAATACCGTAACTTTCGTAACTAATTGGGACCGATAGAACTGCCACGAATATCAGAATAACAAATACACCCAGGCGCCCTGGATGCGTTCCTCATAAAGTAATCATAAATCAAAAAGTCGCAAATCAAAAAGATATTACCGTCAGAAATAAGGGATTACCCTAAGAGAAAGCAGCCAGCCGAAGTGCGTCGAACCAAAAACAAGAGCGCGCCAATTAAGAAGAAGTGTAAAGGAGCATTAAAGAAAAAAGGCGTAAAACAAACAGGCATCACAAATATGAAAATTTAGTTTTAATAAAGCTCACATACTTTTGGAAGCATAAAATACATAGGATGATTGAAGGGGCTTCTCATTCCAGAAAAGACGACAGCAATGCATCTCACTTAACGATAGGCAGATCTTGTTTTAGCGGAGGGCGATCTTCACAGTACAAGCCAACTCAACTACACGTTGTCTCATCCCAAGTCTTCATAACCTGTGGCGAAAAGTGGAAACAATTGTATTAAAGTGGGTAATTACAACTGTTCGAATTATCGAGCATCGAGCTATTACCTATGACGTGTGGTTTTAAAGTATGTATGAGAGCAATATGATTTCAACATATGTATGCGTTTTACACTGGTACTATAAAAATTATGCTTTTGCTTACAACTCGCTTACTTATTGCCCGTCACATGTATCTGAAAACAACTAGTTAATCATCTGAACACTAGAATTAATCTAAATTACAAATAAAGACTCGTGTCTGGCCTCACAAAACATAGTGTTGCCTAATTCCATTAGAAAGACCAGTCGGTGAATGCTGTGGGGGGGGGGATTGTTTTATATTGTGAAAATCGTAAGAAACTCACAAATACACTATGTGGACAAGATGAGGTCTTATTAGTGTTAAACTTGGCAGTACATATTACACGCATAACGACCAGGCTGTAAAGGGTGAGTTGCAGAGACGCTTGTTGTAACGCGCAAGTAGGGTCGATGGTTTCTGTTGTCTAATAAAATTCTCGAGCAACTTGGTAGAGACACACCAAGACTTGTCGAAACTACCCTAAGTCTGAAGTAGTAAAAATGACAGTGCTTTCAAAGCTTCTAAAATGTAGCCTATATGCAGCGCCATTCTTTAGGGCGTAATAAAGATAAGTTGTTTCTGCTCATAATTTTTGTCTGGGAACAGGACGTTTCAAGTTTAATATACTTGCTTTTCCAAGGAAAGTGACAGTGCAAGTGACTTACTTAATGTAAAGTCGTAATTTAAAATGGTATTTGGTGAATAAAAACCAACCAGGAATTGGATAAAATACGTGTAATAAAACACAAGAACGTAATAAACTTCATCAGAGCACAAAGACTGGGATGGCTTGGTCACATTGAAAAGATGCAAGAAACAAGAATGGCCATGGCAATATACTCCTGGAAACCCATTTCAAGATGGCCAATAGGAAGACCAAAGATACGCTGGGAGGATGATGTTAGATAAGATATACAAAAGTTAAAAGTGCTAAATTGGAACACCCTTGTCCAGGATAGAAGAAGATGGAAGGAATTGGTTGAAAAGGCCAAAACTCTGCATAAAGAGTTGTAGAGCCATAATAAGAAGAAGAAAGTCGTAATTTATAGATATGTTTTTCCGCTTCTTATATTCACTTTCATTAAATGCGGCAAAATTTCGGACAGTGAAAGACACGGCAAAAATATTTTTCGTTTAATCGTCGAAGAGAAAAACAACGGATCTTAAAGGACGTAGCTGGGAAAGATGTGTTAGAGAGTGGCGAAAGTGGCAGCTGGAAAATGGGAAGTGCCTCAAAATATGTACACTTACATATGTACTAATTGAATCTCAAATCTGAATTGACAGGAGAGAATGACGTCTGGACGAACACAATAAAACTCTTTGTGACTAGAGGAAGAAAAATTTTTAGCAATCTACAAAAGATCTACGGGAATGATAATATTATATCTTTACTATTGTTCATTTAGTTACAATGACAAATGAATGTGTTATAATAGACAATTTTCTTGTTTAATTTACCTTCATATTCCTAAAATTGTTACCATATGACAGGGAAGGCAAAAAGAAGGTATATGACAGAAAATATTAGGCCAAATTAATTTTTGGTTCTTTTCATTTATTTATTTTTTTGAGGCAGAAAAATTATTTATTATATTGATGACGATGTAAAATGGAAGATGCGGTAGACTGAGGAGGGGTCAGTGATTCCTATTTTCAACCTTTTGGTAACAATCAGGAAAAGAATTCGTCTCTGTGACGGCGGTGGCTATTATTCTGTTTCATCTTCTGCATCTGTTCACAATCATGAAACAATTTTCAGGTCTCCTCTCATTCCGTCCTTTCGGTTGTGTTAATTTCAACACGGCCCTGGCAAATTTCATTTTCAGCTTTCAACAGGAATTCGTCGCCATATTATCTGTTATAAACCTTGCAACATGTACTGTGAGACAAGCAATCGATATTCACGACTAAGACTTACGCTATGCTGGAAGTTATCCTTTACTCAAAGGCGATCATGTGTTCTGTTCTGTTTCAAGTTTGCGGGCCCTGCTTAGCTCTTCCATTACACAAACGAATTCGCGTGGCTCTACTCTGTTGCAGGAGTAACTTGTAATCCGCGGACTTAGTATGTTGTTTGTTGATATTTTAGATTTAATATGATGTTGATTATTGAACACCGAAGTAATCGCACCTTATCCTCTTGTATTATCTATCATTTCGCGATGGCAATTTGCTCGGTCGTAAGATATGTCAAGATTAGGGTAGGTCCCACAAGCCTCGTGCTATCCCTGCCAGTACTTAAGCTTTACGGCAGGGAAATCCCTGCATTACGAATAAGGGATTCATAAATTTATACTCGTTTTAAGGGACTGCGTTGCGTTAGAACAGGGTTACTAAAAGGATGCCTAAGGTGGAATGGGTAATTGGGAGAATTTGTCAGGAAGACCTACAGTAACTGGGCAGGGTTGATTCACAAAAATTATTGTGCTTCGTCACTGATTGTGAGGGTCAAATGGAAAGCCAAGGTATTAGATCTAGGGGTTTCACACGTCGACGATACAGAGTATTGTTCACTGACAGCATTTTTACCTGAACTACAAATATATAGCCTTAAAGTAGAAGGAGCTACATAGCGTGAGTTCGTGACACAATATTTAAATAAACTACAAACACCCTCAATATAAAGAACGGTAAAATTTCAATTGTAATCTTGAGTGTTTTGACATTTTGTAGTCTGGTAAATGGTTATCAAGGTCTCGGTGGGAACTTCTGCCTATATCTTCAGGGTGAAACCTACCGTATTACTCTTATAATGTCCCTATTCACATAATATCCCATTTCTGAGGGGAAAAAATTCTCCCTGTGCTGAACCAAGAGCCTCGCCTTAAAGGCGCGTGGGGAATGTAGGTATAAATCCATGCATTCATAAGCGCGAATCTAGATGAAGTTTTGTGGAGAACTGCTCTACCCAGTTTTATCCAAAAGGGAAAAAATGTTTAAAATAAAGGAAAATTTTTATTTACGCCCTTGAGTGCAGTACGGCTTTCGTCGTTGTACCGATTTTCACGAAACTCATTGTTGCTAAATGACATCAGGTGGAGATATTCTGTACCGAATGCACCAGTCTCGTTCAGGAAAATATGGCATTTACGGGTATAAATTCATTTACGCTGTCATTTAGTATGATTTTCACTCTGCTGAATTTCACGAAATTCATGCTTCATCGACAACATTTTATAAGCAACACAGACTGTACGAAAACTCGACAAAGTTGTAGTCGCTGATATTAGGGCACAGACAGAGGGAAAGACGGACATGATATCCGCATATCGAATTATTTTTCACTTCGTAAAGACACCTAGAAGTGGGAGACATTACGTGAGTAAATAACGTTAAGGCTTCACAGAATGTTACTCACAGCTTTAAATTTGAGATCTTATTCTTAAACGCATAGAGTAGATTGCAATTTATGTTCCTTACACGCTGACACGCACGCACACACACACACGCGTCGAGAAATTTCATACAGTAGCAACAAAGAAGCCACACTTACGTGGGAAGTGACACATACGTTTCCCTGTCAGGGGTTAGGGGCTATCACGATTGAAGTTTCCTGTGGATTTCTCTATTTCCTATTGAAAATACTGGGTTAGTAACCTACTTTGAAATACACCACAACCGCCTCCATTCATTCTCTAACTACCTCACCGTTTCGCGCTCATTTCTTAACATACTGGTCGCTATAAACATATAAAACATTAAATAACTTAAAAATCACTTGTTTTATGTGATACGAATATGATCCATGGAATATGAAAGGTTATCTCAGCAGGGTAATCCCTGGTCTTCTTTCCTAAATGTATTGCAAAAGAGTGTATATAAAATCAGCGGGAGTGTAGGTGCAGTTCATGGAACCACAGTATACAATGTTAACCCATTCGAACGCTAATTTTTTACGCAAAAAGTGATTTCAAGATCGATTTATAACCTAAAAATCGATACAATCTATATGTACGATATACCATTCGATAGATCGTTTCTTCAGCTTTCAAACGGT
>Ga0209629_10001814_pt1 | contig 13926 bp, 11 predicted proteins | sample TergutCu122P5_FD_187286 | JGI IMG/M metagenome (GOLD analysis project Ga0209629, IMG submission 187286) | Cubitermes ugandensis P5 segment gut microbial communities from Kakamega Forest, Kenya - Cu122 P5 (SPAdes) (version 2) | ecosystem: Host-associated > Arthropoda: Insects > Digestive system... | reverse complement strand
CACGTACTCGATGATGCGCTCGCCCTGTGCGATGGGCCGCACCGCGAACACGCCCTTGCCGTGCACACGCGAAGTGCGCACGCGAATGCGCGGGCCGGAAGCCGACTGGGTTGCGGGAGATTTTGCAGCCACGAAATTTCTTTGCTATGTTGAATTCATGCGCACGCGCGGGCGCGCGCGCGAGAGAAACGACGGATTCTAAAGCCATGAAGACATTGGTCATCGCCGAAAAACCTTCGGTCGCGCAAGACATCGTGCGCGCGCTCACGCCTGCCACGGGCAAGTTCGACAAACACGACGAGCATTTCGAGAACGACCGCTACGTGGTCACCAGCGCCGTGGGGCATCTGGTGGAAATACAGGCGCCGGAGCAATACGAGGTCAAGCGCGGCAAATGGAGCTTCGCGCACCTGCCGGTGATTCCGCCGCACTTCGACCTCAAGCCCGTCGACAAAACCAAAACGCGCCTGAACGCCGTGGTGCGCCAGGCCAAGCGCAAGGACGTGGGCGCGCTCATCAACGCCTGCGACGCGGGGCGCGAGGGCGAGTTGATCTTTCGCCTGATCGAGCAATACGCCGGCGGTGCCAAGCCGCTGGGCAAACCCGTGCAGCGGCTGTGGCTGCAAAGCATGACGCCGCAGGCCATCCGCGACGGCTTCGCGCAACTGCGCAGCGACGCGCAGATGCAAGGCTTGGCCGACGCCGCGCGCAGCCGCTCCGAGGCCGACTGGCTGGTGGGCATCAACGGCACGCGGGCGATGACGGCGTTCAACTCGCGCGACGGCGGGTTTTTCCTGACCACCGTCGGGCGCGTGCAAACGCCCACGCTGGCCATCGTGGTCGAGCGCGAGGAGCAGATCAAAAAGCACGTGGCGCGCGACTATTGGGAAATCCACGCCACCTTTCTGGCCCAAGCGGGCGCGTATGCCGGCAAGTGGTTTGACCCGGACTGGAAAAAAGACCCGCAGGACGCCGAGAAAAAAGCCGACCGCGTCTGGGACGAGCGCGCCGCCCAGGCCATTGCCGCCGCCGTGCGCGGGCAAGCCTGCACGGTGCGCGAGGAAAGCAAACCCGCCACGCAGATCAGCCCGCCGCTGTTCGATTTGACCAGCCTGCAACGCGAGGCCAACGGGCGCTTCGGCTTTTCGGCCAAGACCACGCTGGCGCTGGCGCAAAGCCTGTACGAGCGCCACAAGGCGCTGACCTACCCGCGCACCGATTCGCGCCATTTGCCCGAAGACTATCTGGGCGTGGCGCGCAAGACCTTCGAGATGCTGGCTGAAAGCGACCTTGCGCACCTGGCGCCGTGGGCGCGGCAGGCCATCCAACAGGGCTACGTCAAACCCACGCGGCGCATCTTCGACAACAGCAAGGTCTCGGACCACTTCGCCATCATCCCCACGCTGCAAGCGCCCGGCGCGCTATCGGATGCGGAGCAAAAGCTGTATGACCTGGTGGTGCGCCGTTTCATGGCGGTGTTCTATCCGAGCGCGGAATTTCGCGTCACCACGCGCATCACCACAGCAGTATTGACGGCCCCCACGCTCCCCGCTGCGCGTGGTTCGCTGCCCCCCGAGGGGGCTGACCCCGGCTTGGGGCGGCCCGGCGCCGGGGCCGGGCACGAAGGACAGAGCTATCATTTTCAGAGCAACGGCAAGGTGCTGGTGCAACCGGGCTGGCTGGCCATTTACGGCAAAGAGGCCGCGAGCGATGAGGACGACAAGGACGGCAAAAGCCTCACCCCCGTGCAGCCCGGCGAGCTGGTGCGCAACGAGAGCACCGAAGCGCGCGGTCTGCAAACCCGCCCGCCCGCGCGCTATTCCGAAGCCACGCTGCTGGGCGCGATGGAAGGCGCGGGCAAGCTGGTGGAAGACGACGAACTGCGCGAAGCCATGCAGGAGAAGGGCCTGGGCACGCCCGCCACGCGCGCGGCCATCATCGAAGGACTGCTCACCGAAAAATACATGCTGCGCGAAGGGCGCGAGCTGATCCCCACCGCCAAGGCGTTCCAGCTCATGACGCTGCTGCGCGGCCTGCAAGTGGAAGAGCTGACGCGCCCCGAACTCACCGGCGAATGGGAATACAAGCTCGCGCAAATGGAGCATGGGCGCCTGAGCCGCGCCGCCTTCATGCGCGAGATTGCCGACATGACCGAGCGCGTGGTCAAAAAAGCCAAGGAATACGACCGCGACAGCGTGCCCGGCGACTACGCCACGCTGGCCGCACCCTGTCCCAACTGCGGCGGCACGGTGCAGGAAAACTACCGGCGCTACGCCTGCGCCGGCAAGGGCGAAGGCGGTGAGGGCTGCGGCTTTTCCTTCACCAAAACCCCCGGCGGGCGCACTTTCACAACCGAAGAAGCCGAGCAATTCCTGCGCGACCAGCGCATCGGCCCACTGGAAGGCTTTCGCAGCAAAGCCGGCTGGCCTTTCGTGGCCGAATTGGCACTGGTGCGCGACAGCGAAAGCGGGCAATACAAGCTCGAATTCGATTTCGGCGACGACGCCCGTGCCGGGCAAGACGGCGAAATCGTCGATCTGTCGCATGAACCCAGCCTGGGCGCCTGCCCCAAGTGTGGCGCCGCCGTCAAAGCCTTCGGCAAAAACTACCTGTGCGAGCGCGGCGTGCCCACGCAGCAGCACCCCGTGCCCACGTGCGATTTCAGGAGTGGCCAAGTCATCCTGCAACAAAGCGTCACGCCGGAGCAAATGCGCAAACTGCTGCTGGAGGGCAAAACCGACGTGCTCGATAAATTCGTCAGCCAGCGCACGCGCCGCCCCTTCAAGGCGCGGCTGGCGTGGAGCGCCGACGAAGGCAAGGTCATCTTCGAATTCGAGCAGCGCGAAGGCGCGCGCAAATACCCGGCGCGCAAAACCGCGGTTGCTACAAAATCAGTAGCTGCAAAAGCAAGCAGCCCAAAGGCCGTAGCCAAGAAGCCTGCCGCCGCGAAAGCCCCCGCCAAACGCGCCGCCGCCGCCAAAACCCCGCGCGCTGGCAACCTGCAACCGAGCGCAGCCTTGGCCGCCATCATCGGCCCCGGCCCATTCGGGCGCGGCGAAGTCATGAAACGGCTGTGGGACTACATCAAGGCCCACAACCTGCAAGACCCAAAAGACAAGCGCACCATCCTCGCCGACGCCAAGCTGCGCCCGCTGTTCGAGGCTGACAGCGTCGGCATGTTCAAGCTGGCGGGCATCGCGGGGCGGCATTTGAAAGGCGTTGAGCGTGAAACGCCAGCCCGGTAACCTTGCCCTTGAAATCCGTATCCCATAGCGGAGTTCATCAGTTGGCTTGTCTTGATTGATTGGCAAGCCAGTTTTGCTCGAACTGCATCGGGCTGACGTAGGCCAGCGTCGAGTGCAGCCGGGCGCGGTTGTACCAGAGCAGCCACGCCAGAGTTTCGTCCTTGGCTTGGCGCCTGCTTTTCAAGCGCTGCCCGTGCAAGCGCTCTACCTTCAGCGAGCCGAACAAACTCTCGCTGCACGCATTGTCCCAGCAGTTGCCTTTGCGGCTCATCGAGCTGGCGATCCCATGGCGCAGCACCCGGCATTGCACCGAGATCGGCCACACGCGCCGGTGGCGTTGGATAAAGGCGTACTTCACCGCTGCGCTTTGGCGAAGTACGCCGTCGCCTTTTCCATAATGTCGCGCTCCATCTTCACGCGCGATAACTCGGCGCGCAACCGGCTGATCTCCATTTGCTCGGCGCTGACTGCTTGGCGCTCGGCGCCGGTAAGTTTGCCTTGACGGTGCGCCTTGACCCAATTGAACAGGGTCTAATGCTCTGGCCTGCTTCGACCAGCCGCACCGCCTCTTGCTTGAATTCGAGCGTGTAGCGCGCTCTTGCCATCTTCGTCATCTGCGTTCTCCTTGCTTGCATTGAAACACGCTGCAAGAGATACGTTTTTCGGGAGTAAGGTCAAACCTCTTACCCGCACAAGTGTTGATCTGGTCCGTGCGCTTCGGCGCTTGGGGCCAGGTGGCACGGCTGCGAGATGGTTGGGGCCCGCGCCCCTACGCGGGCTATAATCTCAATGCTTGCTGGAGCGGTTTTGGGGTGATTGCCGCGTGCGGTTTTCCCCTCTTGCACTTGCAGGAAGGCCAGCGGCGTTGGCTGAAGCGGCAACGCTTGTGCCGCGTATCTCCTCGCCCTGACCCTCTCGCCCCAAGGAGGCGAGGGAATAATAAAACCAAAACCGCTCCAACGGCTTTTATCTTTCGCCGCAGGGAGGCATGACATGTCGGGGCATTCTTTTTGGAAGATGAGGGCGGGAGCGCACATTCGTGTCGGAATGTGTGTTGCGTTGGGTTTGGGCGCCTTGCTGCTGCCGGCCGCTGGTTCCGCGCAGTGGCTGGATGTTCAGGGGTGGCAGCAAACGGTCAAGAACGCGCCGCCCTCCGGATCGGGCTGTTTTACGGCGGCCTATCCAGCCGCGCAATGGCGGCAGGTACCCTGCGAAACTCAGGAAACACAAGACATCATTCCGCCTTGGCAGCCGCCAGCCGGGACTGAGTCGTCCGGGCGGGAGCAGATTCAGTCCACCACTGCCCCGGGAGGTGGTCCGATACAAGGACGTGGCTATGCGGCGGACAGCGCGACACCCACGACGCACCCGATACAGTCCGCAGAAGGCTCTTTTATCGATGTCACGGGCGTAACCGCTATAACAGAATCGACTTTTGGCACTTATTCACTGCAAATAAATAGCAGTTATTTTACTATAGATCGCGCCAACAGCCTATGCAATAACAGTAGTCAAGACTGCAAGGGCTGGGTACAGTTTGTATATCAAAATGATACCATGAAAACCCATGCCGGAGTAGCATCCATCTGGTATTGGCTGATATATCCCAGTTCATGTCCATCCGGATGGACATATTATAACCCTACAAACAGCAGCGCTACCAGGTCCTGTTATCTCAGCAAAATTGTGATGGACCAGTTGCACCCCATTGCCAGCTTCAATAACCAGATAAGCCTTTCCGCCACATCAGTAAACGGTACGGATACCATGACGGTATTCATCGGCGGAACAGCTTATTCTGTATCTTTAATAAATAGCATAGATAACAGGGTGGCAGCAAACTGGGGGCAGATCTGGCCTAAAAACTGGACGCGCGCCCAGTTCAATGTTTTCGGGCTTGGTGATTATTCCGTGGCAACTTTCAATAGCGGTTCTACACTGAAAGTCAGAACAGCCATTGACAACGGCACCACGGATGCGCCGAGTTGTCAGACACTCGCTAGCGGTGAAGGCTCGGGCGAGTCAAACAACCTCTATTTCAACAGCCCATGCTGTGCTTATGGCGGAGGGAAACCCTCGATCGCATTCGTGGAAGGCACCCAAGACCAACCCAACCAATATGCATGCCAACAATTGGGCGACAACACCATTACCCCGGTGGTTACCCCGGCTGCCGGCGGCACGATTTCACCTTCGGTTGCACTCCATGTGCCCAATGGCGTCACCTCGGCCTTCACGGTAACGCCCAACGCCAACTACAAGATTAGCACTGTCAGCGGCTGCGACGGCACGTTGAACGGCAGTGTCTTTACAACCGCCGCAGCTACCGCCAATTGCACCGTCACGGCAACCTTCATTTCCACCGCGCCAGTTTATACGTATACGGTAACGGCCAGCGCGGGCGCGGGCGGAACGATCAACCCAACATCGGTCCCAGTGAATTCAGGTTCGACTTATACGTTCACGCTGATGCCCAATTCAGGGTACAAGGTCGCTTCGGTCACCGGCTGCGGCGGTACGTGGAGTAGCGGTAATTCCTATACGACCGGCGCGATCACCGCCAATTGCAACGTTTCGGCGGCATTCACGCCCATCACCTACACCGTCACAGCCAACGCGGGCGCGGGCGGAACGATCAGCCCAACATCGATCCCAGTGAATTCAGGTTCGACATATACGTTCACGCTGATGCCCAATTCAGGGTACAAGGTCGCCTCGGTCACCGGCTGCGGCGGCACGTGGAGTAGCGGCAATTCCTATACGACCGGCGCGATTACTGGCAATTGCAACGTTTCGGCGGCGTTTACGCCCATCACCCAGACCTACACCGTTACGGCCAGCGCAGGCGCGGGCGGGACGATCAGCCCAACATCTACCCCAGTGAATTCAGGTTCGACTTATACGTTCACGTTGATACCCAATTCAGGGTACAAAGTCGCCTCGGTCACCGGCTGCGGCGGCACGTGGAGTAGCGGTAATTCCTATACGACCGGCGCGATTACCGCCAATTGCAACGTTTCGGCGGCGTTTACGCCCATTACCCAGACCTACACCGTTACGGCCAGCGCGGGCGCGGGCGGGACGATCAGCCCAACATCTACCCCAGTGAATTCAGGTTCGACTTATACGTTCACGTTGATGCCCAATTCAGGGTACAAAGTCGCCTCGGTCACCGGCTGCGGCGGCACGTGGAGTAGCGGTAATTCCTATACGACCGGCGCGATTACTGGCAATTGCAACGTTTCGGCGACGTTTACGCCCATTACCCAGACCTACACCGTTACGGCCAGCGCAGGCGCGGGCGGGACGATCAACCCAACATCGGTCCCAGTGAATTCAGGTTCGACTTATACGTTCACGCTGATGCCCAATTCGGGGTACAAGGTCGCTTCGGTCACCGGCTGCGGCGGCATGTGGAGTAGCGGTAATTCCTATACGACCGGCGTAATCACTGGCGATTGCACCGTTGCGGCGGCGTTCACGCAGATTGTTCAGCCTCCCCAGACCTACACCATCACGGCCAGCGCCGATTCCAACGGAACGATCAGCCCATCGGGAACGGTTTCGGTGAGCGCGGGTAACACCTGGTCGTTCAGGGTCGCGCCCAATGCGGGATACAGCCTTGCCTCGATGGGCGGTTCCTGCGGCGGTTTACTCAACGGCAACCTCTACACGACCAACCCGATTTCCGCCAATTGCACCGTCACGGCGGTATTCGCTCCCACGAGCGGCCCCACGGTGACCTTGACCCAAATAACCCCCAGCGGCTCGGCCAGTCCGGCGGCGGGCGTTGCGGTTCCGGTCGGCGCAAATGGTGGCTCCACGACGTTCACTATTACGCCTCCGGCAGGGGCCAACTATGCTTCGTGGGCAGGCATGAGCGGCGGCTGCGGCTCGATTGCCTTGGCTTCCACCTGGTACCTCGGCTCCAACCTGGTTCTCAAGGTGGGCCCGGTGACCAGCAACTGCACCTTCCCGGTGGCATTCACGGTGAAGACCACTTCATCCACGGTTACGCTGACCAAGATAACGCCCAGCGGTTCGGCCAGTCCGGCCGCAGGCACCGCGGTTCCGGTCAGCGCGAATGGGTTCACAACGTTCACGCTCACGCCGCCAGCGGGAGCGAACTATGCCTCGTGGGCGGGGGTGAGCGGCGGCTGCGGCTCAATTGTCCCGGCATCCACCTGGTATGTCGGTTCCAACCTGGTTCTCAAGGTGGGCCCGGTGACCAGCAACTGCACGTTCCCGATCGCGTTTTCCTCTAAATGAGTTTGCGCCGCGATTCCCGTATTCATTGCTGATTGGGCGGCCGCCATGTCTCCGGCCCAGATCGGCTGTTTTTTCGCGGCCCTGCAAGCGGCCAATCCGGAGCCCCGGACGGAACTGGAATTCCGCACGCCCTTTGAATTGCTGGCTGCGGTGCTGCTGTCGGCGCAGGCGACCGATGTCAGCGTGAACAAGGCCACGCGGCAGCTGTTTGCGCAGGCCGATACGCCCGAGGCCATTCTGGCGCTAGGGCAGGCAAGGCTGGAGGAGTACATCAAGACCATCGGCTTGTATCGCAACAAGGCCAGGCACTTGCTGGCGACTTGCCAGATCCTGATGGAACGCTTCGGCGGCCAGGTGCCGCGCACGCGCGAGCAATTGCAAAGCCTGCCCGGCGTTGGACGCAAGACCGCCAATGTGATTCTGAACGTGGCTTTCGGCGAGCCAACCATTGCGGTCGATACGCACGTTTTGCGCGTGGCCAACCGTACCGGCCTTGCGCCGGGAAAAACACCGGAGGCGGTTGAGCAGACGCTGCTCGACCGCGTGCCGCAGCCGTACCGGCAGCACGCGCACCACTGGCTGATTCTGCTGGGCCGCTACGTCTGCACCGCGCGCGCGCCCAAGTGCGGCGCATGCGCGGTTGCGGCGTACTGCGGATACGCCGACAAGGGCAAGGCCACGGGCAAAACCGGCAAAAGCAAATGAACGCATATAGCAAGTGCGGACGTTGTGGGCGCATCCTTCCGCCGCAGGGAGCCTATCAAAGACATGGCTTGCGCTCTTCCTTCCTTGCTTGCGAGAGAGGGCAAGAGGCGCTCAATCGGGCCAGGAAGATCGCAAACAGGCCAAGGACTTGATTTTTTGGGGCTGATGCGGCAAACTTAGCATCTTGGACTTTTTCCGGGGCAACTTGGAAATTTTGTGCATGATACGAGTAGTAATGAAGCCGTTCGCCAAGCCGTTGTTCAGGTTTGGTCAGGCCCCTAGGCTGACCTGGGGGATTCTGGCGGCGGTGCTGCTTGGCGGTGGCTTGGGCACGGTCAGTCTGCCCGTTGCGGCATTTCAGCCGTCCGAACCCAAGCAAATCGCCACGGTGGCGCTTGCCGATCTGCCGCGCCAAGGCCGGCGGACGTACCAGCTCATCCTGCAAGGCGGGCCGTTCCCGCGCGAAAAGGATGGCGCGGTATTCGGCAATTACGAGCGGCAACTGCCACCAGCTTGGCGCGGGTACTACCACGAATATACCGTGGCCACTCCCGGCGCGTCCAATCGCGGCGCGCGGCGTATCGTGTGCGGCGGCATCCGGCTCACCGCCCCGGATGCGTGCTATTACACTGGCGATCATTATTCAAGCTTCAAGCAAATTGTGAAATGAATTTTTTGGAACTTTTTCAGCCCTCACAGTCTCGATTCGAGGGCTCCATGTCCTTTTCCTCGGAAGACACCATGTCAACCACAACAATCCGGAAAGCCCAGCCGCCCCAAGAAGCGCCGTTGCGCACAGTGCGCAGCAACATTGTCCAGTCGATCCGCGCGTATCACGCGCATGACCTGCAAATCGCCGCCGCCCAGCTTGGACAGCACTTTCTGTATGCCAGCCTGGCCGGCGCCCAGACCAAGCAGGACGTGCTGGACCGGCTCGCCGAGCAGTTCACCCTACCTTCCCATTTCGGCAGGAACTTCGACGCGCTGTACGACTGCCTGACCGACCCGCTGCACAAATCCGGGCCGCAGCCCGGTTTCATCATGGTGGTTGAACACATTCCGGCCACCGCGCGCTTCGACAAGGAAGCGCGCGAGCAATTGCTCGATATCTTCCGGGATGTTGCCGAATATTGGGCGGATCGCAAAGTACCGTTCAGGTGTTTTTATTCTTTTTCGGTCGCCCGCCTCGCGTCCAATACCCAAACAGAACGGGCGCACACTGACCAGCCCGAAGACGCGGATGCCGCGCTGCCCAAGGAGCACGAAAAACTGCCCACCGACAAACTGGTGGACATTTCTCCCCAGGCCCTGCGCATGAGCAGCCCTTTCAACGCCGGGTATTGGCTTAGCGCGGCGTGACCGACCTTTCCGCCGCTGCCGCGCCTGCTTCGCCCCCCTCGTTGCAGGCGGAAGTGGTGCGCGCGCTGCAAGCGGTATTGCCCGCCGATGCGTTGCTGTGGACGCCCGAGCAAACCGCGCCGTTTGAGTGCGACGGGCTGACGGCTTACCGCCAGCGGCCCTTGGCGGTAGCCTTGCCCGAGAACCCGGCGCAGGTGCGGGCGGTGCTGCGCGCCTGCCATCGCCTGAACGTGCCGGTGGTGGCGCGCGGCGCAGGTACCGGCTTGTCGGGCGGAGCGCTGCCCCATGCGCGCGGGGTTACGCTCTCGCTGGCGCGCCTGAACCAGATTTTGGCCATTGATCCGCTGGCGCGCACGGCCCAGGTGCAATGCGGGGTGCGCAATCTGGCCATCAGCGAGGCTGCGGCGCAGTACGGCTTGTATTACGCGCCCGATCCGAGCAGCCAGATCGCTTGCACCATCGGCGGCAACGTGGCCGAAAATTCCGGCGGCGTGCACTGCCTGAAGTACGGCCTGACCGTGCATAACGTGCTGCGCGTGTGCGGCTTTACCATCGAAGGCGACCCGGTGGAGTTCGGCGACATGACGCTGGGCGCGCCGGGCTATGACCTGCTGGCGCTGATGACCGGCAGTGAAGGCATGTTGGCGGTGATTACCGAGGTCACGGTGCGCCTGATTCCCAGGCCGCAATTGGCGCGTTGCGCATTGGCCAGTTTTCCCAGCATCGAAAGCGCGGGCGAGGCGGTGGCGCGCGTCATCGCCGCCGGCATCATTCCCGCCGGATTGGAACTGATGGACAAGCCCATGACGGCCGCCGCCGAAGCTTTCGTTCACGCGGGCTACGACCTGAACGCCGCCGCCATTCTGCTGTGCGAAAGCGACGGCACGCCGGAAGAGGTCGAAGAGGAAATCGGGCGCATCTCGCAGGTGCTGCGCGAGGCGGGGGCGACGCGAATCGCCGTCAGCCGCGACGAGGCTGAGCGTCTCAAATTCTGGAGCGGACGCAAGAACGCCTTCCCCGCCAGCGGCCGCATCAGCCCCGACTATTTGTGCATGGACTCGACCATTCCGCGCTGGCGGCTGGCGGAAATGCTGCTGGCCATTGCGGACATGGGAAAACGCCACGGCCTGCGCTGCTGCAATGTCTTTCACGCGGGCGACGGCAACCTGCATCCGTTGATCCTGTTCAACGCCAGCGACCCCGACCAACTGCGGAGCGCGGAACGTTTTGGCGCGGAGATACTGGAAACCAGCGTGCGCCTGGGCGGCACCGTAACCGGCGAGCATGGCGTGGGCGTGGAAAAGCTCAACTCGATGTGCGTGCAATTCTCGCCCGAGGAAAACGCGCAGATGCTGGGCATCAAGCGCGCCTTCGACCCGCCGGGCTTGCTCAACCCCGGCAAGGCCATCCCCACACACCCGCGCTGCGTCGACTACGGCCGCATGCTGGTGCGCGGCGGGCTGCTGCCGCACCCGGAGCTGGAACGGTTTTAGAACCTGTTCACAGCGGTGTTTCCGCCACAGTCCGTTTCAGCGATCTTTGTTAGTGACCGGTCTTGAGTCGCGGATGCGACAAGGCGTAAACTTTGCTACCTTCGCAAGAGTCGCGACTTAAACGCGCCACAACGCATGAACCGTCTCGCATCCATACTCCCGGCCACGCAGGTGCTGGTCGGTGTTGAAGCCACGAGCAAAAAACGCGCATTCGAGGAGGCAGGGCTGCTGTTCGAGAGCCAGCATGGCTTGGCCCGGGCGCTTGTCTCCGACAGCCTGTTTGCCCGCGAACGCCTGGGTTCCACTGGCTTGGGACACGGCGTGGCTATTCCGCATGGCCGCATCAAGGGTCTGAAGGCCCCGATGGCCGCGGTGCTGCAGCTCAAATCCCCCATCGGTTTCGACGCGCCCGACGCGCAGCCGGTTAACCTGCTGATTTTTTTGCTGGTGCCCGAGGCGGCAACCCAAAAGCATCTGGAAATCCTCTCCGAAATCGCGGAACTGCTCAGCGACGCGGCGTTGCGCGAGCGGCTCAAGACAGCCGCCTGCACCGAGGACCTGCACAGCCTGATCGAACGCTGGCAGTCTGTTCAAACCCCCGCCTGACCGCCCCCGCGCCCCGCCCGTGAAACCAGCCGCCATCAGCGCCGAATCCCTGTTCGAGGAGCATCGCCCCCGATTGCGTTGGGAATGGGTATCCGGCCAGGGCGGGCCGGAGCGGCGCTTCGACTTCAAAATAGTGCGGCAGGCCAGCTCGGCCGCCGATCTGGTGGGGTATCTCAATTACATCCACCCGCACCGTGTGCAGATTCTGGGCGCGCGTGAGGTGGCCTATCTGCTCAGGGACTCGCCGGACGATTGCGCGCGGCGCATTGAGCGCATTGTTGCGCTGGAACCGCCCGCGCTGGTGGTTTGCGACGGCGCGGCCGTGCCCGAGGCGCTCATCGCCACCAGCGAGCGCGCACAAATCCCGCTGTTCGCGTCGCCCGAATCGGCGGCGTTCGTTATCGACGTGCTGCGCGCCTGGCTGTCGCGCCGGTTTGCCGAGCGCACCACCATGCACGGCGTGTTCATGGACATTCTGGGCGTGGGGGTGTTCATCACCGGCGAATCGGGCATGGGTAAAAGCGAGGTGGGACTGGAACTGATCTCGCGCGGCAACGGCCTGGTGGCCGACGATGCGGTGGATTTCTACCGCGTCAACCAAGCCATTATCGAAGGGCGCTGCCCCGGCCTGCTGCAAAACCTGCTGGAAGTGCGCGGCATCGGCCTGCTGGATATTCGCGCCATCTTCGGCGAAACGGCGGTGCGCCGCAAGATGCGGCTGCATCTGATCGTGCACCTGATGCGGCTGGAAAGCCTGGAGCGCGATTACGACCGCCTGCCCGGTGAACCGCTCAAGCAGGAAGTGCTGGGCGTGCCGATCCAGAAAGCCATCATCCCCGTCACCGCCGGGCGCAACGTCGCCGTGCTGGTCGAAGCCGCGGTGCGCAACTGCATCCTGCAACTGCGCGGCATCGACACCTACCGCCAATTCGTCGAGCGCCACCGCCAAGCGATGGCGCAGGAAAACGAAGAGTAGAGCGGTTTGAGCTCGGTTCGCGGTTTTTCCCATCTCCCGCTTATGGAGAAAAAGAGGGCAACAAAACCCAAGCCATACGCGCCATGAAGCGCCCGCTCAAAATCCTCCTGCGCGGACTGATCGGCCTGGCACTGCTGGCCGGCGTGATTGGGCTGGCCAACCCTGCCCAGCTCATCGGCCAGTTGCGCCATGCGCATCCGGGTTGGCTGCTGGCGGGGCTGGCGGCGGCCATCACCTCCAACGTCGTCTCGGCTTGGCGCTGGCGCGCGCTGGCAGGTTGGCTGGGCGCACCGGCGCGATTTGCCGACACGGGCCGCTGGTACTTTCAGGCTGTGGGTCTGAACGCCCTGCTGCCCGGCGCGGTGGTGGGCGGTGATGTTTATCGCGCCGTCATGCTCGGACGCGCCGGCAACAACGCCCTGGCCGCGAGTTGGTCCGTGGCGCTTGACCGGGTCAGTGGGTTGTGGATGCTGTGCGCCATCAGCGGCTTGGGCGCGGCGGCTTGCGCGCCGGTCCTGGCCCCGATGCTGGCGCGGGTCTGGCCACTGCCGCCCGGCGCATTGGCGGGCCTGTGCATAGCCGTTACCGCGATCTGGCTGCTGCTGCCCTGGGGGCTGTTGACGCTGCTGCGGCGCGGCAACAGCTACGACCTGCCGCGCTGGCTGAAGCCGCTGGCGCAGGCCGCACGGCAACCGGGCTTTGGCGTGCAACTGGCTGTGCAAATGCTGGCCTCGACCCTGGTACAGGCGCTGGCCGCCCTGGCGCTGGCCGCGGGCGGTCTGGCGCTGAATGTCCATCTGCCGGTCATGGCCTGGGCATTTGCGGCCACCCCGGTTTTCTTGATGGCGACGCTGCCGGTCAGCGTGGGCGGCTGGGGCACGCGCGAAGCCGCCGCCGCCGCCGCCCTTGCGCCCTTTGGCGTGCCCGTGGCCGTCGCGGTCGGTGTCGGCCTGCTCTACGGTGTGTTCACGCTCGCCCAAGGTGCGCTGGGCGCACTGGCGTTCGGTTTACCCAGACAGGGGAAACAGGGCCTGCGGCGCATGTCCTCCGATTTGTCCAGGTAACTTGACTAACCTATAGCGGGAACGATTCCTCGCTGAATATCGCCGAAGTCCCGGACAGGCGCCAGCTTGTGCCGCGAGCGTATGGGCTGGCTGCGGTGCGTGCAGATGATATTGATGTCGTCGCCATCGACGCACAACGGATTACGGTTGAAGTTGCTCTGCCTGAACCGGATATCGGCAAACCAATAGGCCGAATAGTCAAGCGCCTT
>Ga0209629_10001812_pt1 | contig 13935 bp, 10 predicted proteins | sample TergutCu122P5_FD_187286 | JGI IMG/M metagenome (GOLD analysis project Ga0209629, IMG submission 187286) | Cubitermes ugandensis P5 segment gut microbial communities from Kakamega Forest, Kenya - Cu122 P5 (SPAdes) (version 2) | ecosystem: Host-associated > Arthropoda: Insects > Digestive system... | reverse complement strand
AGCTGGGCTCCTGGAGGCGTGCCGGCGGGGACTTCGGCAGGTTCCTGAGCTATACGGAGCTCGCGGCCGAGCTGATCCCGTATGTGAAGGAGATGGGCTATACGCACATCGAGCTCATGCCGGTGGAGGAGTACCCCTTCGACGGCTCGTGGGGCTATCAGGTCACGGGCTATTACGCGCCCACGAGCCGGTACGGGAACCCCAAAGAGTTCATGGGGTTCGTGGACGCTTGCCACAGGGCGGGGATCGGCGTTTTCCTGGACTGGGTGCCGGCGCATTTCCCGAAGGACGCCCACGGCCTGGCGCGCTTCGACGGCACGGCCCTCTACGAGCACGAGGACCCGCGCAAAGGCGAGCACCCGGAGTGGGGCACCCTGATCTTCAACTACGGCAGGAACGAGGTCAAAAATTTCCTGATAGCGAACGCGCTGTTCTGGATAAAGGAATACCACATAGACGGCCTCCGCGTGGACGCGGTGGCGTCGATGCTCTACCTGGACTACGGCAAAAAGTACGGCCAGTGGATACCCAACCAGTATGGCGGCCACGACAACATCGAGGCCGTGGAGTTTCTGAAGCACATGAACTCCATCATCGGCAAGACCTGCCGCAACGCTCTTATGATCGCGGAGGAGTCCACGGCCTGGCGCGGGGTCTCCCGGCCGGCGGAGGACGGCGGCCTGGGGTTTAACCTAAAATGGAACATGGGCTGGATGAACGACTTTTTGTCATACATGTCGTTAGACAGTGTATACAGAAAGTACCACCACAACAACCTGACCTTCGGCATGGTCTACGCCTACACGGAGAACTTCGTGCTGGTGATCTCCCACGACGAGGTCGTCCACGGCAAGTGCTCCCTCGTCAACAAAATGCCGGGCGACCTGTGGCAGAAGCTGGCGAACCTCCGCGTGGCGCTGGCGTTCATGATCGGGCACCCGGGCAAGAAGCTGCTGTTCATGGGCAGCGAGTTCGCCCAGTTCGAGGAGTGGTACGAGGCCAAGAGCCTGAACTGGTTCTTGCTGGAGTTCGAGCACCACAGGAAGACGCAGTATTTCGTGAAGACGCTGAACGCCCTCTACGCCCGCGAGGAAGCCCTGTGGTACGACGATTTCGGGGGAAAGGGCTTCGAGTGGATAAACTGCGCCGACTGGCAGCGGTCCGTCGCGGCGTTTTTCCGCCGGGGGAGGACGGAAGAAGACGTGCTGGTGTTCGTGTGCAACTTCACGCCGAACCCGATTTTGGATTACAGGATGGGCGTGCCGGCAGCCGGGGAATACGCCGAGATACTCAACACCGACACGGAGGAGTTCGGCGGCGGCGGGGTCGTGAACGCGGGGACAGTTTGGGCGGAGAAAAAGGAGTGCGACTTCCGGGAATACAGCGTGGGGATAAAGGTGCCGCCGCTGGGGGCGGTGGTGCTGAAGCCGGTAAAGATGAAATGAATATCATGAACAAGCTGCTTTTAATTCTGTGATAACGCGCGGGGCCGGCACCCATAACAAAAAACCGCGGGCGCGTTGTATATTTTTGTTTTGCAGGGAAGTGGTTTATTGACCGGGAAAATCACAGTGATCGGCGAACACGGCGAAAAAATAGGCGAGACGTTCCCGCGCCGCGCGAAGCAGCTCGTCCGGAGCGGCAGGGCGGAGTGGGCGGGCGGCGAAACGGAGACCCTCAGGGTTTTTGACGGGCCGGCCGCCGAAAAGCGCGAACAGCCTCTGCCAACCGAAGGTTCGCGGTCAAGGGAGGGTTCGGAAATGCAGGAGGCGGTAACAAACGGCGGGCGCGCCGGCGGCGGCTATGTGGTCGTCGAAGCGGACAAGGCGGCGGCGAAACGCGCCAACGCGGATGATTTTACCGGCGGCGCCGCGGCGGACCTGGACGCGGCGGCGATGAGCCTGGCGCGCAGGAAACTGGCCGCCAGGCGTAAGGCTAACAGATACGCTTTAGCCGTAGGCGCGGTCATATTTTCATTTTGGTTGCTGAGCGCGCTTGGGAACGCCAGCCACAGATACGACACCGAAACGGTCGCGGGCTTTTACGTCTTGGGCGCCGTTTGCAGCATCATCGTTCGATACGCGAAATATTTTTACGATCACAGTATCAGGCGAAAATCGCGGAGCCGCGCGGAATCGCCGCTGATGCGCGAGTACGAGAAGCTCCGCCGCCTGCCGCCGGAAGATCTGCGCGACGGAATGCGCAGGCTGGGCGGCGGCGCTGAGGAAATCCAGTTATAAAACGGTTCACGCTTCATTTTTCTTCCCGATCTGTCTGTCCCTCGCGTAGGCGTACAGATACTCCTGCGCGACGCCGGCGTACTCGCCGAACCTCCGCGCCGCGAAATCGCCGATGGCTTTAATGCTTTCGGGCGCGCCGCCGAAGTAGAAGCGCTGCATGACCCGCTTGATCCACACGTCGGCCGGAAAGACCTCTTTCTTGCCCAGCGAGAACAGCATGACGCAGTCGGCGATCTTCGGCCCCACGCCCTTTATTTTCATCAGCTCCTCCCGCGCGCCGCCGGCGTCGAGGGCAAAAAGCGCCTCCAGGCGGAGTTCGCCGGAGGCGACCTTTTGCGCCGCGTCGAGTATGTATTGGGCGCGGAAGCCGGTCCCGCAGGCCTCGAGTTCACCAAGGCCCGCGCCGGCGAGGCGCGCGGGGGAGGGGAAGGTGTGGAACCCGTCGGAAATGGGCGTCCCGAACGCCCGCGTAAGATTGCCGAGTACCTTTTTGATCCTGGGGATGTTGCTGACCTGGGACAGGATGAAGGAAACCAGGCATTCCCAGGGCTCCTGGTTCAGGATCCTGATCCCGCCGAAGCGGGCGGAGGCCTCCCTCACCCATTCGTCCTTTTCCGTCAGTACGCGTTTGATGTTTTCGTAATCGGCCGCGAGGTCGAAGTAGCCGATCCAGACGGCCTCGAACTCCTCCGGGGTGGTCGGGAAGAAGGTCACCGCTCCGGAATCCTCCTGGCGCACGCGGAGGACTTTGTCGTAGGCGGCCAGGACGTATTCGGCCGCTCCGCCGCCCGCCCCGCTCACCCTTGCGAAGCGGAAGCACTGGCCGCACTCCAGGGTCTGCCCGACCGAGAAGCCGGGCGCTTCCGCCAGGCGGACGGCGCAGGCGGAGCGGTCGTATTCGTATAGCATATGATAGCCCCCCATTGCGGGCGAACATTGTTTGCCCCTGCGAATGTTATTTTTAATCTTAACGTGCAGCCTCCGCCGTCTCCCTGATTATTCTCTCCGTCCCGCGCCCTCCGGCGGCCGCCAGCGCCGCGTTCATCCGCCGGGCCTCCCCGGCGGCGTTTATAACGGTCCCGGACGTCTCCCAGGGGGCGGCGGCGGGCAGGACGACGTCCGCGGCGGCCGCCGCGCCGGTCATGAACCTGGCGGCGACGGCGAGGAACTCCGGCTTCGCGAATTCCGCGCGCGCCTCCGCTCCGTCCGCTCCAAGTCCCATTTCCCCGAGCCGTTCTTCCCCGCCGAACAGCACCAGACCCTTGATCTCCCCGCTCCGCAGTTTCTCCCGCAGCTCCCCGAGCCCCTTCGCGACGTTAAGCCCGTTCAGCCGCCGGCTGTTGGCCTCCGGCAAAAGCCGCAGGACCTGCCGCCTTTTCCCGGCCCGTCCGCGCGCCCCGGCCGCCTGGCGGAGGAAATCCGCGAAGCCGTCCGGGAACGTGCCGTCCTCCGCCCAGTCCAGCACGATGACGGCGTTTTCCGCCTCCGCGTACGCGCGGGCGGCCTCTTCGGCCTTGTCCCCCGACAGGTCCGCCGGGCGAAGCTCGACGCCCGCCCAGCCGCTTGAATACGTCTCCCCGGCGTTCAGCAATATCAGCTTCGCGCCGTTCGCCGCGGCTTTCTTTATCGCGAGCCTCGCGACCTCGCAGCGCGGGGCACCGGCAAGGGATAAGGAGGTGCCGGAAGCCGTGGAGCCCGCGGAGCCCGTTGAGCTCGCGGCCTCGCGGCTCTGGCCGCCGGTAAAAGATAAGGAACTGCCGGAAGCCGTGGAACCCGTTGAGCCAGCGGCCTTGCGGCTCTGGCCGCCGGCCTCGGCGAAAACGATCACATCGGCGGCCGCCAGACCCGCGAAACCCTCGCCGTATTCGTCCGAATCTCTCAGAAATTCCGGTATAGCAACCGACGCGGCGCTTTCCGCGTCCAGCCGGAACACGTTCCCGGCCGCTGTAGCCCGCCCGTTGTCCGCCGCTACCCCTATTGGTTCTCCGTTGTCTGTTAAAATCCCAAATTTTACCGCGTACTCCGCCGCGCCGGCGTCCCCGGCCGCGGAAGCCCGCCCGTTGTCCGCCGCTGCTCCTATTGGTTCTCCGCTGTCCGCCAAAATCCCCAATTTTCCGGCGTATTCCATAGCCGCGGCGATCTCCCCGTCAGTCAGGCTCCCGGATATCCCGACCGCCAGCGCTGCCTTGCCGTATTTCTCGCCTATCCGCGTCATCCCGCCTTGAATCGCGGCGTACGCCGCGCCGAAATCCGCCTCTATAAGCCCGGCCTTTTCTTTTTCGCGCAGCATCGGCGTCAGGACGCGCTCCTTTTTCATGTCCCCGATAAACCCGTACCGCCCCTGGACGCACAGCAGCCCGTTCTCGCCGGCCGGCAGGACCCGCGTGACCAGCCCGCCGTAGGTTGCGATCTCCGTCTGGCATCCGACGCCGCAGTATCCGCATACGGAGACCGTCCGCCGCTCAGGCAGCGGTATGCGCTTGCGGCCGTTCCTGTCCGCCAGCGCCCCGGTCGGGCAGACGGCGACGCACATCCCGCAGTCGGAGCAGTTCGTCTCCGACAACGGCATTCCCAGCTCCGGAAGCACGTATGTGTCGAAGCCCCTGTTCGCCACGCCGAGCGCGCTCCGTCCCTCGACCTCGTCGCAGACACGCACGCACAGGCGGCAGAGCACGCATTTGTTCATGTCCCGCGTGAAATACGGCGGCGCGGCGTCCGCCTCCCGCCTTACGCGGCTAGCCATGCGCGGCGCGTCGGCCTCCGTGACGCCGTATTCCCGCGCGTATCTCAGGAGTTTGCAGTCGTAATAGGCCATGCAGCCGCATTCCAGGCAGCGCGCGGCTTCCCTCCAGGCGGCGGCGGCGTCCAGGCCGCCGGCGGCCTCCGCGAAGCCGGCCTTGCGCTCTTCGGCCGGGAGCACAGGTATATTTTCGCGCGGCAGCTTCTCGCGGTCCGCCAGGTCGGCCTCGGTCTTGACGGATTTCACGAGGTACGCGTCGGAATTTTCGCCCGGGACATATGCGACAGATTGATGATTTTTTTCAGGCCTGACGGCCATATAGCCTTGGCCGCATTTCGGCGGATTTTTATCCGTGTTGTTTTCGCGCCTCAAACTCCTGTCTATCCACTCCGCGGCCTCTCTCGCCGCGCCGATAGCCTCTATCGCGATCCCGGGCCCCTTGTTCACGGCGTCGCCCGCCGCGTAGACGCCAGGTACGCTCGTCTCGAAGCGCCCGTTCGCGCTGATCGTCCTTTTTTTGCCGAACTCCAGCTCTTCCAGCCCTTCGGCGTCCACCGTCTGCCCGATCATCACGATCACGCGGCTGACGCGGAGCGTCTCCTCTTGTCCGATGACCGGCACGGGCGCGCGCCGCCCGCTCTCGTCCGGCTCGCCCAGCTCCATGACCTGGAGCCTCATCCCGGTGGCCGCGCCGTCCTCGCCCTCTATCGCCAGCGGGTTCCGCAGATTCTTGAATATGACGCCCTCTTCCAGGGCCTCCTCGATCTCGCGCGCGTTCGCGGGCATCTCGTTTACCGTCCGCCTATACACCACGTAGACCGGGTCCGCGCCGAGGCGCACAGCCGTCCGGCAGGCGTCCATTGCCGTGTCCCCGCCGCCGACCACGGCAACGGCCCCCTCCAGCCGCGTGAGTTTGCCCTCCGCCACGCTCCGCAAAAACTCCACTCCGCCGAGCACGCCCCGCAGATCCTCTCCGGGACAGCCGAGCCTCGCGCTCTTGCCCGCGCCGACTCCGACGAACACCCTGTCGAACCGCTCCCGCAGCTCGCCCAATGTCACGTCGCGCCCGATTCTGACGCCGTTTACCAGCTCTATGCCCATTTTGGAGAAAATCTCTATCTCAGCGTCCAGGACGGCCTTCGGCAGGCGGTACTCCGGAATGCCGTATCTGAACATCCCGCCCATCTTCGGCAGCTCGTCGTAAACGGTCACGGCGTGGCCCATCCGGCGCAGGAAATACGCCGCCGAGAGCCCCGCCGGCCCGCCGCCCACGACAGCGACCCTAAAGCCCGTGTCCGGCCCGACGTCCGGGACCTCCGCCTTCGCGGAATCCGCGGCGAAGCGCTTGAGGGAGCAGATGCCTATCGGCTCCTCCGCGAGCTTCCGGCGGCACTCCGTCTCGCAGGGGTGCGGGCAGACGCGGCCGAGGCTCCCCGGAAACGGCAGCCTGTCCATGATCAGCGCCAGCGCCTCCCCGTACATCCCGTTCGCGATAAGCCCGACATAGCCCTGGCAATCCGTCTTTCCCGGGCAGGCCAGGTGGCACGGGGGCTTGCAGTCGCCCTCGTGGTCGGAGATCAGCATCCCGAGCTGGGCCCGGCGCATTTTGATCACGGCCGGCGTGTCCGTGCGAATTTTCATCCCGTCCGCGACCGCCGTCGAGCAGGCCCGTATGGGCTTCCGCGCGCCCTCCGCCTCCACCAGGCAAAGCCCACAGCCGGAATAAGGCTCCACCCTGTCGTCGTGGCAGAGCGTCGGTATCCGGACGCCCGCGCCCCGCGCGGCAAGGAGGACGGTCGTCCCCGAAGGGACGCGCTTTTCGATCCCGTTTATTTCGACCGTGAGCAGGTTTGGAGAATTGACAGGAATTTCCATCGTATAAACCACCCATATACTGTAGTAGGGAACGGTCTTGACCGTTCCGTGTCCGTGTAGTAGGGAACGGTCTTGACCGTTCCGTTCCGTGTAGTAGGGAACGGTCTTGACCGTTCCGAATCCCGGCGCCGGATATTCAAGGCAACCTCTATAAACCCCTTTTGTCATTCTGAGCGCAGCGAAGAATCTTATGTTTTGGCTGTTTAAGATCCTTCGCTTCGCTCAGGATGACAGTTTACAGAGGTTGCCTCAAGCTAAACCGGAGTGCGAAAACATTAGCCTCCTCTGTCTACGTCGTCGGCAAATGTTTTCTGCATCCGGTATTAACGTTTTAGTCTTTACCGTTAAGTCATAACTTGCTCACCGTCTTTACCACCCCAAAATAACCCCCAGCGCCTGCCTAACCGCCGCGTTTTTCTCGCTTCCGACCGCCACCGCCATGTACATCCCCGTCGTGTCGATCCCGTATCCCGAGAGGAACCCGTTCCCGTCGAGCTTCACGGCGCAGGCGTATTCCGGGCCGGCCGAGCCGCCGGACGCGTCGTTCGGGTCCGCGAACGACATGCGCAGGATCCGGTCCGCGTGGGCGTCGAAAGTTCCGGCGTCAAAGACCGCGCCCAGGTCGGCGTAGGCCCCCATGTCGCCCCAGCTCCGCAAAGACGCCGCGCCGAAGATCATGAGGTTTATCTCTCTGGTGACGATCATCGCGGTGAATTTCTGCATAATCACGGAGTTGTACTGAGGGTCTGTCTCGGACCCGGCGTAGAAGCTGTCCACGAGCACCTCGTTACGGTCCCGCATATCCGCCGGGATCAGCAATTCCCCGAGGTCGGCGGCGAGGCGCGCCCTGTCCTCGTCCAGGATCATCGCGTCCAGTACCGCCACCTCCATGAACGTTTTCTTAGGCGGGTTGAACACAAGCGTGTTCAGAAAATAGACGATCAAAATGACGACTATCACGCCGGCGACGATCGGAAGCCTATAATACTCCCATATGTAGCCGGCCTTCTCCCGGAGGCTCATGCCGGCTGTCGCCTCGGAAAATCCGATCTTCCCGCCGCCGTTTTTCGGGGCTTCGGCGGCCGCGGCGGCCGCGTTTTTCGCCTGCACCCGTTCTTTTTCCGATTTGGACACGCTATCGGCTCCTTACTGATTTACAATACTGATTGACAATAAAAAATACGCGGCGCTTACTCCGGCCCGCCCACCGCGTCCACCGACGCCACGCGCATGAGCGCCCTTATCACAGCGTCCTGCGCGCCGTCCCAGGGCATGTCCTTGTTCCTGTAGTCAAATTTTTGGATGAACCTGCCGACATCGGCCTCCAGCGCGGCGAAGGCGTCCCGCTGGGCGCGGAGCGCGGTTTCGGCGAAATCATGAAAATCGCCGGCGGAAAGCAGCTTTTCCCCGGCCTCCACGAGCGCCGTGAAGTGCTTCAGGCAGAAGCCGCGGCAGTTCCCGACCGTCTCGGCGAATTCCGGCATGTGCTTCCACATGTAAAAAAAATTCTCGATATACCGGCCGAAATTGTCGCCGATCCTGTCGCAGATGAAGCAGGAGTCGTAAATTTTGCGTATCTCCCCGGCCAGGCCGGATTCCGCGCCGCCGCCGGGCTTTCTGGCTATACGCCCGCGCCTCTCTGGAACGGAGGCCGCGGCGAGTATCCCGTTCACGCTGTGCAAGTGCGTATGCAGCGTCAGCGCGAGGCCGAGCCTGTTCTGCCCGTCGTAGAGCCGTTTATAGTGCTCCGGGCAAAAACCCGTTTCGTTCGTGCGCATCCGCACGTCCTTGTCCATGTAGGCGGGGCCGAGCATGAAATTGACGGCGTCGTCCTCGACCTTTCGGTAGATCGCGCAGAACGGGCACTCCGTTTTCTGGGCGAACCCGTCGGTGATGGGGATCGTGTAGATTTTCTCTTTCATCATGAGGCCGCCTCGCACCGGAGACTGAAAAACAAGCAAATGCGCGGATCCGTGGCAAACACGGGGTTTGCCCCGCGGGAAACATTCGCCGGAATCCATATACCGGAATCCATATACCGGAATCATTATACCGGAATGCGAAAACATTGGCCTCCGGATCCCGGCCTCCGGATTATACCGTATTCCGCGCCAAGTGTAAACAAATAAGCGGGTGCGGCAAAGGACAACGCATGAACATACAAATTGCACAACTGATGTAGGGCGCGCCCTCAACGGCCGCAAGCTAAGCTGTAATAATTTACAATATGGTAATTGTTGCAGCTTTTGTGCGGCTTAATGTCATTCTGAGCCGAAGGCGAAGAATCTTTTTGTGCGTAATTGCACGTCGGACAAGAACAAGATCCTTCGCTACGCTCAGGATGACAAGGCAAAATAACCTTTGTTTTGGATATGGTATTAATTCCCAGCTTAGCTTGCGGGCGTTAAGTCGCGCCTACAACAAAAGGAACTCCAATTTTATGCGGAAATACTTTCATGCGTTGTCGTGTAGGCTTATCCTTAACCTATTGACATTTGATAGCCTCCGGTCACCCCCTGCACACCTCGATCTCGCTGGTCCCGTGAAAGATGTAGAACGGGAAGCGCTCCGAGAGATATACGTCCGCGCCGTGCTCCACGTAATAGCCGGCCAGGTTCGGCCCGGTCTCCGCGAACACGATCGTTTTTACCCCGTTCTCCCGGCAGCAGGCGAGGATACCGTCGATGGTGTCCGTCGTGACGGTCATGCCGGTTATGACTGCCAGGTCGGCCTTCGCCACCGCCTCCAGCGTCCGGGAGCCGTCCACGACGGGGATGCCGCCGAACGCCTCGTCGCCTGTGATCTCCTCGTCGAAGTCCGTGCCCATGACGTCAAAGCCGCCGTCGCGGAACTTGCGCAGGAAATCGCCGACCACGCCCACGTTTACGACCGTTCTGTCCTTTTTGCCGCCCAGCAGGCGGAGGGCCTCGTCGTAGACGATCTGTGTGCGCCAGCGCATCTTTGTCAGGGAATCGGCGCGCAAAGTCAGCAGCTTTTTGTTTTTCGCGGGGCGGAGCGCCCCGTAGAGGGAATCGAGCAGAGACACCTTGAGCGCGGCGTCGCCGATGGCGCACTCCGCGAAATCGCGGCCGACGTATCGGCGGAGGAACTCGCGGGGATAGTCGTAGCGGCCGCTGTACGCGCAGCCCTGGCCGGAGGTCTGCGAAACCAGTATCTTATAGTCGAAGACGCGCCCGTTGCCGGGCGGGTTGAACAGGCAGTCGATCCCCCATATGCCGACGATCTCGCGGTCCCGCGGAGCGGTGCCGGCGAGGATCTGGTTTTCGATAATCTCGAGTGAAGTGATGGAGCTCTCCCCCTAAAATATTAGTACATCATCCCAGAAGTAACTGCTCATTGTCATTCTGAGGCGAAGCCGAAGAATCTTGATCCTTCGCTACGCTCAGGATGACATTTGGGCCTTTATTTACGATACGTTGTATAGTTCCTAACCTGGCAGGCGCGCGATCTTCCCTCCCACGATCGTTACCGCCGCGCGCCCGCGCAGCGTCCATCCCCCGAAAGGCGTGTTCCGCCCCTTCGAGAGGAATTTGGAGGGATCGACCGTGTATTCCGCCAAAGGGTCGATTAAGACTATATCCGCATCGGCGCCGACTGTCAATGTCCCCTTTTGGATATCCAGAATCTTCGCCGGATTCACGGTCAGCTTCCTGACCAGCTCCGGCGGCGTCAGATACCCCGTCTCCACGAGGCATGTCACGCAAAGGCCCAGGGCCGTCTCCAGGCCGACGACCCCGTTCGGGGGATTTGCGCCGGCCTTTTCCGCGTCCGCGTGCGGGGCGTGGTCGGTCGCGATGACGTCTATAACGCCGTCCGCGAGGGCTTCCCTTATTGCCTCCATGTCCTTTCTTGAACGCAGCGGCGGGCTCATCATGAAATTTCCGGGCGTTTCCGCGCCGGCGGGGATAGTCTCCCGGCAGAGCGCGAAATGGTGCGGGCAGGCCTCGCCCGTGGCCGAAACGCCGCGGCGCTTCGCGTCCGCCAGCAAAGCGGCCGCCGTTTTGGTGCTTATGTGGCAGATGTGGGCGCGGGCGCCCGCGTGGCCGGCCAAAATCAAGTCTCTGGCCGCTATTGTTTCCTCGGATTCCGGCAAAAGGCCCAGCATTAGGTCCTCGCAGTGGGAAAACACCGGCTTGCCCAGCGCTTTGGCGCGCAGGTAGGCGTTTTTCATAAGCAAAGGATCGGCGACGGTTTTGCCGTCGTCGCTGAACGCGCAGGCCCCGGCCGCGGCCAGGCTTTCCATCGGCGAAAGCTCCGCCCCGGCAAGCCCCAGCGTGACGCTCCCGACAGGCAGGACGTCCGCGAACTCGGCCTCCGCGGCCCTGGCTTTGACGTACCGAACGACTTCCGGGCTGTCGGCCGCGGGCCTCGTGTTCGGCATACAGCAGACCGTCGTGAAGCCGCCGGCCAAAGCCGCCGCCGCGCCGTGGGCTATGTCCTCCTTATACTCGAAGCCGGGCTCCCGAAGGTGTACGTGCAGGTCGATGAACCCCGGCGCCGCCCACAGGCCGGAGGCGTCGACGACCCCGACCGCTCCGGAAACGGAAAAAGGGGCGGAGATTTTCCCGTCCCGGACGTACAGATCGCCGGTTTCGTCCCGGCTGTTTGCCGGGTCGAGTATCCGCGCGTTTTTGATTATCAGGCCGGCGTTTTGGCTCATCACTCTTCCTCACCCAGGCGCTCCAGTTCCTCCAGATCGGCGGCCGGAGACTCCAGGCCCTCTATCTCGATCCCGTTTTTTTCGGCGTAGTCCCAGAGCGCGGCGTGGAGCGCCTGCTCCGCCAGGAGCGAGCAGTGGACTTTTATCGGCGGCAGGCCATCCAGGGCCTCCGCGACGGCCTTGTTGGTGATTTGCAGCGCCTCCCGTAGGGTGTGCCCCTTGACCATCTCCGTGGCCATGCTGGACGTGGCCACGGCCGCGCCGCAGCCAAAGGTCTTGAACTTGGCGTCCGTAACGATCCCGTCGTCTATCTTCAGAAAGACCTTCATTATGTCGCCGCATTTCGCGTTGCCGACCAGCCCGACGCCCACGTCCGCCGCGGCCTCGAGCTCCCCGACGTTGCGCGGGTTGGTGAAGTGATCCATGACCTTGTCGCTGTACATGTATGTCCCTCCTTATGTTAAATCATCGTTTTCACTCCGGCCTTATACAGCGGCGACATGTCCCTCAGTCTGGCCACAAGCGGCGGCAGCTCCCTCAGGACATACTCCGCCTCGTCCGCGGTGTTATACCTGCCGAGCGTCAGCCTCAGCGAGCCGTGCGCCTTTTCGTGCGGCAGGCCGATGGCCAGCAGGACGTGGGACGGGTCGAGGGAACCGGACGTGCAGGCCGAGCCGCTGGACGCGCAGATGTTTTTCATGTCCAGCAGCAGAAGCAAGGATTCCCCTTCGATGAACTCGAACGCGACGCTGACGTTCCCGGGGAGCCTTTTCGTCCGGGAGCCGTTCAGCCGGGTATGGGGGATGCCGCCCAAAATCCCGTCTATCAGCCTATCCCGCAGCGCCGCGAGGCGGGCGCTCTCCTCCGGCATTTCGGCGACGGCGAGGGCCGCCGCCTTGCCCAGCCCGACGATCCCCGGCACGTTCTCCGTCCCCGGGCGCCTGCCCTTCTCCTGGTGCCCGCCCAGCAAAAACGGCTCCAGCGGTTTGCCCTTCCTTATAAACAGCGCCCCGACGCCCTTCGGCCCGTTGAATTTGTGCGCCGAGAGCGAGAGCATGTCGGCCTTCGTCTTTTTCAGGTCGATCGGGATGTGGCCCGCCGCCTGGACGGCGTCCGTGTGGAACGGGACGCCGCGCGCGGCCGCTATCCCGGCCAGGTCGTCTATCGGCTGTACCGTCCCTATCTCGTTGTTCGCGTACATGACGCTTATAAGTATCGTGTCCGGCCGTATGGCCTTCTCGAGTTCCTCCGGGCTCACGAGCCCCTCCGCGTCCACGGGCAGGTACGTGACCTCGAAGCCGTTCTTCTCCAGTTTTTTGAATACGTTCAGAATCCCGTGGTGTTCGATCGCGGAGGTTATCAGGTGGCGGCCTTTGCCGGCGGCCCGCTCCGCCGTCCCGGCTATGGCCCAGTTGTCGGACTCCGTCCCGCCGCTCGTGAAGTATATCTCTCCCGGCTCGGCGTTAAGCGCGTTTGCCAGGCGTTCCCGCGCAGTTTCCACGGCCTTCTTGCTCTCCCCGGCTATGGAGTAGAGGCTGGAGGGGTTGCCGTAGCGCTCCCTGAAGTACGGGAGCATTTCCTCCAGGACCTCGTCCCTGACCGGCGTCGTCGCCGCGTTGTCGAAGTAGACTCTTTCAAGTTCGGCATTACCCATTGCCGGCACCCTCTTTCACCTGAATATGGACGTAATCCCTCGCCAGGTCCGCGAGGGAGAAAGACTCCAGGACGTCGTTGACGGAGTCGTACATTTTTTGCCAGACTGGCTTTGTCACGCAGCTCCCGCAGCCGGCCTTCCCGCAGGAACCGGCGGCGTCGTCGGACAGGCACCCGACGGGGTACATATCCCCCTCCAAAATACGCAGGATGTCGCCGACTGAGATGCCGGCGGCGGGCTTGTTCAGGGCGTACCCGCCCAGAGAGCCCCTTACGCTTTTGACGTACCCCGCCTTTTTGAGCGGGGAGATGAGCTGCTCGAGGTAGTTTTCCGAGATGCCCTGCCGGCCGGCGATGCTTTTGAGCGTCACGCAGGCGCCGTCGCCGCTGGCGGCCAGGTCGATCATAGCCCGGAGGCCGTAGCGGCCCCTCGTGGAGATTTTCATTGGATCACCCGCTTGGAGGCGTATTTGTACCGGATTAGGAATAATCCATACCTAGTTACTTGGTTTTAATTATGATAGCACCCGGGGAGGGGAATGTCAAGAGCGGGGAACCGATTGGGCAGGAAATTACTTGCCCTATTTTTGGTGAAACATCTTGCAAAACATCATTTGAATAGAGTATACTCATATCTCGTGAGTTAAAAGTTCTCCAATGTAAATAAGTTGAAACAATCAGCGCACCCAAGAAGTTATACAATGAGTTTGCGAAGACTTAAAGTATAGCCAGGGGGGAAGCGCCAT
>Ga0209629_10001811_pt1 | contig 13943 bp, 13 predicted proteins | sample TergutCu122P5_FD_187286 | JGI IMG/M metagenome (GOLD analysis project Ga0209629, IMG submission 187286) | Cubitermes ugandensis P5 segment gut microbial communities from Kakamega Forest, Kenya - Cu122 P5 (SPAdes) (version 2) | ecosystem: Host-associated > Arthropoda: Insects > Digestive system... | reverse complement strand
GGCCTGGCCGATCACGATCGGGCCGGAGCCGATCACGAGGACCGAGTGGATGTCGGTGCGTTTCGGCATGTCAGGCCACCTTTCCCAGAAGCACGGCGAAGTCGTCGTAGAGGTGCTCCGCGGCGAGAGGCCCGGCGGTGGCGTCCGGGAGGAACTGCGCGGCGACGGCGACGACGCGGCCGTCGCGGGTCAGGCGCAGCCCCTCCACCGTCCCGTCGAACAGGCTGACATGGCTGACGTCCACCGCGCCGTACGGCGTCTCGCGCGGCCCGGTGAACGGCGCAACCGACGTGCCGTGATGGTGGGACGTGATCGCGACCCGGCCGGTCGCGACGTCCCGCACCGGATGGTTGCCGCCGTGGTGGCCGTACGGCAGCGCCTGCGTCGCCAGGCCGAGCGCCCTGGCCAGCACCTGAATCCCGGAGCCGACGCCGAGCAGCGGCCAGCCCGCCTCCAGCACGCCGCGGCACGTCGCGACGACGGGCGCGTCGGGCGGCGGGTCACCCGGGCCGCCGGCGAGGAACACCCCATCCGGGTGGACCGCCCGCAGGTCGGCGGCGGACGCCGAGGCGGGCAGCACGTGCGTCCGGACGCCCCGGGACGCCAGCCCCCGCAGAGACGTGCGGGTGAGCCCCAAATCCAGGACGACGAGCGTCGCGCGAGGTTCGCCGATCGGGTCGACCACGTAGGGTTCGCGGGTCGTGACCGCGTCCATCAGCTCGTCCCAGGTCGGGGCCGGGCTCGCGAGTACGAGGTCGCGCAGCGCCTCGGCGTCCAGGCCGTCGGAGCTGATGCCGGCCCGCATCGTGCCGACCTCCCGCAGGTGCGCGGCCAACGCCCGCGTGTCGATCCCGCTGATGCCGACGACACCCTGGGAGGAGAGTTCGTCCTCCAGCGCGCGCCGGCTGCGCCAGTTGGACGGGCGCGGTGCGGGATCGCGGACGACGAGGCCGGCCGCGTGGATGCGGTCCGACTCGGCGTCCTCGTCGTTCCAGCCGGTGTTGCCCAGATGGGGCGACGTGGCGACGAGGATCTGGCCCGAGCAGGCCGGATCGGTCAGGAGTTCCTGGTAGCCGGCCATCACGGTGGTGAATACCGCCTCGCCGACCCGGTGCCCCACCGCCCCGTAGGCCTCCCCGGCGAAACGTCGTCCATCCTCCAAGACCAGTATCGCCGGGCTCACGTGGGTCATGCGGCTCCCTTCGATCGGCATCACGACCGTCTGCCAGGGTAGCAAAGCGCCGGGCGAATCCCCGGAGGGCACCACGGACTGGTCACCGGCACGGGCTCAGGCGGTGGCCGCCAGTTCGCGCGTGCGGGCGCGCAGGCGGTACAACTCCTCGGTGGCCAGGGCGATCTTCGTCACCGCGACCCCCGGCTCCTGCGGGAACAGGTAGAACGTGTCGTCGAGCGTGTTCAGGTCGACGCAGTCCCCGCGGCCCTTGTAGTCGTATTCGATGTGGCAGCCGTACAGCGCGGACACCGGCCAGCGCACCGTGAACGGCTCCCCCTGGCACACCCCCGTCAGCGTGAACCCGTCCAGCCCGTGAACCAGCCGGCCCGGCTCGGGGAACGGCACGAACCGCTTCGCGTTGGGCAGCGCTTCGATGCGTACGGAAACATCGACTCCGTACGTCCCCGCCTCGACCTCGCGCCGCACGTTGGCGCGCTGCCACTCGTACCAGTCCGGAATGTGCGCGAACTCGGTCGGCCCCGACTCCGCATGGAGGTCGCCCAGCACGCCCATCGTCCACGACTTGCCGCAGCGGCCACAGCTCAGCGTGACGCCGGCCGAGGCCATCTCGTACTCCGTGCCGCACGCCGCACACTGGTACAACAGCCGGTGCAAGCCCTCGGCCCGCCGGCGGTTCCTGACCTTGATCTTGTTGGCCTTCTGCCAGGCGAAATCGTCGTACGTGAACACCTGCGCCAACCGGGCGTTGATCTCGTCCACGGAAAGGCTCCGGGTCTCCTCGCGCGTGAACTGCAACGTCATCTCGGCCATCACGGGCCGGACGCCGTGCGTCTTCCCATGCCACGTCGGCGCGTCCACGTGGTGGCCGTGCATCGTCAGGGTGACGACGGGCAGGTTCATCTGGCGGACCATCTTCCCGACCGACTCGGGCAGCAGCGACCCGGTGCCACACAGCGAGTAGCGGGCCTCGGGGAACAGCATGATCACGTCCCCGAACTTCCGCGCGGCCAGCATGTTCTTCACCAAGGCGATGTCAAGGGTGAACTTGCGCGTGCCGATGCCGCCGACCGCCCGGAGCAGGCGCTCGATGCCGATGAACCCGTCGATCGCGATCACGTAGTTGGCGCGGTGCGGGTAGATCGCCTTCGTCGCCACGACGATGTCGAGGAACGCGTTGTGGTTCACCAGCAGGAAGTACGGCGGCTTCAGGTCGCGCGGCAGGCCGCTCCTGTCGATCCGGGAGCGGTGCGCAAGCGACCGGGCGAACGCGACCGCCCAGATGATGGGCAGCCACATCCTCCCTTGTCGCCTGGGGCGGCGGTACATGTCGAAACGCGGGAAGTCGCCGATCATGTGCGCTCCGTTCCGGCCCGGCACCCAGGCCATGTTTGCAAGGGTAGCGCACGCCCGCTGCTCCGCCTCGGGACGCACGCCTGTGCCCGCTACGCCTCCGGCGCAGGGTCGGCGTCACCCGGTGCGTCGCCGGCCCGGCCCACCGTCGCCGCGACCGCACCCAGCAGGCCGTTGAGGAACGCGACGGACTCGTCGGTGCTGTACTCGTCCGCCAGGCCGAGCGCCTCCGAGATCGCCGCCGAGGGCCGCAGGTCCGTGTAGTCGAGTTCCCACACCGCGATGCGGGCAAGCGCCCGGTCGAGTCCCGGCATGCGCTCCAGCGTCCAGTCGCCCGTGACCGCCCGGGCGATGCGGGCGTCGATGTCGTCCTGGTGGAACCGGACACCCCGCACGATCTCCTCGGTGAACGACCGGATCGCACGCGGCGCGTCCTCCAGCACGTCCAACGGGTCGACCCCGCGCAAATCCGCCTGGTACAGCGCGTCGAGGGCTGCCTTGCGCGCCTTCGTGCGGGCCGTGTGGTGATGCGGCGTGCCGTCGTCCAGCACGCGCACCTTCACCGCGCCCGGCATCGGCGGGCGTTCGCCCGGGGCGAGGGCGAGGCCCGCGGGCGCGTCCGGTGCGGACGTCCTCATCGGCATGCTCAGTTGACGCGGCCGAGGTAGTCGCCCGTGCGGGTGTCCACCTTGACCTTCTCGCCGGTCGTGATGAACAGGGGCACCTGGATGACCTTGCCGGTCTCCAGCGTGGCAGGCTTCGTGCCGGCCGAGGAACGGTCACCCTGCAGACCGGGCTCGGTGTAGGTGATCTCCAACTCGACCGACGCGGGCAGGTCCAGGTACAGCGGCGCGCCCTCGTGCAGCGCGACGTTCACCATCGTGCCCTCCAGCATGAAGTCCTTCGCATCGCCGACGGTCTCGGCCGGGATCGTCAACTGGTCGTACGTGGAGGTGTCCATGAACACGAAGCCGGACGTGTCCTCGTACAGGTACTGCATGTCGGCCTTGTCGACCTGGGCCATGTCGATCTTCGTGTCGGCCGGGAACGTCCGGTCGACGACCTTGCCCGTCAGGACGTGCTTGATCTTGGTGCGCACCACCGTGTTGCCCTTGCCCGGCTTGTGGTGCTGGAACCACGTCACCTGCCACAGTTGCCCGTCGAGGTTCAAGACGGTGCCGTTCTTGATGTCGTTCGTGGTGGCCATGGGCAGGATGCCTTTCGTCGCAGGTGTGTGGTGATGACAAGCTTCAGCAGGCGCCGCAGCGGGCGCGACCATCCATTCTAGCCCGTGGCGGCGATCCGGCCCCGAGCGCACCCACCGTCCTGGCCGTGCGCCATCTACAGTGGGAGCGTGCCCGACACCGACTGGACCGCGGCGAGCCGCCTGACGCGCGTCTTCCCGACGCCGGACGACAACCATCTGCGCGCCTGGTGGGCCGACCCGAGGGCGCGGCTGCTACCCGTCACCCCCGACGGCGAGCTGCCCTTCGCGTCGTTCGGACGGCCGCTGTGGCTCACCCCCGCCGGCGCCTGGTCGGCCGAATCCGACATCTTCCTCGGCCTGCGTGACGACGCGCCGCTGTTCGCCCGCCTCGTGCCGGACATCGCGGCGCTGCGCGACGCCCTCGACCCCGGCGTCGGCGCCTCCATCGAACGGCTCCGGCCCGCGCTGGACGCGTTCGCCGACCCCCACGGGCTCGACACCGTGTTCTCCGCGGTCGCGCTCGCCCAGTGGCACGGCGGCGAGCCCTACTGCCCGCGCTGCGGGCAGCCGACCGCCATGGCCCAGGCCGGGCACGCCCGGTGGTGCCCCACGTGCCGCGCCGACCTGTTCCCCCGCCACGATCCCGCGATGATCGTCGCCGTGTTCGGTCCCGGCGACCGGCTCCTGCTCGGGCACCAGCGCGTCTGGGCGCCGGGACGGATGTCGGTCCTGGCCGGGTACGTCGAAGCCGGCGAGTCCGTCGAGCAGGCCGTGCGCCGCGAGATCGCCGAGGAGGTGGGCCTGGACGTCACCGACGTGCGGTACGTCGCCTCACAGCCGTGGCCGTTCCCCCGCTCCCTCATGCTGGGGTACACGGCCCGCGCCGCGACGACCGCCGTGCGCGTGGACGGCCACGAGATCGAATCGGCCCGCTGGTTCACGCCGGACGACCTGAGCGCGGCGGTCGCCGCCGGTGACGTGATCCCGCCGGCACGGGCGTCCATGGCGTACCGGTTGATCAACGACTGGTGGCACGGCGGAGCGGCCCGCTGAGGCTGCCGCGGGCCAACCCGGCGGGCGCCGAGGACCTTGAGCACCGCCGTCCCCGACGAAACCTCCGTGCTAGCGTGGGCCTCGCGTCGCCCCCGGACGGCATGACCCAGGCAGCTGTCCCCCCGGCAAGGGCGATGCCCCACGCGGCCGCCTCCCCTGAGCCGCGTCCACGACACGCAAAGGAGGACGGGTGAAGGCACTGGCGTTGGCCCGCAACATGGGAGAGGGCCACAACCACGTCGCGGCGGCCGTCGCGGAGGCTTTCGCGGCGCGCGGCCACTCGTGCGAGGCGATGGACGCCCTCGACGTGTACCTCGCCGGTCAGCGCCTGCTCGCCTCCTCCGGTGAGGCCGCCGCACGGATCGAACCCGCCCCCGGTGGGCGCACCGGACGGGTGCGTGACATCGCCTCGCGCCTGTACTGCTGGGCCGCGCTGAAGGCGCCGCCCACGTTCGGGGTCGTCTACGCCCTGGGCGAGGCCTACACGCGTACGCCCGTACCGTCGCCGATCCGGCTCGCCAACACCCGCTACGTCGAAGCCACCCGCGCATTCCTGGAGGAAGGCGGCTACGACGCCGTGCTCGCACCGCACGTGTTCCCGCAGGAGACCCTGTCGATGATCCGCAAGCGCCACCCGTCACGGATGCGGTTCTTCGGCATCCTGACCGACTACGCGTGCATCCCGTTCTTCTCCGAGGGTCGGGTCGACGGCTACTTCGTGCCGCATCACGACGTGCTGGAGGACTGCGTCCGCCACGGCATGCCCCGCCGCCGCCTGGTCGCCACCGGGCTGCCGGTCGGCTCCGCGTTCCGGCGGCTGCGATCGAAGGCGTCGGCCCGCGCCCGGCTGGGCCTGCCGCCGGACGGTCCCCTCTACCTGCTGATGTCGGGCGGTGTCGGCGGGGCGTACAGCACCACGGTGTGCGACCACCTGCTGACGAGGGGCGACGCGACCACGCACGTCGTCGTGCTCGCCGGACGGCGCGCCGAGTGGTTCCGGACGATCGCCGGGCGCTTCCGCGACGACCCGCGCGTCACGGTTGTCCCCTTCACCGAGCAGGTGCCCGACTTCCTGGCCGCCGCCGACGTGACCATCGGCAAGCCGGGCGCGGTGTCCAGCACGGAGGCTGCCGTCGCGGGGCTGCCCCTCGTGCACACCGGCGCGATCCCGGGCGTCGAGACGAAGAACGCCCGCTTCTTCGCCGAGCGCGGCCTGTCGGTGTACGCCCGGAACGTCGGCGACGCCGCCGGGATGGCCACGTCGCTGCTCCAGGACCCGGACGCCCGGGCTCGGATGCGCGCCGCCCAGGCCGCGACCCTGTTCGCCGATGCCGCCGACCGGATCGTCAGACACGTCGAGGGAGTGTGCGCGTGAAGGCGGGGCAGCGCATCGTCGTCACGGATGTCGCGACGGCGGACTTCGGCGAGGCCGGCCGGGGATTCCCGGAGCGGGTCATCGACGAGGGCTATCCGTACCAGCGGCGTAACCCCGCCTGGCATGGGGTGTCGGCGTTCCTGTACTACGTGCTGCTCCCGCCGGTGGCGCTGGTGCTCGCACTCGCGCACGGCGTACGGCTGCGCGGCCGGGACATCGTGCGCGAGGCGGGCGGGTGCTACCTGTACGGCAACCACACGAACTGGTTCGACGTGTTCATCCCGTTCCTGCTCGCGTTCCCGCGCCGGGCGTACATCGTGACCGGGCCGACGGCGGTGTCCGTGCCGTTCGTGCGGCACCTCGTGCCGATGCTCGGCGGCATCCCGCTGAACACGACCCCCGCCGGGAAGCGGAAGTTCCGGGCGGCGCTTGACGTGGCCGTGCGCCGCGGCTGCCCCGTGGCCGTCTTCCCCGAGGCCCACGAATGGCCGTTCTACAACGGCATCCGTGACTTTCCGGCGTACTCGTTCACGTATCCCGTCGGCGCGGACGCCCCGGTCGTGCCGTACGCGGTGACGTACCGGCGCCGGTTCTCCCGCCGCCTCAAGCCGCACATGAGCATCATCGTCGGGCCGGCGATCCGTCCGTCCGCGTGGCAGGGTCTGCCCGACCCGAAGCAGGCCTTGCGCGACCGGGTGCACGAGTTCATGTGCCGCACCGTCCGGGGCAGCTTCGCCTGGGTGGAGTACGTGCTGCCTGGCACCGCCCCGCAGCCCACCTCCGGGCCGGTGTAAGGTTCCGGCCCCGTCCGACATGTGTGAGCATGCACGACACCCAGGCGTTCGTCGACCTCTACGCGGAACAGTATCCGCGGGTCCTCGCGTACGCCTGGCGGCGCCTGGGCACGCGGGCCGACGCCGAGGACTGCGCGGCCGAGGTGTTCCGCCTCGCCTGGCAGCGTGACGAGCCACCCGGGGTGGGTTGGCTGTTCGTCACGGCGCGGAACCTGGTGTACGCCGAGCACCGGTCGCGGAGGCGTCTCACCGAGACGGCCGACCGGCTGGCCCGCGAGGAACCGCAAGCCCGGCCCGACCCGGCCGGCCGTGCCGTCATGGCGGGCCTGGAGCGGTTGAGCGAGACCCAACGGGAGCTGCTCATGGCGTTCTACTGGGACGGCCTGTCCGGCGCCGAGTGCGCCCGGCTGGCCGGCTGTTCGGTTCCGGCCCTGTGGGTGCGGCTCCACCGGGCCCGCGCGGCGCTCAAGACCGTCCTGGTCGAGGAGCCGAGCCCATCGTGCGTCACCGTCCAGGCAACTGAACCCGTCTACGAAGGAGGATTGTCATGACTCTCGTCTCACAGCTCCGCGAGGCCAATCCGGTGATCGCACCCGCCGGCCTGTCAGAACGTGCGAATGCGGACCTCCGCACGATCCTCGGCACCGACGACGTGCCCGTGCCGCGTTCCCCGCGACCGGGCCGGGCACGCTGGCGCTGGCTCGTCCTCGGCCTTGCGGCCGCCCTCGTCGCCGGCGGCATCACCGTGGGTGTCACCCTGCCCGGACGCCACACCACCGCGCTGCCCGCCTGGGCCGGGCCCATCACCGCCACCGTCGTCTCGGGCACCATCAGTCCCGTGGCCTACGGCGTGTCGATGACGTTCGACTTCCCGCTCCCGGAGCAGATCGGCCGCCCCGGGCTTCACCTCGTCGAGCGAATCTGGATCAACGACCCCACCCGGACGTGGCAGAACCTGCCGAAATCCGTGACGTTCACGCCGCGCTTCGTGGAGGGGGACGTGATCGGGTACGTCGCCTCGGACTGGCCGACGGCGGACGGATTCGGCCTTGTCATCGGCGGGGCGACGCTGTGCGCGGGCAAACGGGCGAGCTTGCCGGAACTCGGCGTGCCGATGATCGGCATCGGCCTGTGCTGGCTCGACGATCCCGCCGCCTACACGACACCGGGCCCCGTCAGTGGCTACATGGGCGGGGGAACGATTGTCACGGTCGATATCGGCTACGTCACGACCGATCCGGCCGCAGCCTTCGCTCTGACAAGCCAATACGAGCTCAGCGCGGACGGGCTCTGGACCTCGCTGCCACCGGGCGCGCCCGACATGCGCAATCCTGGCCGCGCCACCGATCAGCCGTCGCTCACGCTGCCCGGCACCACCACGGTCCGCCCCGGCACGATCATGTCGACCGACGTCTCGGGCCGCACGTACACGATCACCGTGACGGAGGACCTCCAGTGCACGATCACGGGCGATGCCACGTTCGCCCATGAGGCGGGGTTCACGCTCAACGCCGACGGCACATGCTCCTATATCCCCTGAGGACCGGTCAGGCGGCCCGCGCCGGACGCCTGCGCGGCACGCGCTGGCACACCGGGCACAGGTGGGTGCCCCGGCCGGCGACGCGGGTCTTCACGATGGTCTCCCCGCAGCGCGGGCAGGGCTGGCCCTCGCGGCGGAACACGGCGGCGAAGCTCAGGTAGGCGCCGGGACGTCCCTGGGCGTCGACGTACGTCCGGGCCGTCGAACCCCCGAGCGCGAGCGAGCGCTCCATGACCTCCCGGGCGGCGACGAGGATCTGTCCCAGCCGGGCGTCGGTGAGGCGTGCGACGGGCGTGGCCGGATGCACCTGGGCGGCCCACAGGGCCTCGTCGGCGTAGATGTTGCCGATCCCGGCGACGACGGCCTGGTTCAGCAGCGCGGCCTTGACCGATGTTGCCTGGTGCCGGCGGACGCGGCGGAGAAACTCGCGCTCGGGGTTGTCGTCCAGCGGCTCCGGCCCCATCGCGGCCAGCAGCGGGATCCGTCCCACCTCCTCGGTGGGCATCAGCTGGACCCAGCCGAACTTGCGCTGGTCGTTGAAGAACAGCGTCGCGCCGTCGTCGAAGTCGAGGATCACCCGCGTGGAGCGGTCGGGCAGCTCTCCGAGCAGCGAGTCGTTCGGATGACCGGCGCCCCAGTGCTCGCCGTCGCCCTGGTGGACCAGCTGGCCCGTCATCTTCAGGTGGATCACCAGGCAGTGATCCGTGTCGAGGTCGAGCAGCAACACCTTGCCCCGACGACGCGCGGCCGTGATCGTGGCTCCGACCAGGTGATGCCCCGGCTCGGCGCCGTCGGCGGCGACGAACGACTTCGACTCCCGGACCTCCAGTGCCGCCAGACGATGCCCGACGACCAACTCGGCCAAGCCCCGGCGAACCGTCTCCACTTCCGGCAGTTCAGGCATGCGAGATGTCCCTCCGGTCCCGGATCACCCCGCGCGCCGCACGCGGTCGAGGGTGAGGAGGAGGCGCTCCAGTGCGTAATCGGCGTCGGTCGCGGCGCCCTTGACCTGTGCGTCGGCGCGCGCCGTCGCCAGGATCGCCTGCGCCAGCGCGCCGGGGTTCCAGGCCCGGGCCTGGATAGCGAGGTCCTTCAGCTTCCAGGCGGGAACACCCACCTGGCGCGCCAGTTCGGGCGCGGGCAGCTGACCGCCGCGCAGGTCGAGGTACCGGCCGAGCGTGCGCAGGCCGCCCGCCAGCGCTCCGGTGATGTCAACCGGGGTGACGCCGACGGCCAGGGCCCACCGCAGCTTCTCCATCGCCCGGTCACACCGGCCCGCAATCGCGTCATCCGCGACGGCGTAGCGGGTGACGTCGGCCCGCCCCGAGAAGTAGCGGTTGACCATCGACGCGTCCAACCGTGCGTCGCCCCAGTCGCTCGCCAGCTGGGCGACCGCGCCGCTCAAGGCCGCCAGGTCGTTGCCCACAGCCTCGACCAGCGCCTGAGCGGCGGGCCCGTCGAGGCGGAGATTCACCCGCCTCGCCTCCGCCTGCACATAGCCGGGCAGCTCGCGCGCCTTCAGCGCGTCGACCTGGATCCGCTGCGTCACGGCCTTGCCCACGCGGTCGGCGAACGCCCGCCCGGCGACGCCCCCCCCGTGCGCCAGTGCCAGGCACAGTTCCGGTCCGGGACGGCGCGCCGTCTCCACCACGAGGTCCGCCTGCTCCTCTGGCACGGCGCCGAGCTCGCGCACCACGACCACGGTGCTCTGCGCGAACAGCGACCCGCCGACCGCCTCCGCAAAACGGCCGTCGGCGAGGTCGCTCGCGCCGAGGTCGACCACCTCGGCGCCGGGGCGCTCCGCGTGTGCCGCCTGGATCCGTTCGGCGATGGCACGCTCGACCAGCACCGGCTCGGAGCCCACGACGAGGAGGCTCGTGTCGAACACCGAGGAGTCCATGGCTCCATCCTGCCATGCCCTCCGGACAGGCTCGGCCACCCAGGTGTGCGGCGTCAGGGGGGAGGTCCCCGCTCGGCGCGGATCTCCACGATGCCGTCCGGCTTGGCGACCGCGATCGCGCCGCGCTGGTCCGTGCGCCACACCCGCATGCCGTCGGCCTGAAGCAGCATCAGGGTGCGCTGCGTCGGATGGCCGTAGCCATTGTTCACGCCTACGCTGACGACGGCTGCCGCGGCGCGGGTGTCCGCGAGGAACTCCTCGTCCTGCCGCGACGACCCGTGGTGCGGCACCTTGAGGACGTCCACACCCAGGCCGGTACCGGTCGCCACGGCGGCCGCCTGACCCGATGGTTCGGCGTCCCCGGTGAACAGCACGCGCAGGCCGGCCACCTCGGCCACGCCGATGATCCCGGCGTCGTTCTCGGCCGAGTCCTCACCCTCGCCATCGGCCGCCAGCGAGAACACGGCGCCCGTCACGACGGTCGTCCAGGTCACCGGGCCGACCGCCAGGCGCTCCCCCGGCGCGGTCGCGGCGATGGGTACGGCCGGCTCGCCGAGCAGGTCGTGCAGGTCGGCCATCTGTGCCGCCGATAGGCCCGACCGCACCATCACCTGCCCCACCTGATAGCGGCGGACCAGATCCTGGGCGCCGCCGACATGGTCGGCGTGCTGGTGCGTGAAGATCACGAGCGGCAGTGCGTGAACGCCCAGCACGTCCAGACAGCGGTGGAGCGCGGGCGGATCGGGACCGGCATCGATGAGCACGGCGCTGCCGTTGCCCACCCTGACCACGGCGGCATCCCCCTGCCCGACGTCGCAGAACACGACCTGCCACGGGCCAGGCCAGCCCGGCATCGGCGTCGGTACCGCGACGATCACCACGAGCGCGGCGCCGCAGGCCAAGGCTGCCCAGCCGCGCGCCAGGGCCCAGCGAAGGGCGGTGGCGATCGCGAGACTGACGAGGCCGACCACCACCAGCCCCACCGCGGTCGTCCCGACGGGCAGCGTGGCCCCGGGCAGGCCGGAGCCGACCGCCGCCGTCCTCAGGATCGGCTCGGCACACCAGCCCGCGAGCCAGCCGATGCCCACCGCCACCATCGGGGACAGTGGCGCCACCAGACACACGACCAGCCCCAGCACCGTGACGGGGCCGACGAACGGCGCTGCCAGCAAGTTGGCGAAGACCCCGACCAGGCTCACCTGCCCGTTCAGCGCTGTCACGAGCGGCTGCGTCGCAAGCTGCGCGGCCAGGGGCACGCACAGGGCCTCCGCCAACCAGGCGGGTGCCCACGCCGCCAGCGCCCGCTGCCACGGGCCCGCCCACCAGAGGATCCCGGCGGTCGCCGCCGCGGACAGCGCGAAGCCCCAGGAGTGCGCCAGCCACGGCGTCACCAGCAGCAGCCCGATCACCGCCACGGAGAGGTGCCGGAACCCCCGCCGCGAATCGCCCCCGGCGCCGATGGCAACCAGCGCGACGAGTCCCATCGCTGCGGCGCGCAACACGCTCGGCTCCGCCCGGCAGAGCACGACGAATCCCACCACGCTCACTGCCGCGATGACCCGCAGGCCCACACCGCGCGCGCCGCAGCGCTTCGCCAGCATCAGCGCGAACCCGAGCATGAGGGTGAGGTTCGTCCCGCTCACCGCCACCAGATGAGACAGGCTCGTCGCCCGAAACGCCTCGACTACGGTCTGCGGCAGCGCGGACGTGTCGCCCACCACCAGCGACGGCACGAGTCCCGCCTGGTCGGGCGGGCTGTGGCTCATGGCGCGATGCAGCCCGGAGCGCAGGCCGGTGATGGCGCGATCGATGGGGTTGGGCGCGGCCGTCACCGTGAGATCGCCCACCTGCCGCAGCGCCAGCGCCAGCCCACTACCCGGATCGGGGACGCCGGCGCGTGCCGTCACGGCGATCCGCTGGCCCACCGCCAGCAGTGGCGCCTCGCCCGTCACCACGAGTTCGGCGTCCTGCCACAACCGCACCGTCTGGCCCCGCGCCGCGATCTGCGACACCCGGAGCGGCACCACGGTCTGCTGGGGCAGGAATCCATGGGCGGGCCACGTCACCGGATCGCCCCTCACCCGGGCCTGCACGTCCATCACGGCCCCGTCGGCCGCCCACCCGCTCACGACGCCGGTGCCGGTCGCCCACCAGGCGACCCCGCCCACGAGACAGCCCGCCAACCCCGCGCCCACTCCGGCGAACGCCAGCAGCGGCACTCCCCGTCGGCGGCGCACCACCAGCAGCGCGGCCATCGCCGCCCCGAAGGCGGCGGCGGCACCGACCAGCCAACCGCCACCGGATGTCGCGCACCACGCGCCGGCCCACAAGCATCCGGCCACCGGCACGAGCCGCAGGTCGGGCCGACCGGGATCGTCGGCGTCGGCGCTAGACCGTGACATAGGGCTCCAGCTGGGCGAACGTCTTCGGCCCGATGCCGTCCACCTCCTGCAGTTCGGCCGTCGCCGTGAACCGGCCGTGCTGATCGCGCCACGCGATGATGCTGCCGGCCTTCACGGGACCGATCCCCGGCAACGCCTCGAGTTGAGCCTGCGTGGCGGTGTTCAGGTCGAGCGTCACCGTCCCCACCTGGCCTCCGGACACACCCGCCGAGGCGCCTGCGTTCACCTGCCCGAGCGGCGCCGCCGTGGTGCCGACGACCACCTGCGCCCCGTCCGCCACGACGGATGCGAGGTTCAGAAGGGCCGGATCGGCGTCCTCCCGGTAGCCGCCTGCCGCCGCCACGGCGTCCTCCACGCGGGCTCCCGCCGGCAGTACCACCACGCCGGGCGCGACGACCGCGCCCAGCACGTGCACCTTGATCAGGGTGACACTCGGCTCCGCCGGGACGTCCGGGGTAGCGGCCATCGACGCCCCCGCACTCACCGTCGCCACAGCCGCCGACACGGACTCCGGGCGCGACCGCGTCGCCTGCGTCACCGCGAACACCGCGCCGACGGCGAGCACGACCAGCAGCACGACCAGATGCTCCCGGGCGAACTGCGACACGCGGGCCGCCCGGTCACGACGCGCCGTAGCCGGCGCGCCGTCCGAGCGACCGACCGACCGGAACGCCACCGCCGACGCGGAGCGGCCGGCCGCCGGTAGGTCGTCCCAGAGGTCGGCGCCCTCGTCGTCCTCGTCGTCAGCGCGTGCCTGCTGCACCGGCCAGTCGCCGGCATCCTCCGGCGACCACCGGCGCGCCCGCCGGGCCACCGCGGCCAGACGACGGCTCCCTCCGTCCGGATCGAACGAACTCATACCTCCACGATGTGCATGACCGGGCCCGCGCAACCGGGGCAACCCGTCGCCTGTGGACAATTCCTCGATCGCGCCGCGCCTGTGGATGACGCGCGCGACTCGCCTACGCCGGCACGATGCTCAGCATCTTCGGCAGTCGGGCGATGACCTTGCCCACGTTCCGGCCATCCAGCGCCCTCTGCACGCCCGGATCGGCCAGCGCCCGTTGCAGCGCGGCGGCTTCGTCCACATCGGGGGGCACGTCGAGCTTCGCCCGGACCTTGCCCGC
>Ga0209629_10001810_pt1 | contig 13946 bp, 7 predicted proteins | sample TergutCu122P5_FD_187286 | JGI IMG/M metagenome (GOLD analysis project Ga0209629, IMG submission 187286) | Cubitermes ugandensis P5 segment gut microbial communities from Kakamega Forest, Kenya - Cu122 P5 (SPAdes) (version 2) | ecosystem: Host-associated > Arthropoda: Insects > Digestive system >... | reverse complement strand
TTGTGTAGCGAGAAAAAGAAAAAAACTCCACCAGGAAGGGCTAAAGAGACAAAATATAAATGTAAGCAGTGTGATCTTCCATTGTGCCGTGTGGGGTGTTTTTTGGAATACCACCAGCAGCGAAATATGGAGGTGCAAAATTAGTTTAGGTTATTACATGCATACATTTATTACGAATAAGCTGAAAAAAGAGTTATCATTTTGTCTTTTATAGTTTAATTGTTATGATTTTTTTTCCTGGAGGGGAGACCTGTTTCTGGTGTAGTACGTAAACTTAAATGCCCACTGAAAAAAACGCAGCCTTTCGGCCCATGCAGTAGGGCTTTAAATTGGACCGGCAAGGGGTTATGGCACAGTATAGTATCAAATAGTTGAACACTGCTTTATACTGTAGTCGGACTGTGGCACAGTATAGTATCAAATTGCGGTACAGTGCTTTAAGCTGTAGTCAGAATGTGGCACAATATAATATCAAATTGCTGTACACTAATTTATACTGTGGTCAGACTGTGGCACAGTATAGTATCAAATTGCTGTAAATTGCTTTACGCTGTAGACAGATTGCGGCACAATATATTATCAAATTGCTGTTTTGCTTTATGCTGTAGTCCGACTGTGGCACAGTTTAGTATCATATTGCTGTACATTGCTTTATGCTGTAGTCAGAATGTGGAACAGTATAGTATCAAGTTGCTGTACACTGCTTTATGCTGTAGTCAGACTGTGGCACAATATAGTATCAAATTGCTGTACATTTCTTTATGCTGTAGACAGATTGAGGCACAGTATAGTATCAAATTGCTGTTTTGCTTTATGCTGTAGTCATATTATGGCACAGTATAGTATCAAATTGTTGAACACTGAGTTATACTGTAGTCAGACTGTGGCACAGTATAGAATCAAATTGATGTACACTGCTTTATGCTGTAGTCAGACTGTGGCACAGTACAATATCAAATTTATGTACACTGCTTTATGCTGTAGTCAGACTGTGGCACAGTATTGTATCAAATTGCTGTACACTGCTTTATGCTGTAGTCAGACTGTGGCACAGTATAGTATCAAATTTCTGTACACTGCTTTATGCTGTAGTCAGACTGTGGCACAGTATATTATCAAATTGCTGTACACTGTTTTAAGCTGTAGTCACACTCTGGCACAGTATAGTATCAAATTGTTGTACACTGCTTTATGCTGTAGTCAGACTGTGGCACAGTATACTATGAAACTGCTGTACAATGTTTTATACTGTAGTCATACTCTCACTGTCCTCTGCAACTGAAGCCCACGCGATGTGGCAAAAAATCAGTTTTATTTAGCTTACTGAATTTTTTTCTCTTTTAGAGTGAATGGAGGGAATTTTTATAGCCAATTAGTTGAAACTGTCTCTTGACAAAAGTTTTGCGCCCGTCATGGTCCCTCAGTGCACACAAAGTCCTTCTGTGCGCAACTGGATAATGATCAAACCTGGTGTCTGAAAATTTCAGAGGAAGCGGCTGAAAATCTTTCAGTGAATTAAAACATTTATCTATGCCTTGAAGTCTGAAATATAGAAGAGGGCGTATAAAAGCCATTTGTGTGCACAAAACGGTCACAATTTTAAAAAATACAATCGTTAGATGTTGTGAAATCGGATGTTTGTGTCACTGTGAATGTGTGTAACGTGTATGACAAACACCAAGTTTGATAAAATTTGCCTGTATTTTTCAACCAATTCTTTATGACACGTAATAAAATACACATCCTAAAACCGTTACACCACTGCACGTTTAATGCAAAACTCCAAATTACAAACATTAAACTGTTCATCTCTGCTGTCTCCTCCTTTCCACAACACTACTGTCACGTCATCTGTTGCTCTAATCAATCATGCTCCGAATTATGATAATAAATAATTTCGCTTTTGTTTTTCTTGTAACTATTTTACAACAGTCTACGCAGAAAGCAGTTTATTGCAGTTAACATAATTGAGTAGGAGAGTATTAGAAATTATAATTATTCAGTTTTCGAAGTAGTTAGAATGAGAAATGGACACAATTCTAGAGTGGAACTCCCACACCGAATATGCCCCACGGTCACTAGAAACACCCCTAATATTGTGAGACAGAAACAGCATGTTCCGAAGGAAACAATGCCTTATTCCGACACGAATTCTTCTCAGATATTAGGAATATTCGTTTCAAAATGAGAAGATACTTTCTCTTGATGACAGTCAAGAAATCAAACACTCTTCCGATGTAAGTTTATTACATTTTCTGCACCTAACAAAAATGTCATAAAATTGTACCCTATTAAACATCCGTGCAAAACACACAGTAAGATATTTTCTATGCATAAACATTCGTATCGCCACTTCAAATAAAAATTAACATTTTTGTGAAATACAACAAAAATTTCGTGACCTTGAACTGAGACATTGGTACATATTGTGACCTGGATTGTGAAACATACAAACCGAAAAAGTTCCTATTTCTTTCTTGGGTGATGGTCGATCCATACAGAATGGCATTAATATCACAAAACGCAATTAACAAGACAAAGAAATTCATTAACATTAATCAGGTCAGTTCCTGTCACAAGCACTTTTTCTTGTTCTGCACCACCACAGCTCAACTCCGGGCCTTGGACTCCTGTTCTGGTTTCGAGACATGAGATGTTTTACGGGGAAATTTGTCAGCTCCTCGCCCAAAACTTAACCTAGCTGAGCAGGTCCCCGTATTCATGACCACAGAGACAAGGTGACCCAGCTTCACTCCTAGACACTGGGTAGCTCAGAACTCCGGGAGCGTCACTCCCGGGACCCACAGTAATTCTGAGCCCCCGCGGTCAGTTTGTGGTACTGTCCGTTGTAGATCGTAGAAGCAAGCGAGCGGCTTTGCTAATACTTTTCTAAGATATCCCTGAGGATGGCTACTATTATTAGACGAAACATGTCGGAGAAGCAATAACATACGTTTTAAACGGCAAATATGTAGTTGGTTCAAATAATTAAATTGTGTTTTGCTTGTTTTTAGAGTAACTGAAGTTCAACATACAAAGATGATCGATAATTATTAATGCCGTTTTAGAAAGTGGGATTCTACATTGCGACATTTGAGGTTATGACAGAGGACATGCACTTTGTGAGGTTTGTACAAAGTACAGCTTTATCTAGTGTGATTTGTGGATATCTAGAGAAGAGGGAGACTTGATGAAATAAATGGCTGTAAAATACGTGCATGATATGGTACTGTACATAAAGGTAAGCAAGTGAAGTAAAAAAAAAGTGAATATGTAATGGCGTATATAGTACAAAAATGGCTGCATTCAGGAAGTACGAGGGGAGGGACAAATTTCAGTGCCACAATTATTTCCTCCCTAAGTGACGAGTGGAAAAGTCCTATATCGACGGTTCAATGTAGCTAAAAATAAACAATTCCATAAAGCAAGAACCTCCATAAGAACACTTGCTGTGCTAAACTTCAAGCATTCACCTGGAGCTAATTTCTGAAAATATCTGTAAATTCAGCACCGAAAATCTCTCTTGACAAAAATAAATCCCAGATATATTTAATGTACTTTTTCATTACTGAAGTACTCTACCAGATAATACGGCCTGGGAGAATGTAGTCAGAATAGTACAGTCAGTATAGCGATTGTCTACGGGCTGGTCCTTCCTGGCATCTAAACCCGGTGTTGGCGAAAATTTCAGCAATCTTCAACTCTGGCCCCCGGGTCAAACCAGACTCTTGTACAATGGGAAACGTTTCTCTATTGCGGGGAAAAGTGGGCGGTACATGACCTTCACAACCCCCCTCTCATAGAACCGCGGTGAAAGAAGAATATTTCTGTACCTCTGATCCCCATCTGGGCTTTCAGTGTTCGTTATTGTGTGAATTATATCTTATTTTGCCTTTCACTATCTAACAATACGCTGATATATACTGTTATTTTATGATTACTGTGATACACTAGCAGACAACACCTTAAGACACGTGTACTGTTGTTGTATTATTACTGGATAAGCTAGCAGACAATATATAAAATCACGTTGTAGGTTTACTGAAATAAACTAGCAGACAACGTGTGTATTGCTGTTGAATGATTACTGGATAAAAGAGCAGAAAAAATATATAATCCTCTTGTATGATTAGTGATATAGATTAGGGGGCAAGTTTCTCAGATACATGTACTGCTGTTGAATGATTACTGAGCTACACAACCACACAACACACTCAGTTATACGTCCTGCTGTTTTACAGTCATCAGTCTGCAACTCATTCGCAGACCTCAGAGGAAATTTCGTGGCAGCTAATTCGTTCATATCCGGTTGGTTGACTGCTGCATATTGAATTGAGTGACTGTTGTAATTGGGTAGACGTAAATCGGTAAGTTGGTACAGCAGCAAAACAAAATATCTCACATAGCGACGACAAACTATATTGGAACTTCTGAAGGTAACTCAGTGGTTCTTCGGACATTTCTCAAACATTAATTATGCTCTCTGTTTGACAATTCTTTTGCTTGAAACGCAATAAATTGTTATCTAACTTTCTTGTGATAAAGTGTGAAAATTTAAACATGATTCAACACATTAACAATCAGCATTCACGCCATTTGTCCACTTGACCCTGACATTAAACACATCATCCTTACTATCTCATATAAAAATATGTACTGTTTATCTTATCGTTTCAAATTAATCTTCTAAACTCTGATCTCTATGTTTAATACAGTTTCTTTGTTTCATAAATTATGTACATCTCATCATTTAACTTTAATATTTCAAGTTCTAAGCCAGTTAACATAAAATCAGTAATAACAAAAATTAAAAACAAAAATACATTATTTATTCTACGTGCAGAATAGTCTGGGGTCCGATTCGGTTAACTTCAACACTTTTGCGTCTTGTCCAAATTATCCTGACCACCCTGTGGCCCATCCAGCCTCCTACAGCAAGGGAACAGTGTCGCCTTTTCCCAGGTTAAACTGGCAAGGACGTGAAATTGCCCATTCATTACAATCAAATGCCGATATTGTGAATGTGTGGAGCAATATCTCCACTCCCCATATACCTTTACTGTGTGTAGAAAGAGATAATGTTCTTTTCTGCTTTTGTCTTTGTAATACTATTCACAGTAACAAATAACATATGGGTATTGTTTTAAGCGGCGGCCGCGAAAGTTCGGTCGGTACGGCGATTCGCTATAGACTAGAGGTTCCGAGGTTCGAACCCCAGTTTTAGTAAGTTAAACATTAACAGTCCACGCTTTTACGAACTGCTGTGTTTACACAATGTAAGAAAATGACCTGGTAGGGAGAAGTACAGTGCGGTAGCATTTATGAGGGACGCCGTCCTGAAAAATATTAAAAATATGCTTATTAATTAAGTCGTTAATAAATGAAGTGAATTGCCTGAAAATAACCGAAACACTATATTCCAAAGAGAATGCGAAAACAGAATACACAGTAGGCTATAATTAGAACGTGCTACACATCCACATGTTTAAATAAAATTGAAGATTTTGGATTCGTGTTTTTTTTGGTTAAATGTGCCTCTGAATTTATACCTCATTAATATTTTTAAATGACAAAATTTCAAATACGCAGTATAAATTATCTTATCACTACAGAATCAGTACTACAAATGGCATGGGAAAGTTCTGAAAACTTTGATTGAATGGGAGTGATTTTAATCTGTCAAGGTGGCATGAATATCAAGAGTGTAGTTACAATCGATTCTATAATAGGCACAAAAAATGACGCCTTTATTTAGACAGTCGCTACACAATAAGTGATTGATGGTGAAGTGTGTAAAAAACACTCACAGAAAATATTTGTAATAAAAAACTATTTGCAACATCAAACAAAGGTCAATTGTGTTCGTTCGTTTTAAGCACAACAAGATATGACCTCAGATATAAAGGTAGGCACTGTCAGTGGCTCATTATTGCCAAGCGTCAAGTTTCGCATTAATCATGATGTTCCTGGTGCTGTTTTCAACTCTGCTCGTCCTCGCAGCAGGTACGTGTTACAGCTACAGTAATGTAATACTAGATGATCCGGACATACAGGATCTGTATATGTAAGGTTTCACAAAATTCCACAAATTGTCTCAAGACCAATCCAGTTCACTTCCTCCCACTCGAATTTAAAAATCACAACACACATTATCCACCTACTTACTTATTTTTCCCCTACATTTTTCCAGCAAAACCAAATCGTTATGCGAAGAGATATAATTATATGTACTTAAATATGGGAATTAGCTACAGTACAACGGGGTAAGAGAAAACTAAATGCATGAAGCAGACATTTATAAGAATTTCAGAGTCCCTAAAGTGTGTCAAAATAATCCTTTTCATTTTTGAAAAAGCATATAATCCAGTATCCTGTTCAAAACAACAAATCACTAATCGCTATGCAGAGCCACAAGAACACAGTTCACATAGTATCAACAAAAGTGATCTTCTGATAATTAATGTAACTGAAGCGAAACCTGTTATATAATAGTAGTTAATTGTGACATTATACACTTCAATTAATTAATGATGTGTCAGTAGACCACAGGAAAACTAATATCAGAATACCATTTTCGTTTTTCTTAGGTCTTTCTAACTTTATGCTATTTCCGAAGAAATTTAGGGCGTTTAAAACACTGCAAAGAAAATGAATGTACATAGAAAACAAAGAACCATAAACACATATCAATGCCTTCATATGTGTTAGACATTATGTAAAAAGTGGAGTTCGTAATGAAAATGTTTGTTAATACTTCAGGCGTTCCTCTCGAACCTGAAAAGCCGAGGCTAGATGGACGCATTGTTGGTGGGATCACAACAACAATTGACAGACACCCCTGGATGGTATGGCCACTAAATTGCTGTTCTGTTTGACGATACTTTGAAGTATTAGAACAAAACAGACAGCCTGTGTTTGTAATGACACATCTTAAGTGACAAAACATATTAAAAAAACAAAAAAACAATGTTCTGGCTCAGAGCAGCAGCGGATGTATTAGGAATGACCTGAAGAAAATTATAGTTCTCAGTTTTATTTGTTGATTCATTAACTCGATCGCAGTTTCATTTCAAATAAGCTTATTACTGTGAATTGTTTACCAACAAACAAATGAATAACATCAATTTCCTTCAGAAGAAGAAACAAGCTATATTCATACACATTCCATTGCTAGGCAGGCGAAAGACGTAGAAAAATGCCGTAAGTGTTAGTAAAATTATTGTATAAATTTATCATTAAGTGCAGCTGAAATACAAAGGAGTGAACGAATAATCTAAAAATATTTTAAAAAATTGACACATTTTTTATCGACAAGTAATGGATTACACATTTTACTGCTACATATTTTGCCGGATTCGTCGTGGGAGACACCAATACCAAATACCAATAGAATACTGGTCTCCCCAGTCACCAAACCGCACTCCCTTCGTCTTTCTCTTCCTGCAATACATGGTATTATTTTTTATTCAGAGAAACTAGTCAATATGTAAATTTCTGAATTAAAATATTAATTACTCTGCTCACATTCTATGCAACAAGTTTTGTCTAAAATATGTAGAAATAAGTAACAAACTACGGGATATTATGTCATTCGTATATAACTGATAGAATAAAACGGGTTATAATTTATTAAAAAAAATTAAAATCTCATGTTCAGTAACAATTTTTTTTATATTTCACCAAACGTCAGCAATTGCGCCACAAAGACTGATAATCTGATTCTTGTTGACATAATTTTAACATTAAATCATCCGGGTAATAAGCGACTTTTGTTTTGCAGATGTTCACAGAACACCCTGTAAAATTGTAATCACTGATTTGGTGAAAATTTTAAATAAATGCAGTCATTCAGTGCATTTCTGTTCAGTGATAATGGAAATTTGAATTTCAGGTGTCACTGCGGCGTTCGAATTCACACATATGTGGTGGATCCATCATAAATTCTACCTGGATTGTAACAGCAGCACACTGCATTGGGTAAGTTGGTTCCCCAGAAAGTTACCTGTAATTTTTCGTCAAGAAATATCCTACCTCTCTCACGTGTTCAGAGCTGTACGTATTGAATCACAATTTGATATTTATTTCACAAAACCTAAAACAACTGAATAAAACTGTCTTATACACGGTCTAAATTAAACGACGAATTTCAAATATTCCGTACCAAAGAAAAATATCAGGTTCAAATTCACAACACACAGCTGGTTACATGCTGGGATTGTTTGATAAAATCCAGTTCAAGACATTTTGTATCTCCACCTTCCCTGAATCCTAACTAGGAGCAATGTGTTCAGTGTACATATGACGTGATATTTAGGCGCGTTTTTGCAGAAAATTTGCGTAGTAATCGGTAAGTAATACATAATTTTATTGTGTGATTAGTCTGAGGTTTTTCCGTGTTTCGAGGTTTTTCCGTGCTTTCTCCTCAGTTGTAAGGCAAATGCCAGTGTAAAACACCCCAAGGCGTAGCACGGCCAGCACTGTTCCAAAATATTTTCTATGTATTGTTGGGTATGTGTCGTTGTATATACTGTTTGTGTGTATGTGTACTGTACTACTGCCACAGGGTGGCAACCCAATTGCAGTTAACAAATATATCATATCATATTTTACTGCATGCATAGACCATGCTCCATATTAGACTGTTGTCTGTGGCCTGTCCGGAGTTACATATTTTTCCACTCAATCTCATAGAAGGCACAATTTTCGGAAAAAGTTTTATGTAATATAAAATGTGTTTTGATTTACTCTGCAAATACTGGGTGAAGCATCTCTCCTTTTAAAATGTATTAAATGAAATATTATAATAAAAGGACATAAAGCTTCTTGTAAATTCGTATTTATTCTTGTCATAATTTACGAAAATTGAATTTTCACGAAAGTAAAAAAATTTTCTATATCAATTTTCGTGAAAATCCATCCAACGGTAGCTGGTAATTGCAGCCTTTATGAAAGCTAAAAATCCCTCATTTAATCAGCATTCCAACCCAATGACACCAGTACCAACATCTCACTAATGAGCCCACAATTCACCCACTGCCCATATTCTGAGACAAAAGATTCCTTGTTACTTACCCCTACACATGAATTTCTGATATATTCCAGTATTATTCTACAATCAAAAGAGACTTACGTGACCTTCCTCAGTCAGGTCTTCTGACCAGAATTTTGAATTGGCACCTCAACTCTAATATTTGCATCACGAGTGTCGAACATTTCGGTCGCCTGGATTTTGCACCTTAATCCTTAAAGTTTGCACATGTTATGATGTTATTCTTTATATCATTTTCTGGGGTCTTCCGTTAGAACTTTATATTTATGGTCAAATATTTTCTCCAGTAACTCGAACATCTGCGACATCCCGTCAATGATAAAGTTTCATATCAAAATTAAAAAAAAGTGGCATTACAAATATTTTCGGACACACAGCTGTATACAGAGTGATTCGTGAATTGTGGACATTACTGTAGTATATGGGTCATATTGCCATTGGTTATGGTTCCCTATTTTTTATTTCTTGTGAACACATTACTTTGAACTCTCCATCAGAGCTCATGGAATTTCCGAAAAACAGCTTTGAGAGGAGGCCATTGTGATTAAAAGGCAGTGTCTGTTATATTATACATTAAATTTTTCATGTAATTTGTTTGTTCATTATTTTTACCCATAGTAGTTCCAAAATACTTATCACTTTGTCTAGTTATCAAGTGGTTACCATCTCGTAACCGTCAAAATCCAGACACGTTTATATGAACTTCTGATCACAGAAACCTAAAAATTCATCTCCTTCAATAAATGTCACAAATTATTAATCACCCTGTGTATATAAACAAACTAAATTTTCATTGTTAATCGTCCTATGCAATTCATAATATAACATTCTATTAACCGTATGCTTCATATTGTTATGTTGCTGTCAACAGCGGTACGCTTGCTGCTAATTCTGTGAGATCGGGCTCCAATAACTCCAATTCTGGTGGAACTATTCATAGTGTTACAAGAATGGTCATTCATCCAAGATACAATAGCAGAAGCCTGGACTTTGACGTCGCCCTTGTGCAGGTCTGTATTTTCTTCAATGTACCGATATATAATGAAGAGTGTATGAAACACCTGTTCTGATACCCAGCTTTATCTCACACTACTCCTCTGTAAAATGCAGTTCTTCTAAACCTTCGTTTAGAAAGTCATTGCATGTCAAAAATTCTGAACACAGAATCGAAATTTAAGTTTATAATTTCTTCGAATATCCCCTTAGTGTTTTATCCTTAACAGACATATTGTCTACGTAGACATAGACTTGGTGGACAAAAGGACATAATTTTCTGAATTTCCTTCATGAATATTCGTAGAAAATTTCACATTACCAACATTCTCTACTTAGCGGTGGCTAAATGACCCTATATATATCGTGAGAATCAAAGAAAGTTCCAATCTCTTGGTATTATATGTACAGACAACATTCTATTGCTCCATCTGTATACAAACAAACTTTGAAACCATCTCCATAGGGACAGTAGTTTATTGAATATGGTTGAGGCAACAGTGCCGAACAAACACCAATTAATTCCCCATTGTTCTAAAATAACAGATTGTTGCACGCAGCTATTGCCATCTGGCGCACGTATCGGTAACTATAAAACATACTTGATATATGAGTACAAAATATCCACGCAATTTTAAAATGAAGTGTTTTATATGACATTTATAGACACATCGGTTTAAGTGATTTTGATTTCGACCGCAACGTTTCGAATCTGCACAACTTGAGCTACTTTATCTGCATTTTGTCCTCTCACTCCTCCATTTGATAATCCAGTCTAATTTAACTTAAGTACAAATGTATGTTACTGTAAGCCAGTTTAACGGAGATCACACAAAGTAAGATTTTCAAGAAATATTCAATACTATACCAATATTACAAGATGTTACACACTGTCTACAAGTTAATTATCCTTAATGGGTTTTATCACAACAGAGACAGAAACAAAAAGCTGCCGAATTGCTTTCAACAATATCCTTAGACTATAAATTGTGCATTGATATACATCATGTTAAATATTATAGTACTTTAACAGTTCACTATAATCGTGACTCAAAACAAGCCCCAAGCATAGGAGCAAAATAAGTGAAAACTTAAATATTCGATACAATTTGGCTGACATAAGAAACAATAAATCGAGGGAGTGCTTCAGATTTAGAATGTCTAATTTCTGTTCACTAAATGCAAAATACATTTAAAACTAACTTCCTTTTTTAAACTAAACGAACACAACGAAATTAAATATCTAGTTTTAAAACCCAGAAGGAAATCCCAAATAAATTTTAAAAATCCTGGATTCTTACCGAATTGGAATTTAACCGAAACTTAATTTTATATTTTAGGTGAACCCTCCCTTCAACTTCAACAACGTTAGACAACCCATCCCCTTGGAATGCAATACACTACCCGATGGAACTGATGTTGTTGTTACCGGATGGGGAAGAACTACAGTAAGGCATTGCATTAATTACTGTTTAGTGTAGCAACTAATATTCTAACAGCACCACAATATTTCTACTTCAGCAGTCACGCAACCTCAAAACGTTTCTTCAAATAAAGCTGTGCTCATTACCAAAATGTTCATTAAGCTTGGCGTAACTTTACTGGGAAGTACTTAGTGGTTTGAGTATAGAGTGATTAGAATATTTGCATTTAAGAAGCAGAAGTAATAGAAGACTTCAAAAAATTTAAAACCACCTCATACACTAGCCATTAAATAATTTACACACAGTGATCAATATGGGCTTGGAACAGGTGACGATGAAAGTTTTGGCTGAAACATGTCAGAACGAACTAAATAGAATGTGATTCTCAATTTCTTATAAACGCAGATTGAGATGGTTTAATGAATAGAAATATTTGTTAGAATATTCTTGATATCTCCGCATCTGAAGATTCGTGTCTGCTGGAAAGATGTTCTGCACCAACCGGTAAATAATATATTGACATTCCGAAAAAAAATTTATCTCACATCTGGCCAAAAATACAGAAAACCGATTCCCCTGTGGACCACAAACCGTATCCAAATGATGTTCCATTGCGCACTGTTCGTTATTCATGACGTTTATCCATTTCAGGCACAACACTATTGTTTACTGAGTCAGTAAACAGCACAAACATCACAGTACATATCCTTCAATGTGTCACTGTTATGAACCAGGGCACGGTCTGTTCTGACTAAATGGTCGCCACTGTGCTGATGCACTGATACATTTGTATGTATATTTCCTATCACAGTTTTTAATTTCGGTGTTTGAAGGAGGAAAGAGAGTCCGGTTCACATTTATCTCTTTATTATGATATAAAGGCACTTAAATGCGCTTATTAAAGGGAGGCACGAGATGGCACATTTGGTTAATGCACTGCCTGACAAATCGTTAAGTTCGCGATTTCAATTACCGATTCCGCCATTGGAATATTACATTCACCTCTCCTTCCGGTCGCACTATGGCCCTGCGATCGACCCAGCCACTGACAGAAATGAAAACCAGGTTTCTCTCCTGGGAATAAAGGCGGCCGGTGCGTAGGGCTAACAACCTTACCAGCTTCATCGGTCGAATGTCTAGAAATTCTGGGAAACTCAGCCTGCTGGAACCCTCAGGTTCTGCCCAGGTCTGTAATGGGTTAGAAAATTAATTGTGTTGTTCTGTGTATTGTGTTTGTGTAAACGTGTATTGTATTGCTGCCACCGGGTGTCAGCCTAATTGCATTTAACAAATATATTATTTCATATCTTATCAAATGTAATCCCACACCCAGAACATTACCAGAATTACTCGTATTTACTCACTGTGCAGCCCGCTATATTTCTCACAGCAATTTCACTATCTCTTACGTTTGTCAATCAAAATATTGGTTGAATTTATTGTTTTGGGTCTCTTACAAAAATGATCAGAAATACGCTTTAAATGTTTGCCGGACGTGACTGCACTGATTAATTGATTTTCAGGAGGGAGGCACAAGCAGCACCATTCTGCGTGAGGTGACTGTACAACTCGTAAACGACGATGATTGCAACAGGGCCTATGCGCGTCATGGAGGTATCACCGCTAGTATGATTTGTGCTGGAGTTCCTGGTGGAGGCAAAGATGCATGCCAGGTAACTGGGTCACGATAAGAATAAATATTTTTATGTGAAAATTTCGTATTTGATACAAACACAAAACGGTTTTTGTAACCTCCGTGAAAATTGTTTATAATATTCTCGGTCCAGTGTCGAGATAAAAACGACAGAGCTATCCGCTGTACCAACACCAATGTCGATCTCAAATCGACATTTTTTAACAACATCTTACTGTATTTATCCTAATTTCTGTCTTGTCATCTAATGTTTGCTTTCGAATTTAGAACTTCAGAAAATTTCTCGATTATTATTTTGGACTAGCATCTAGGAGTTCACGATACTAATGTGGACTGCAAGGTTTAGTCCTTTTTTTTAGCAAAATTCATTGTTATTTACTACTTACACCTAATTCTAAAATCAATTGGATGCTGACTTTCAGTTTCTGACAACAGTAGCTTAACGAAATTGTTTCTTTACATGGTGTTTCGTTGCTGTCTATAAGAAAGGATTGTTGTTGTTCTTTTATTGTTGGAAACATTTGCATTTATTTTATAATAGTATATATATTTTAAGTATGAAACTAAACATGTTCTCAACTAGATGCGACAGAGGTTTTTATTGCAGATCTTATTGCTTGCTCAACATGTTTCGGCCACCACTATGCCCATCATCAGGAGCGCAAGAGTATTATACAGTGGTTGCTGCCTGTGGTATTTAGTGCTGTGGTTTTCAAGTTGCTAGTCTGGTTTGGGGTTCAGGGTTATGTGTCCGGTTTGCAGGATGCTGCAGCATCCTGCAAACCGGACACATAACCCTCAGCTCCACACCAGACCAGCAACTTGA
>Ga0209629_10001808_pt1 | contig 13956 bp, 13 predicted proteins | sample TergutCu122P5_FD_187286 | JGI IMG/M metagenome (GOLD analysis project Ga0209629, IMG submission 187286) | Cubitermes ugandensis P5 segment gut microbial communities from Kakamega Forest, Kenya - Cu122 P5 (SPAdes) (version 2) | ecosystem: Host-associated > Arthropoda: Insects > Digestive system... | reverse complement strand
TTTTATAACCGAAGCCACAACGCATGTATAAGCGTTGGAAAGAATGCGATCATTGTCACTGAAACTAGAAACATGGACGAGTCTAATGGTACAAACCTGAAGCCAATACTCCCAATACTTTTTTTTAAAGAAGTTTATGAAAATCGTGTTGGTACTAGTACCAAGTCCGGATTGCTGGCGTGAGAGGCTGCTTGGTACTAGTACCAAGACCGGATTTAAAGGGTTAAACACTGAGAACTACTTAAAAGTTGACACAGTGTAGCATCCCAGAAGACTTGAATCTTCTTGCATGTAACTGTTTACTGCAAGTTGGACACTTTTTAAAAATGGTGAGAAATTAAAACTGTAACTTACTGTGGAAGGATGAATGATTGACTTTACACAGTGATTACAGACATGCAATATAATTATGTAGGCCTTATATACTTTATATAATGTGTGCTTGAGAGTCATGTTGTAAGGAACTCCACACCAAAATAATAGAATATACCTCTTTCTAATGGGGGCCTGGGGTGGCGTGGTTAAGGCGCTGCACTGCTAGTTGGATGGTCCTGGGATCGATTCCCGATGGTGTCACTGGATTTTTCAGTGACATATTTTCTTCCGACCGCACCATAGCCCCAGGATTGACTCAGCCCCTAGTGAAAATGAGTACTAGGAACATTCCTGGGGGTAAAGGCGGCCGGTGTGTGAGGCTGACGACCTCACCACCTTCATGTGCTGAATGTCATGAAAATCTGGGAGTCTAAACCTCCTGGAACCCTCTGGGCCACACCGGGCCTGTAACAGAACGACTTTACCTTACCTCCTACTAATGCAGTCCAAATGAAATCAAAGCTTTCTTTCATTTTGTCTGTGGAATGGAGAGGTATGTAAAAGTGCACATGAGTGTTGTCAGTACAGTAAAGGTAAAGTTGTCCCTGTGCACACCATAAAGACATATGGGGGAGTGGAGGTATAGTGTCACACTTTTTTAACATTGGCACTATAAAGTCAGCTTCATGCCCCCACTCACTTTATCGCCAGGGAAAGAACTCCAGGTACCCAGTGATTAGGAGGCTAGCTGGTTGGAATGTTTTGGAGAAGAGAAGAATCTCTTGTTCCTGCTGGGAATTGAAGAATGGTTCCTTGCTTGACCAGCCTGTACCTTAGCTGCTATACTGACCTTGCTGTTCTGGCTTCCATTGATGTATAGTATCCATTATTTTTGTCAAATTTTAACCAAAACTGTACAGGTTTAAAGTTTGTCCAGTGGCTGTTGTCATTTGTGCAGACACAGTGATTATCATAGCCATTCCACTGTGATGCGGACATGTGAAAATGAGAGCTTTACAGTATATATATGTGGCACAAATTTCTGACATGTGACTGTAATTACAATTCTACGTAGTATGCAGTATTCATTTATCTGGATGTAAATACAGGTAGTCCTTGGTTACTGTTGTGGTTACTTTCCTGAAAGTCACATCGTAGGACAGAGCAACAACAACAACTGAAGTGCTGAGTCTGGCGATTGAAGATTCCGCCACCTGCCAGCAAAAATTATGTTAATCTGAATGACTAACATTTGTCAGATATTTTGTCAGTGAAATCTACTGATGCTGAAATGAAACAGTGTTGTATTGGGCAATGTTAAACAAGGAATGCCTGTACATATATAAAACAGAAACATTAAGTTGTGTTGGATTTCTACTGTATTCAGGTTTCTCTGTATTACATTTATATCGCTGCATCTGGAGTCAATGCATACGCAATTTATATTTCAGCAAGCATAGAAGATCTTCTGAAGCGGCCATTTACCCTGTCTCCTGCTGCCATGTCTTCGTTGTTTAAAAATCTTCATTATATTGGAAAAGGAGACTACAGTCAACGCTATCCTGAAATGTTCTCACGCTACATACCAGGAATTCTACCTCCAATGGTCGTGAGTGACATTGAATCACATATTGCTGAGATACGTGAACTTCAGAGCTCTTGGAAGGCTCAGTGTCATGTCCAGGGAGAAGCAGGTGATGTGCAACAGGGACAGAAGAGAAAGGGTGATGATGAGAACTATGGTCCGACATTGTGCATTGCAAGTCAGCAGCAACTGCCACTGCTACCAGACATGTTTCATTAGTTCTGATAGTACCATAATGAGGTAATGGGTGTTCTTTTGACAGCAGTTCACATATGCTGTTAACTGGATGACATAATGACACATTTGTGACAAAACGTAATTGTATCATCAATCACTTTTTTATTTTTAGGTGTGTGTGTGTGTGTGTGTGTGTGTGCGTGTGTGTTAGTGTGTGTGTGTGTGTGTGTGGTACATCATATTGCGCACCATGAAAATTACAGTTTTACAACAGCTTGGTGATGTAGAGAGTTCCATCAATATTAAATTTCAGTTAACAGAATGTTGCGTAGATTTTACTACTTGTGCAGTCTGAACCTGTGAATGTGGTGTTCTCTGGTGTTACTTTTAAACCAAATCCTTGAGTGATACTTGCTACTTCTATATTTTGGAAAGTAAGTTCTGCTTGGTTATCTGTATATATATTTAAATTTTCATGTCTTGAATTACATGCCTTCTAGCATCCCAATATAATTTCACAATTGAAGTATTCCCAGGATTTAGAGCTATGCAGTTTGGGAGATGATCTGTTCATTTGGAGTTACTGTGTGTGTGTGCACAAGACTCCAACTGGGGTCAGAATTCCTTGAAGCGCTTGGACATTAAATACTGTTACTGCTACTGCTCTTGCTGCTGCTATACTACTATGATGACGATGACTATGACTACTGTTACTAATGATGCTGGTGCTGCCTTGAATTACATGACAGTTGTACTTTTCATCAAGCTCCCAGAATAGCTCAGTCAGTATAGTGACTAGGGTATGGGCTGGATGATACGGGTTTGATTCCTGGCAGGGGCAAGTTCTTCTTCCAGACCAGCTCTGGGGCCAACCCGGCCTCCTATTCAAGGGGTACAGGGGTTTCCAACCCTGGGGGTAAGGTGGCCAGTGTGTAAAGCTAACCTCCATCTGGCACCAGAGTTAAGAACAATTGGAGCTGTGCCTGTGCTCCCTGTGTGTGCCTTCAAAATATGAACAGGGACAACTTCACACTTACCTTTGAAGTTCTTTTGGCACTGAATGTTAGAATCACGGATACGTGCGAGAGTGTGTGTGTGTGTGTGCGCGCACGCGTGTGTTTGCGTGCGTGCGTGCGTGTGTGGAAGGTGGGTTCATCCCAAACATAGGTACCATCTACCAGACTACATGGTGTCATTGACCAGAAGAACATCCTCTTAATTATATTGTTAATATTAATAGCACAGAATGATTGTTACAGTGTTGCCCTCAGCATGGCAGCTATTATGAGATGAGGCTTTCTGTGTGATAAACTGCCATGACTGGGGAAACATTACACTGTGTATTAATGTCTTTTGAGTTGCGGATTGCTTTTCACATGAATCCCTGCTAGTGTAATGGCAGATTATTGCAGGACACACATTCATCAAATATCAAATTTACCCAAATATGAGATAAAGGTTTTTCCAAATTTATCATATGAAAAATGTTATGTGTGTAGGTATTTACCAGAAAATAGAAGGTTGTGGAGGTTGGTCATTTCCTGTGTGGGTAAGTACAGTATATATCCATGTACATTGCTTTGCTTCTCTCTTTTTCTGGTGTTGAAAGCTTTGTAACAGAAGGCCAAATCACCAGGTTTCTTAACTTTTACAGTAAAAATTTGTAGAAATTGGAAGGAAACAAGACAGGCAGCATACATGTAACATAACATTGAGGTGTGTTTATGTAACCATTGTTGCCATGGAAAAGCAGTAATATTACATATACTGAGGTCATGTCTGTAGCCTTAGTTATCCAGTATGCAAAGTGCATGTGCTTTATTATGTGTGGCCTGTCTGGCTGTAGCATATTTTTTTCACCTTATCATAAATGGCTTGATTTTTGGTAAAATGTTTTTGAACATGCAGTGTGTATTTTGATATCCTATACAACTTTTGTCTGAAAAATTTCTCACTCAAAGAACTCATTGTGATATTGTCATAAATGTAGAAAGGTTGTCACGTAAAGTATCAATTTTTCATGTCAGATTTTAATGAAATTTAAATTTTTGTGACATTTTTGAGAAATCCTCAACAAATTTAATGAAAATCTGCCCAGTGGGAGCCTTGTTGTTCCATACGGATTGTGGACAGACAGACAGACAGACAGACATGACGAAGTTAATGATAGCTTTTTGTGTTTGCGAACTCACCTAATGAACTGAAGAACAAAAAATTAACATTGCCTGGTTTTGTGCTGTAGTTTACCCCTTCCATCTTTTTAACACAAAGTTACAGCGTATCTTATTTACGCAAATGAAAGACAACCCCGCTTTACAGTCACAAAGTTAGAAAGAAGGTAAATGAGTTATACTGCACTAGGAGGAATGTGCCAAAAGTTAAGGAGAGAAACCCTTGAAGGAAGCAGCAGAGAAAGACTACAGAAAGATGTACAATGTGATGAACCAGAGAAGAAGAAATGCTAACGGGTAAATTTTGGAGTGGACAGGAAAGGATGTGCAGGCAATAGACAAAGATTAAAATAACAGTTGAAGAAAATATATTTGTACAAGCTAGGAGGGAAACATTAAAAAGGAGGTAAGACAAACATGAAGTGAAGGCAGAGGAGATAAAAAGACTAAGTGAAGTACTGAAAAGGTAAGGAAAAAAGATAATGTGCAAATAGAAACTACCCAACACTTGGTTGTGGGATAGATTTGATGTAGGATGGTTATGTTTTATCGTTACGAAACTTGCGTTGTGTTCTTGTCACTTCGAATGCAGTTAGTGTTTCCCGCCGCACATTTAACATTGTGTTCGTGCAACACGGATAAGAGGTTTTGGTTATCGACGGTTTGCCAACATGATGGTTTGCTGTAAGAAAAAAACCAAAGAGTGTGATCTGTAATCTAAGATGTGGCGTTGAAGGTTGTAGAAAGTGACGTGAGGTTCTGGTGTAGTAATTGCATTCACGAGGTTGTTTGTAAGTTCTAGTATTACCATCATCCCATGAAAAATATATGTATCTGATATTTCGGCTGTACTCGCGCACAGGGGACCACTTCACTGCTGATCCGTGGTTCCTTGCCGCTATCGGGGAAACGCTACGATAACGGAGAAATTCCGATCCATGGTTCCGTTATTGTAGGTATGGAATCATGTTGCCTGAGAATTTTCGTTGCTTGAGTTCAGATCGCATTTGCCGTATGATGTATGTAGTATTTGGGGATGCGATTGTAGTGGTTGGTTTCGAGGTTGAAGTTTTTAAGAACGATGAACGCCAAGAATGATGCGAAGAGTAGATAAAGAGACGAAGGGAAAAAGTGGTTTTGATTTAAAGGCCACAAGGCAGGAAAGTTACACAGGTTATGGTAAAGTGAGGTAAAATTAAAGGTCACGTCATCCCAGTACTCGCTTTGAAGGTATGTGTGGCAGTGCAGGTGTAGCTCCTTGTTGAGGTTTAAGGTTATGGTCTTTTAGTATGTGAGACCTTGCAGTTTGGCAGATACGTGTCACCGTTTTAGAGGAACCTCTGTCTGTCTCGATCGTGGGTATTTTGGCATCAAGGAACTGAGGTAGCGCATCCTGCAAGGCTTATTTTTGTAATTATAGATCACTGGAAAGTGCATTACACAAAACTTGGTATTGATGTGGGGGATCACCAGTATTTTGCATGTGTAAAGTAAATGCAGAGCCAAATATACACAGCGAGTTTCTTTCTTAACCATTAAAGCAGTGCCACAGCATTATGGTTCAAAATATTTCAATGTTCTTGGCCCTTCAAAGTACAGTAGGAACTATGTATTACTTACGTTAACATGAAAAAACTGCATTGAGCCTACAACAGGATATATTTATGCATTTAGTTTATCAGAATAAACAGTGTTTACTTCCCTAAACAGGTAATGGAGTTGTATGGTTTTCTGTGAGGTAGATGTTAAATTTTGAATGTTACATAGATAAAATTCAGGCCACAAAGGGTGAACCAAATTTTTTTGGTTAATAAGTAAATGTTGTAATTGAAGTAACTACTTATATTATCATAAGAAGAAATGTATAATTCACAAAAAATATTTTTAAAGTCTGTTAAATATTGGAGAACCAAATTTTGTGTTGTGTATTGGAGCCCTTTACAGGTGTTTCTTCAAATCCGTATTATTAAATAATGTGATGTAATTAGAACAGCGGATGACAAAGATATATGTATGTAGTTTTAAATATGAAATAGGTATAAAAAGAACAACTACAAAATTTTTAATATTCATAGTCCAACTTGGGCTGCATAATGGCTGGACAGGGTCCCCTAAGGCTCTGTACCTAGGTACAGCAACGCACCTTTGCCATAGTACCTGTACTCCATGTTTGTTCTGTAATTTATATGATTACATAACACTAGAATTAATAAATAATAGATTGCTTTTTCCAGCCTTTGAATGTTTATATGAAGACTTGATGTCTCTCAGAACATGTCAGATGCTATGGCACTAAATTTTAATATACACGTGTTTCCGAAGTGTACAGAGAGCACTGTGTACTTGTGCTGCACGCTGTATATTTACATTATTTTATTGTGCCTTCTATGTCTCTGGAACTGGCCTCCATTACTGAAGTACAGCAGTTTGGAATGTTGTGTTACATTTTTTAAAGACAATAAACAACCAACAAAACATCATCCCTGCAAGTGAACCCAAAAAGCTAGCCCTCAACTCCCAAGTCCTGAAAATAACAGTCTGGAGGGTTGGAGTTGTATTTCAATAGCTTTCCCTTTTTTATTTTTGTATTTATTGACAAGTTAAGCTTGACTAGCTGATACAACCTTGAGTACAGTCATCCATTTGTATATAAACACAGTCAGAAGATAAGTGAGAAGAGCAGCCTTCTGTTAATAATTTGTTACTAGGCTGGTAAAAGAGAAGATATTGGATTGATGTTAGCAATGAAGCTGCGTCTCACCTACGTTGAACTGTTAATTGATGCATTGTTTGTGTCTGGGGATTGAGAATCCTAATGCTGTTGTGAAGAGTGCATTGGACTTAATATGTATTGTGCCCTGTAAATGTTTCTTTGCATAACCTGCCCTTTCAGGCACAATGTACCTAGGCATGCTGGATGCATGATTGTGGCGTAGTTTAGAGAAGGATTTTCCTGGATGATTACTGTTCCAGCAGGACAGAGCACCTCAACTTTATCACTTGTAGATCAGGTTGTTTCTGAATGAACAGCTGCTTGAAAGGTGGATAGGGTGAAGGGGCTCAATATCTTGGCTACCACTGTCCCCAGACGTGACAACCCTGGGCCTTTTTTTGGGGGGTACTTTAAAGATTATGAGTACACAACACCCATACCACAGTCTGTGAAGGAGCTATGGGGCCAGATTTCAGATGTGGCTACTTGAGTTGATGCACCCCTGCTATGGCACAATTGGGAGGATTTCCAGTGCTGCCTGGACACTTGCTTTGTAACTCATGGTGCAGACATTAAATACATGTGGCAGTAACTTGAAGTGTCTGTCTCTCTATGTTCTAAGTTGTTCACAGATCTAGCTCTTCTGGTATAGAAAATAATGTACTCCACAATTATCCCATTCATTTTGTTCCTGTATAAATTGTAATTTATCCCAGTCTTTTCTGCCTTAGAGGTGAAAGGAAGGGTGCTAAATGCAGTCTACATATAGTTTTCTAGCTAGTATTAAAGGTTATATGGTAGGTAATCTGTATGTAGGTGTCTGTGAGAAGGTTTTGTTTTTGATGAGTAATGGGAGAAATAGGGTCTCTGGGAGGCATATTTGACAGTTGCTCAGCCATGTTCACTACCCTGTATTGTGCATCAGACCTGTAATGAGTCTAGAGGTTCAATTGTAGTGTCATCTTTCATGTCTTCCTGAATTCTTACACTTACATGAAAATAATGTAGCAGTTATTGCTGTAGTAAGTTATATATAATCATAACTACTCAAGTGCCTGATGAAAGATGCTGTGGATTAGAGCTTGAATGTTATATTAACCCCATTACTCGATGAATCCATTTTTCATATTGCCTTAGTACAGAGGTTCGGAGTGATGGCTTCCTTCTTCAATATGTTATGTATAACTGCTGATATACATGCTTTATATTACAGTGCAAGATGGATATAATTAAAACAGAACCTGATTCAGATGAAGACTTTCTGTCTGAAGAACAGCAGCTTATTGACGTGAAGCTTGAAGATGATCCAGTCCCAGAACCATTTTGTATAGTAAAGACTGAAGCTTATGTAAGTTGCATATTTTATCTTTGGTTTATTCCACTCCAGAAGGCCACTGGTTGTCTTTATTACAGCTTTTACACCCCAGATTTATGCAGAAGTTACTAATCACATTTCACTTGTTACCAAGTTACCAAGATCTGAATTTGACTGGAAAACTTTATACACGTGTGAATTCTGTGTGTAGTTTTTAGTTTGGTGGCAGTAACTAATGGAGCTGTGGCTGTCTGAAGTATAGGGCCTATTTTATTTTATCTGACCACTATTGTTTGTCAGTTTTGACACTATGGCAATTTACCATGAGTCAGGGTCCTTGTGTCGAATGATAAGTGAGATGATATGATGAGATAAAATATTCTTTCTGTATAATTTGAAAGTCAACAAGTACTGGGAGGTGAAGTAAAATTTCGATCATGCATCTGACACCATTAATGTAGACAAAATGTGTACTGAAATAAGTTCTTCCCCACAACAAAAGACCAAAACTGTGTAAATTGAAGTTATTTAAATGTAATTTCAGCAACACAATATTTTTAGGAAGATAGAAGATATGAGAGTTTGTGGGTTTTCACAGTTGTCTGGTGGTGGATTCTTTTCTTCTGGCATATGACGTTGCATCCTGACAAATGTTGGGAACTGATAATCCAGTGATACAGTGTCATATCATAGAAGAACAGAATCCTCTGTTTTATGAGTTGTGCCTGGAATGCCTTGTTATTCTTGTGTTTTTTAAATTTTTTAGTATTATTGTTATTTTTTTAATTGCAGGATCCATGTTGGGATAAAACTGAGATCAAAGAAGAATTGAAAGATGAAGTACTACTGGAGGAGGATGAAGAACATGAAGACAGGTTAGTGCATATGGATATGTTACACAGACGTGTATACAAATATATATGGACTAGGGTTAACATTTATCCATTACAGGAAAAGAGGACATTTACGACGTATCAACCATAACAAATAGGACATATCAGCGGCAAAGGAGTTCCCAAATTTTTATTTAAAAAGTGGATGTATGGCATCATTGGAATAGTTTTGTGACATACACACATTAAAATATAAACAAGTGTCAAAATTGTGGTCCCTGATTTTTTACTACAACTACTGTCAATACAGTAATACTAATAATATCACAGAATGACTTCTGTAAGGATAAAATCTGACATAAAAATCAATAACATTTTCAGCTACGAAAAGATAAGGCATCCACGGAGAGGAAGTTTTCTAAACAGTAAACTGCTAGCATGTGGGTATTTCTGTTAAAAGAAAAACGTGTTAAGAATAAACTCACTTTAACATACAATGATAACTTTGAAAGGGTCCTTTGTTACCTGGTACCTCACGATATTTTTATGGAAGTTCCAACTTTTGCTGTGCCCCTGCATATTTCTCTGTGGACTGTATCTTTGTCAGAAGATGCAGATTGTTCATTAGGTAGCCATGGAATTCCTTCGTGAAAGATGCTTGTAATTACACTGCACAAACAGTATGCCTTTGAAAGACTCAATATTAAGATTGGTGCTCTCTACTGTCCACTGCACTTGCATTAATGGGAAAATTCTTGATGTTTGTGTATTGTGTGAAGGGATTGTGAAGAACTGGGCAATTTTAAGAAGTTCTGATTGTTAATCTACATTTTTGGAATTTTCATAGTATTTCATCCACTTCTGGTGTGCCAGTATGTAGGATACAAAATTCTTCATTATCTTTGCAACCTGCCAAGAATTGCTTCAGATTGGTAAATTGGTCAGAATACTTCACATCATCATTGGAAATACCCTTTTTTTTTTTATCAGAAACTTCAGAGAAAGTTCTGCTGTACTCTACTGTGATACATCATTCAGTGCCATCCACATGAAGCAAGAAAATTCTTCCATTGGCTCCATCCATTTCTTGAGATATTCTATACATCTTTCATACAAACAGTTTCCTTTAGCACAGAATTTGTCACAATCTGCATCAAGACCTGTGTGCTTTGCTTCAGTTAAGGCATCTAACTTTGAGTAACATATTTTGATATTCAACAAGAATGTCATGGATGGAAATTTAGTCTTGACACTGAAACAGCAGTGTTGTTTTCCTTTTCACTTTCTTGAATGTGTGAATGGAAAACACTCATAATGGACTGTATGTGCCACTAATATATTTCACTTGTCTCATTAAAAAAAAAAATTGTTCATTTTTGATGGTTTGACCTGAGACAGAAACAATGATTTCAGAGCTGGAAACATGTGAATAATTCTGCTAATGCTCGGACATATTGACAGCCATCATGCGAGGTTTGTTCAAAAAGTATCCGGATTGGAATTGTAGTGGTTGTTCACTGGGTGGGATGTGTTTGCAACCAGTCTTGACATGTTCGTACATGTCTTAGGGACACATGGCACAAGTTGCAAGTGGCTGTGTTTGCTCAGTTGACTGTAGTAGGTTGCAGAAGTAACACGTGCATTTATGTGGTGTAGTAGAAAAGTGATGAGACTGACAACGCTGTGCACGAACCAACAACACTGCTGCCTCCCCTTTCACATGGCACTTAGGTTAACCCCTGCCGTAGACTCAGTACAAGTTTGAACTTGCTACAGTTGCTACGCGATTGTTGAGAGCTTCTGAAATGAAGTTGTGTTTGTGAGGTGCGTTATGAAAATGGACCGGCCAAAGTTTGAGCAAAGTTGTGCCATCAAATTTTGTGTAAAGCTTGGTGAATCCGCTACTGTGACTTATAAAAAGTTACAAAGGGCTTATGGAGAACATTCCCTATCCAGGGCACAAGTGTTCAGATGGCACAAGTCCTTTTTAGAAGGCCGAGAACGAGTGGAAGAAGAACCTCATGTGGGGAAGACCTTCAACCTCAAAAACGGACAACAATGTGGAAAGAGTGAGGTCTCTTGTGAGCTCAGATCGTCGATTGACATTGAGAATGATAAGTAGTGAGTTAAATTTGAACCGGTTTACCATCCATCAAATTTTAACACAGGATTTGGACATGAGAAAAGTGTGCACCAAGATGGTTCCAAAGAACCTCACGACTGAGCAGAAGGCCATTCGGAGGGATGTGTGTCTTGATCTTCTGGACCACCTTGAGAGGGAGCCAGAATTCTTCAGTCGCGTTATCACAGGTGATGAATCATGGATTTTGGAGTACGACCCCGAGACAAAATGCCAAAGTCGGGAGTGGCACACTGCAAACTCTCCCCATCCCAAGAAAGCAAGAATGAGCAAATCCAAAATCAAATCAATGCTCGTTTGTTTTTTTGACAGTCAGGGGATGTCCACAAGGAATTTATGCCACCAGGACAAACTGTCAATCAAACTTTTTATTGGGAAGTCCTTGAAAGACTCAGGAAAAGGGTGGCACGTGTGCGACCAGGCATTGCATGCACTTGGATGCTGCACCACGACAATGCCCCATGTCACACGGCAGTCTCCATCAATGAATTTTTGGCAGAAAAACATTCCTGTGGTTCCTCAGCCCCTCTATTCACCTGATCTTAGTCCCTGTGACTTCTTTTTATTCCCCTGGCTCAAAAACCACTTAAAAGGGTGCCATTTTGGTACTTTGGATAATATCCAGAAGAACGTAACCGACGAGCTGAAAGGTATTTCAGCAGAAGCCTTCCAGCACTGCTACGAACAATGGAAACAACGCCTCCGTCACTGTGTAGCTGCCCAAGGGAACTGTTTTGAAGGGGATAACCTTGATTTGTAAAAGAATAAAATTCATGGTTAACCCTTAGCATACCATATTAAATCCCATCTCACCAAATTATTCTGCGGGGTATTTAAATTTTGCGCATGTTTTTCGAAAAACTTGAATATTTCGAGAACTGAGCAAGATAAATTTGTGAAACAAAAGGCAATTTGTGGGGAAGGAATTGGACATTTCTCAGGATACCTTAAAAATGCTGTAATGTCTTTATTGCATAATATCCATGTTCTTTTACTTATATTCTGGTCGAGGCTCCAACACTTTCCATGGAGAACGAACTAAAAGATGTCTTATAAGTCGTTTTTTGTGTGGTAATCTTCAAAACAACTTCGGTCCACACAAAGCGCCATGTCACACTTGACACATTTGAATACTACAGTTCGCGTCACACCCCTTGCTGAACACACTCGACAACACTGCTGCTTGGTGTTGCGGCCAGGCCAGTGCTTATTGTGACGTGTGTCCAGCCTTCTGATGATAGTAGAAGCTGGGGCTGGTCTTCCTACAGGCATGGATGGTGGTGGCTCATGTCCAGACCATGCCAGCATCTCTCTGATAAGGGTGAGATGAAAATCTCCGTGTGAAATTTTCTTCCCACCACTTGAAGATAAAAGGATGTAACTTGACAATGGCCAGGTCTGACAGGTGGAAAAAGAGCCTTCGGGGTTGAGGGGGCAGTGTCCACAGGCAGGGTTGTTGCTGTTGACCTGCCACATTACCAACATCATCCTCGTCTTCAGAGCTGCTGGCGGAAAAATCTGGGCTTGGAGGCCTTGATATTGAAGACCGTCGTGAAGGTGGGCGTGGCTCGTCGTCCTCCGTGTCATTAGAAGCGGAATATTTCTCCTCGTTGCTGTCTGAATCCATTACGATTTCTTGTATTTGATTTGGAGACAGCAGACGAGCCCGAGAAATTGCACGTTCCATTGACAAAAACTGTAGTGTGACTACTGGGTGGAACAGCAAACTCTCAGCTGATTTAAGTCGCAACTTCTGCAAAGCAGTTAGGGATAATGCTCCTTCCCCCTACCTAACAACCAATACCCAGCTGCAAGTTACTAAAATAACATAGTTTTATGACCCAGACCCAACGTTCCATTCCATTAACTAAATGCAAGACTGAACTAACTGTGCAATATGCTTTCAAGACTTATGGCACTTATGCATTCATGGCTAATTAGGGTAACATGGCTAGCTGGCAAAGTGTTTACACACAAACATGACACAGGAAACCTCTCTGCATTGATTCAGTGTTGAAACATTGTGCAGCAAATAGAAAGAGACAGTTTCAGCTTTGCCAAACGTAGGTCCATATATATACGACGTTAACATTTCTGGCTTTACTAGGAGCTCCATATATATATATATATACGACATTAGTAGGCTACGGGTTAAAAGAAAATCAGTCTCATTACTTTTCTGCCACATCACGTATGTCATAGCGATTTTTACGATGTATGAAAGTACCAAACAACGCATTTGCATCAAGTTTTGTTTTAAAATCAGAAAAACCGCAGTGGAAATGTATTAGTTATTGCAGCAAGTATACGGTGAAGATGCAAGGGGTCGTACACAAGTGTTAGACTGGTTCTGTCGATTTAACCTTTATCTTACGCGGCTTTAATTCGGTGTTCGCGTTCACCGTACTGAGTTTCCCTTTAAATTGTTGCGCGTGTTTGACAATAAGCGTTTATATCGTGTGAACCGAAGGTGATGAAATAATGAAATAACCTAATTTTTTGCAAATAAATCAGAGATATTTCAGTTAAAAAAAGATTAAGTAGAAGTGCTTGGTGCCTGCATGCAGGAAGTTGATATCACAGTTTTATAATTTTCAATTTATTTTACTTACGTTTCTGTTTGGGACCCGTTGTATGCACAGGAAATTTCAGCTTCAAGATTTGTGGAGTTGTGCCTTGGTGTGGTAGTTAGAAATAATAATCTTAC
>Ga0209629_10001807_pt1 | contig 13966 bp, 11 predicted proteins | sample TergutCu122P5_FD_187286 | JGI IMG/M metagenome (GOLD analysis project Ga0209629, IMG submission 187286) | Cubitermes ugandensis P5 segment gut microbial communities from Kakamega Forest, Kenya - Cu122 P5 (SPAdes) (version 2) | ecosystem: Host-associated > Arthropoda: Insects > Digestive system... | reverse complement strand
AAGAGAAGAAATAACATGCCCTAAAGTAGTGAAGGACTACAATGAAAATATGGGATTCGTTGACAAGGCAGATATGCTGAAGGCACTGTATGAAGTCAACAGGAAAAGTCGTAAGTGGTGGCACAGGTGTGGCGCTGCAGTCTGTGGTCGCAACGATGCCAAGGAAGCTAGTGAACCCGTCTTCATCGCCATGGTTAACGATCCAACACTCGTAGATCCCTTGTTTCTGAAAATAGAGGTGGTATGCTTCTCCGAAGCGTTAACTATTTATTCTACGACACGGCATAATATTCCATACAACATGAATTTTTATCAGCCATGCTATGTGAACCCAACTGTCCCAGGATCTTTAGTTTTCATCATCGTGCTAATAATGTTTCCGCGTTGCCAACATCAACAGCTGAAATTCGACTTCGGATGGGATTGGGTTTTTTTTATGTACGTTGGGAGCCATGAAGTTATGTCAGATCCATGCATGGGTGTGCGCATATAGGGCAATGGTTAATTGTTGGTGTTGAGAATGTGTTACAATGTCTCAAAGTACAGAGCTTAGTGCGGACAAAGCGCGAGGTAAAGTTACACAATGAAGTTAGAAATGGGTGTATATGTCCACCGGCACGAGAGGACAGAAAATGTCAAAATGAGATACACTGCGTTTTATTCCGCACTGTCAGTTGAGGTGTCCCTCTGTAAGAGGTAGTTAAGGCGAAACGGATTAAACTTTGTTGTTCTCTTTGATTTTAGTAAAGGAAAAAAAGAGAGAATTTTGACACTGGTTATGTTTTATTCAATTGAGTATTATTTGATTATTCGTGGATTGTTTAGTGGTGCTCGTAACCCATGTAACCTAACATGAAAAACGAGGCGGTCTTGGCCTACTTCAGGTATTGTCCAGGCATTTTTCTGGAGAAACTGTCAGGATAACGAAGTTTGCGGGCCGATATTTGAACTCGAGACCTACCGAATATGAAGCACAGGTGCAAACCATCAGACCGGGCGTTAGTAATGTTGGTAGTTAGTATGGGTGTACTGAAGTATTATAGTTATCTGGCAGAGATTTTACTGCATGTAGCAGGTTCGACAAGCCAAATTCTCACGAAACATAATTTACCTGCCTCGTTTTTTCGCTGTTGTATGCTGCTTAAGCATTTGGTTCAATCATCCGTACAACACTTGTGTTCCTTTGATAAAGGCTCCTGTGGTAGAAGTTTTTACCCAGTCAAGCAGTGTACATAATTCCTGGATTTTATGGAAGGAATGTGGAACCCCTTTTTTATGTTCTTGAAACAAAAAGTTCTGCTGGTCAAATGTATTATGTTAATGGCATTCTGTAATAAAAGGTGTTCATTACAAGGTAACTTGCTTCACATGTCAAAAGGCGAACTTTTTTTAAAATATTCCATTTTCCCTGCATTAATCTAATCCAAAATTTATAAATAACCAACAAATGCACTTTGGTATTTATGATGTGTTTTATACAAAAAGTTTTCACCATGTTTCGGCCATCCTGAGGGAAGTGGGGAAACTGGCGTGTAATTGCTTTACACATTGGACTAATTTGGAGGCACTGCTTGAGTTGACATAAGGATTCCCTGTTGATCGCACCCCAGGAGTGTAAAAACATGTAGGATGGAAACTGTGTATTTTGTTTACCTTTAGAGCATGAAAAGTTGATTACCTCTAGATAGGTTGAATGTGACATCATGTATGGTACATATAATATTAAAATTTGCTTGATATTAAACATACTTTACATATATATATATTATCAAGTGGCAGGGGCGTTAAATACTACACTTTTGCAAATTTAGTATTTTAAGCAGAAAACTTTAATAGAAACACATAGGCAAGTATACTGACTCAAAGCTTTGATTTTCAGCCGTGCTGACTAGTGTTTTGGAGGCAATTAATCTTCCTGAAAACGCTGCTAAACTTGGAGAAGCTAAAGACAATGCTGGCAATGACATGCTGAAGATGATGCAGTTTGTTTTCCCCATCATTATGCAGATAGAAATGGATGTAATAAAAAACTATGGGTTTGTAGAGGGACGTGAAGGTAAATAACTATAAGCAAAGCAGGTATATATATTTTGGAAATATTATTGCTCCTGAATCTGTAAATTACTACTATTACTACTACTACTACTACTACTACTACCACTAATCAGTGGCTGTGTTCTTCCATTGAACACTTGTTTATTTTTCTATTATTATTGGTATTCAGCCCTTGGGCCGGTCTGGGCAGAGATCAGAGCTCAGTCAGGTGACTGGTATGGCTCTGGTATGCTGCATCCTGTTAAAGATAGTAATATCTTCTTTTGATATTTCCATCCCACGTTTATACATAAATAGATTTAAATTAAAGTGAAAATTGGTTGTTACTGACACACATCTACTTTTGTTGCACAAGGTTTGTAATGAGAACAAGTTTGAGAGTTGCCTTATGACCTCTAGATGTAGACTGTAGGGGATTTGTGTTGTTTATTGTCACACAAATAATGAAAGATTGCTTTCATGTAGAAAATGTGAATTTTAAAACAGCAGGTTTGATTATATCTTTACCTTGTTGCCAGTCTAAAACATCCCTTATTTCATATATGGGGTTGCTCAGATGTTACGTGACACTTGGTGTTTGTGTCTACCATCAAATAACTTTCACCGCCATGTATAACAGACCTTGTGACATGTATAATGCTCATACCATATGTTTCGGTTATTCAGTGACATTTGAACCTGTTTCAAAGCTATCAAGTAGTGGATTTTCAAAGCTTAACTAACATTCATCCCCAGGAATTGTGCACTTTGCACAAGCGATACGGTCACTGGAGAGAGAGGATCCAGAGGTGGCACATCTCCATGCACAAGTTCGTGCACATTTTCTTCCTCCGGTAGCCATCAACACTGAACCGTCTTCATGAAGTATAATCCAGAATCATGGAAGTGACATTTGAAAAATTGTATGTTGTCTGAGATATGTTCGGTACACTGCTTCAGGTGACTGGTTTCCATCAGCACTTTTTTTGGTCCCTTCTGGTGAAAAGAAAGTCAGAGTGATTTTCAAGTTATGGATTGAGTATTTTAAGGTGTTGGCATGATCACATGCAGACCATTTTAAACTTTGTAAAAGAAAAGGGATGTCAGAGAAGCCACTGTTCTTTTGCATTACTCAGGTGATAGTGCTCTTGTTGCTAAATAGCATTTGTAGCAATTACATCATACCATGTAGAAAAGGAGAAATATTGTCACATATTTGGACCTGGTTATGTACTATTCATTGACAAATGGCATTACATTTTAAATTTGTGTATGTCATGGGCTGTTAAGTATTAAACTCTACACAAATTTGAAATTTTTTGTTGTTGTTATATTTTGTTTCCTGATGGATGACCTTTCATGAACCTTCCAACATGCTATCACGTCTCCGGCCTGGAGCTGCATCCAATTTAATACTGCACATTACTTCTTGGCTTATAATAGTTGAGTTTGACAGATGAGTGATTGGTTTGATTCTAATTGTAATGCAGTGGGATGAATAAACTGAAAGTTAATGACTGAAATATTGGAAAGGGGGAAAAAGACCTGTTCCAGTGCCACATTGTTCTCTGCAAATATTGACACAATTTTGTGTTCAAGGACTGGCTCTTTCTGTGTTATTTTTTCTAAAGATCTATGTTGGACTCTTAAATGAATATTCTTATTTTTCTCAGGCATTATGCAGAGCTAGTGACTAGTGTAGGGGCTGGATGACAGAAACTGTTTGATTTCTGGCAGAGGCAATAGGTTTTGTTCTCCAAAAGGTCCAGACTGACTACTTCTGACAGTAATAAAACTGGGAACTTCACAGTAAGAGTTAGAATTTTGTGTGTTAAGCATACCTGAAAGGCTGTAATGTGGATGCGGGTTTGGACAGTATTGCTGTCTTTATGGATTTGTTCTTGGTTTGACTAGCTGTAACAGGGCAGCAGGTGAGATAAGTATTACGATCTTTTCCCCACATCTCTTATTTGGAGGAGGGGGATTTTGGACGTGACCACTGCCAAAGAACATAACACTCTGAAGCTGACTCAGTCCTTAGGTAAAAGAAAAGAATCCTAAAGGAACATTTTAGGGGTTTCTGTTATAACTGAGGGTTTGTTATGGATATATTTTCAAAATTCCTCCTCTATATGTGATGCAGTCCTTTCATAGAGGGGTGAAAATTGGTCTGAGAAACTCCCATTCATGATGCGGCTATTACATAATGAGTCTAGTTTCAAAGTATAATTTTATTACTGAAATTTTAGCATTTAATTTTAACCCCTTCAAAATAATCTCTATCAGAAACTACACAGAGCTCCCTACAAGCATTCCAAGTCTTGAAGCATCCCCTGAAGTAATTTTGTAAGAATACTGTAAGTAACTGTGTCATTTTCTACATACACCTCAGATAACAAGGTTTTGGTGGCAGGTTTCTTCAGTTTTGTAAGAAATCTGATGCCTACTTGTTCAGTTTTTTCATCAAGCATGATCACAGAAAGTCAAAACATTCTATCTGAGCAATGTGTCAATGAAAAAACATGGTTTAATGTATGAATGGGGAAAGGATAGCACAACTATTACAAGCAAGAAGTTTCAAAACTATGGTAAACAACATTGATACCACAAACTTCATTCTAATTTCCATATATATTATCTGCTACCTAAGTGCCATGTACACATTAAAGTCAGTATAAAATTATTTATATCAGTGTGTTACCATATTTAAAATGTCTAAATGGTGGGCTGTGTAGGCACAGGGAGACAGTAAGCTGGAGAATATGGAAGCAATACAACTTTTGTTAACATAACAGATCTGATTATGGAAAAGATATTGCATTCTGTCATCCTTTGGCAGCAAAATATATCACACATTTCAAAATTTATTCAAAATGAGTGCAAGGAAGCCATATTCTCACCCATCCCAAGAGGAAGATCATAACCACAAGCAAGTCAACAGACCAATCCTGAAGCTCAGCCAGCAGCCTGGCCAACTGAAAGATTACACAGTGTCATGTGGTCAGCCAAGAAGAAATGATAAGAAAGTTAAACTTATAAATCACTTATATCACAGCAGGAAGGAAAATGTAACACTTTCATAGTGGAAGCAGACGTAGTAGTTACAATGAACCATGAACAACATTGTTATTGGATGATACATGACTAGAATTTTAACTGGAAAGAACAACATAGGGTCCCATTGTTAAAAATTGTGAACATGATGACTAATTGTATGGTTCCATAAGGGAATTACTGAACCAGCTGGGCATGAACATTTCAAGAGACCCTGTGCCATGGATTTAAATATTATGTATTGTAAAGTCTATACAGCCACATTAAGAACCTTCATACATTCCTACAGCTAGCAGTACATTGCGCCTTGTAAAATGCAAGTGGAGAAGAGGAGAGTTCTTGGTACCATATGATCGTAGCAAATATGTGTCACTCTTTTTGATGTCTGGGTTATGTGAAACATTGACATCCTCGAGCACCATTTCCTCTGCCAGTCTTGAGAAGTCCCACAGCTTGACTGACGAGTCCTGTGAACCTGAGAAAACAGCATGTGACACGAATGCTCATCTTTTAACACACATCACTCAGATGTTACACAGTTAGGAACTTGGCCAGCTATCTTGACTGAGAAGAAAGTTCTTAAATTATGTACACAGAGCAGCTAATACTACCAGGCTGTAAAGAACTGTAAATGGCATTCCATGTCACCTAGGCATAGCACATCTGTAGGCTGGATATGGAACAGCAAACCTCTGGTCATGGAAGGTAATTATATACAGGGTGTCCTGGAGGGAATATGCCAGACCTCAGGAGAATGTTCCTTAAGTTAAAGTACACTGATATAACGACAAACACCTATATCCGAAGTTGAACGGTTACGGAGATAATGGCGACAGAAGTTTTGAAAATATGACAGCTGTTACACACATACTGAATACCAAATACATATTAAAACAGACAGGAATATGTGGTTTCTGTAATGTTAATATCTGTACTTAACAACTAATTAGCATCAGAGGGACATAAAGCCATTCAATTAAACTACATAAACACTCACACTAATGTCATAGTTGTCCTTAGGGTTCCAAGCACTTTACATGGCACATGAATATCCAGCAGTATTGAAGTACTCATTTAACATTATTGACTTGCCTGTACTAAAATACCGTACCTGCTTTACAGTAATTGTTCAAAGTGTCCTCCTCCAGTTGCTATGCAGTTTTTGGCACGCATCAATAGAGACTGAGTAGCAGACACAGTATTGTCAGGATGGTTGTGTATGTGTTCTGCCACTGCAAAAATACGATGGCGCAGTGCTGCTCTTGAATCGACCTTAGTTTCATACACTAATGTCTTCATGTGGCCCCAGAGGTAATAATCAAGAGGTGTAAGATCTGGCGACCTCGGTGGCCATGCAACGGGTCCACCACGACCTAACCAGCGGTTAGAGAAAGATTCGTTCAAGTACACTCTCACATGCCGACTGTAATGTGCGGGTGCCCCATCATGTTGGAAGTACATTTGGCTCCTTAACATTAATGGAATGTCTTCCAACAAACCTGGTAACTCACTCCTCAGGCAGACTTCATATGTGTATCCCATTAAATTTTTGTCAAAGACAAAAGGTCCGATCAACTTGTTACCAAAGCAAACCACACCATACATTCACTGATAATCTCCTTTAGAACTTGGTTACACTTGTTTCATGTGGATTATCATGGGACCACGTATGCACATATCGTGAATTATTTTTACTGTCCTGGGTAAAAGACGCCTCATCGGTGAATAAAATGACGCTTAACAGTTGGGGATGTGCTGTTATCCAGTGGCACAAATCCATACGTTGAACAGGGTCCCCTGGTTCCAGATGTTGTACACTGTGATCATGATAAGGATGTAAATTTTCCTCATGTACAGTTCACCACACCTGCATACGTGACACACTGATGCGAGGGGCAGTTCTACGAGTGGACAGTCGTGGACTTCTCTGAACCATCTCCAGAATGTACTCTTGTATGTTAATCAATGGTACCACCTCCCTTTCAGACTGCACAGCAACATTTGGAAGATAACCAGTCTCATACATTGTCTGGTGAATACGAGAAAATACACCCCTAGACGGAATCCTTTGGTATTCTTCAACAGCAGCACGTGCATTGCCATTGCAAAATCCGTACACAAAATGCATGTCACAATATTCCACATGGGAAAACACAAAAGGCATTTTTACAACTCCTCACAATTAATTGTAACAGTGACAACTGTTGATAACAAAGACACAGCATGAATGCACTTGACCTGGCTGTAGAATGAAGGATGGACATGTGCAGTGTATGGGTAACACTACACGCGAACCAGGTACAGTACGTGGAACCGCAAGAAGACCACACTTTTCTCTCGCCATTAACTCCGTAACCGTTCAATCTCGGTTATAGGTGTTTTGGGTTATATCGGTGTACTTTAACTTAAGGAACATTCTCCCGAAGTCTGGCACATTCCCCCTGGGACACCCTGTATATACTGAATCTACTGTAGTTGTAAGTTGGTTGTGGTGCACCTGCTGTGGAGTTATGTGAGGTTAAAGAAGCCCTCATTGTACAAAATTAGCATGTAACAAGATGTCACTTTCATTTGGACAGATGCATGGAATCAGTAGCATAAGAAACAGATTTAATTGGGTAGAGATGGTCAGATGGACAGCACTGCCTGAAAGACCCTGGTGTGAATGGGGGGGGTTAATATTAAAATGGTTATTACAGAAACTGGATGTGCACTGGATAAAGTTGTTCCAGGATAAGGTCCAATGGCAGGCTGTTTTTAACATGGTAATGACCTTCAGGTTCTACAGATGGCAGAAATTTCTTGAGACCCCGAGACTGTTAGCTTCTCAAGGACTTGCTCCTTGGAGGTGGTGGCTCTCTGACTCGACAAAGACAGAACCGTTAATGCAGATCTAAGAACTAAACTTCTTGAGATATATCCACAGGAAAAATTGTGGGCCTGTCCAGTCTGCAGATGGAAAAGGACTGTCTCCAAGTCGAATTAAGTACCCTGCCAACATTGCCACAACAAAAATAATGCTTTGCCTTGCTGTGTGGATCACTGCACCATCATGTTGAAACCACACATTTCTCACTCTCTGCCTTATCCTTCACAGTTCAGCAGGTAAAAATCCTTGCAACATAGTGCAACATGGCTCAGAATCCTCCAGTGTGGTAACTGCCCATGTTTTTCGCAAAGAAATAAGGGCCAATGACACTAAGCGTGGAAACATCACATCAAATGGTTACTTGTGGACAGGAAATGTTTGCGGTGGTGTTACAGAGGGATCTGGGAACAGTTAGTGGTGCTTGATAGCAGTGAGTTATGCAGAACAGTGATCACAGCAATATACGAAGTTTGTTCAAAAAGTATCTGGACTGACCACAGTACATGAAGTAGTTAAAGCTTACGGGGTTTTAACCCTAATTGTCTTCAACACAGTTCCCTTCCCCAGCTACACATTTCGCCCAACGTTTCTGCCACTGTTGGAAACATTTTGCAAACTCCTCTTTCAGGATGTCTAATAGTGTCTTTGTCGAATTTCGTTTATGTCCTCCGTTGCCTCAAATCAGTGTCCTTTCAGAACTTCCTTAAGCCTTGGGAATAGGAAAAAGTCACATGGTGCGAGATCTGGTGAGCATGGCAGCTGCTGCAACTGAGCGGTGCCACGTTTGGCCAAAAACTGCCGCACAAGATGTGAAGTGTGTGCGGGTGCATTGTTGTGGTGCAGGATCCAGTCGCCATCTTGCCATTTTTTCAGTCGTTTTCGGTGAACTGATTCACGCAAACATCACAAGACCTCCAGGCAGAATTCCTTGTTAATTGTTTGCCCGACAGGAGCGTACTCGTGGTGTACGATACCCTTAGAATCAAAAAACGCCAGTAACATGTCCTTTGTTTTGTTCTTTGGTCGCGGAGACGAGGGACCCTTCCACTGTGATGATTGCTGTTTTGTCTCCGGATCATACCCATAGACCCAAGACTCGTCACCTGTCACGATGTTCTTAAGAAACTGCACGTCTTCACATGAACGCACCAACAAATCACCAGCGATTGTCTGACGTTGCTCACGTTGGTCATCTGTTAGCAAACACGGCACAAACTTCACGCACACACATTTCCTGTGCAGATCATCCGTTAAAATTGCATCGCACGAGACCACGGAGATCCCACAGTCATCCGCTATCTCTCGTACTGTCAATCTCCTGTTATAGTGAACGACTGTTATAACTTTAGCAATCATTTCTTCGTTTCTCGATGTTGACAGTCATCCCGAGCGGGGGTTGCTTTCAATGGAAGTTCTACCCTCTTTAAATCGAAGGAACCAGTCAAACACTTGTGTACAACCCATTGCATCTTCACTGTATGCTTGCTGCAATAATTGATACGTTTCCGTTGCAGTTTTTCTGATTTTAAAACAAAACTTGATGCAAATGCGTTGTTTGGTACTTTCACACATCGTAAAAATCGCTATGACATAAACGCACGTGTTACTTCCGCAACCTACTACAGCCAACTGAGCACACGCAGCCACTTGCAACTTGTGTCATGAGTTGCTAAGACATGTACGAACGTGTCAAGACTGGTTGCAAACACATCCCACCCAGTGAACAACCACTACAATTCCAATCCGGATACTTTTTGAACAAACCTCGTATCAAATATTGAGGTCATATGGGGCATGTGATCTCCAGAGTGTAAGGATGGTAAACTGTGACTGTTAATGTAATTCGTTTGTTGTCCAACCTCTTGCACTTACCCACAAAAAACTACCACTACTGTGCCCCAATCTATATTAGGATGGTTCTTCAAGAAACAGGATGGAAGAGTGTAGACTGGATTCAGATGGCTCAGGATATGGACAAATGGCAGACTCTTGTAAATACAGTACTGAACCTTTGGGTTCTATAAGATGCAAAGAATTTCTTGACTAGAAAAGGACTCTCCACCATGGTTTGCATTGTGCACACATGCACACAGGACAATTCAGTAATTGGTGCCCTTAAGAAAAATGTCTGTATTAAAAAAAAATCTTGGTTGAAAACTTGATTTTTAAATACATATTATTCACATAGTAACAGTGCTCAAGAAGAGCATGGGGTTCCCCCCACCACCACCACATGCCTGAATAATCTGAATTACCTGATGTAAGGATGTGCCCATCTCGACTAAAGGCAAGGGTGTGTATGGGACCTTTGTGGCCTGTCAGTTCTGCCAGCAAGTGCCCATGTGCCAGGTCCCACATCAGGACTCTTGAGTCTGCGCCTGCTGATGCAAGAAACCTCCCTTCCACTGAGAAGCACAAGGCATATATTGGAGCCTGCATCAACAGCACAATGACACACAATAAATTAGGATGTTCACTGTTGGGGAAGTGCACATATTAGGGTATCTGACAGCAATGTGCTCAGGAAAATGTCTGGATCCAAGAGAGATACAATGAAGAAAGACTAAAAATACAAAGTAAGGAGGCTCATACACTGCACCCTTCATATAATACACTGCAAGTGACTAGACCAAGGCTAGAGATGGCAGAGTGTTTACAAGTGTGGGGAAAGCAAGGACTGCCAACATAATTGTGGTCTGAAACCTCAAGGGAACAACTGCTTCAAACATGTGGGCTAAAATGGAGGATAATAAAATGGATCGTGGACTAAAAGGTTATGAAGATGTGAACCAGACTGATATGAATACATGGTATGGTATAATGATTTGTCTCTTCTTTGGCTTCCATAACAGGCCATTTCTGCATGTTGAATAATTATCCACTACTCTAGGCAGGCCCAGTATTCAGAATTATACAGAATTTTACTACATAACAAAGAATCAGAGTTGATCATGTGGTGTGCCTGATTATGTATGAATGAGCAAAACTGTGGGGAGTATGTTACCTCACCTTGTGTCCTGTCATGAGTCGTACGTGGTTTCCTGTCAGGCAATCCCAGAGCCTCACTGTTCGATCACTTGAACCAGTTGCAACATAGTTAGAGTTGGGATGGAACTGGATGCACTACAAGAGTTTGAAACAAACTGCTTTATAACTGTGAGCGAGCAGATCTGATGTGAAATTTAAATGTGTAAATTCTACAGGAAATTACACAAAACAAAGAAATGTACATTACAATGTCTTCACTCAACATGTAAATCATTGCACAGGTGGAGGGCTAACTGTAATTTAACACAAAAAACCCATTAATGGACTTCTGAAACCATAGGTTCTTTGGCAGATTGTCTAGCAACATCAGGATTGGATAATAAAGAAAAAAACATTTCCTTACACATGCCATATAAGAACATTTCTGAAAGGGTAATATATCTTCTGACTACTTCGTTAGTTATGCCCCTGACAATTTTTTCTACTGAGTTATGGAATTTATTTGGTGCTCAGCTGGGCTGGAAAAATTCTCAGGCTGATATATCATCTGAAGTTCAGAAAAAATAGAGTATTTCCAAAAGCCTGGCTTGCTATTCTGCATATCTTATTGGTCTCAAGGCTAAATGCTCTGCAGTTATCACACTGCAGATACACAGTTTATCTCATTACATACTTGCCACATAAAAATGTTTCAAATGGAAGCTGTAGACCATAATTACCTCTATATTTTATGTCATATCAATTTGTATGTTGAGCAGGATTGCAAAGTTCTGTAAAGTTAAATTTGGATTTCATGTAAATGAATAAATGATCAGTGCATACCAACACTAAATGTACCTGGTAGCTTGTAGTGTTAATCTTTTGAATGAATTTAACCAAAACTCAATGAGTCCCAACAGGTCCACTAAGAAAAGGTGGAGGAAAGGAAAACTGATGTTTTGGCATTACTGATTCAGACCACAGATATTATAAATACAGTATTCCACTTTGACTAGAATGATGGGAATGCCTTACATCAACATCAGAGAAGTGGCCTGCAAATATTCGCAGGGGCTGATGCTGGTCAGTGGCCCAAAGACGGGCTGTCTTGTCATGGCCAGCAGTGGCAAAGTAGTAGCCATGAGGTGCAAACCGCACATCCCACACAGGAAAGATGTGGCCCTTGTAGCATACAAGACAAGTCCATGTTTGAAGACTCCAGAGGCGCACTACATAAAGGAAAAGCTGGTCAGTACCCACAGTGTAACACTGACAGAACAAGTACAGCTTATATAACAAGACTTTCAATACAGCAACAAAAATCACCACCACAAAACTTTTTCAATGTCATATATTTATAAGTTTATTTATTATTTGTGTCTAATTGCATAGAATACTGTAACTGCAACACCAGCATTTATGGAATGCAGTCCTTATCGATCTAACACTTAGAACCAGTACCTCTACCAGGTGTACCTACCTTTATTACAGTAATTCTACCTCCTTCTCCCCAACCATTCCTAACATAGATTTCTAAACTTGTTCTCCCACTTACATCCAACAGTGTACAAAAATTTTCCTGTCTTCTCAAATCTGTAATATTAGTACACATACACATACTTCTATGCTTCCTCTGCTATGCAATTTCTTACACAAAATACGATTTCCCCACACCTGAATTTCACAGCACTTTAAAAAGTAAATGAATAGCCTTAAGTTGTGACATCCCCGTTGTGTTAGATAATATGATAGTACAGGGTAGTACAGTCGAACACAACTAATAATGTGGTGTAGTATTTATTGCTAAGACTACATGTTTCGGCCCTTTCACTGGGCCATCATCAGGTCTCAAATTGTGTCTCAGAGGAGACAATACAGTGTATTGAATGCAACGAGATCTCATTGGTAGAGTGACCATTGACAATATCGGGATAACCTATTATAAAGATTAAGATCAAGATCGCAGGTTGTATCCGGTTTGGGTGTTCTGTAAGAGAAGTGGGCGTGGTATGGAGCAATGGAGTGGGTGGTTAGTAGGAATAGGGAGGTACGTGGCAGTTTCAGGCCAGATATGCATTCGGTGAGGTTTCCTCGGTGTCATTGGTGGGAGGCCGCCCAGTAGGCCTGGGAAATGACATCGTAACCATGGGGGCTATATGCTATATGCCTCTGAGGCACAATTTGAGACCTGATGATGGCCTAGTGAAAGGGCCGAAACATGTAGTCTTAGCAATAAATACTACACCACATTATTAGTTGTGTTCGACTGTACTACCCTGTACCATCATATCAAATGAATAGCATTCTTTTTTCCCTAAATAGTGGACATTATCTCCCCTCCAATTTTCTCCTTATCCCTCTCAGTTTCCAAATCCCCATTCTCAAATATGCTACTACAGAATTCTTTCCACAATAATTACATTTCACAATAAAATTTAATGACCTCTTCTCTCATATTACTAGAGAAACGTCATGTCACTGCATCTTTGTTGAATCTTTTTGCATACTGTAGTTGTATTACTCTCATGTGGGTTTTGTAAAATGTATCCTGAAACAATTGTGCCTGCTTCATCCCTCAGTTTCTTAGCACAACATCCAAATTTCATATTACATATTTGCCAGTCATAAAAACTTCTCTGCCCATCTGAAAAATTCTCACCCAATATTTCATGGCCAGATACAATACACTGCCTCCCTTTATCTCTCATCAACTCCAATGATGATATTCCGTTCACTGCAAATCTGGGTATATTCAAACTTTCTTTCTTTCCTTCTTTCTTACCTATTTATGTCCACTGTATCCTATAAACTTCTTTCCAATGCCCTTCAATCCAGATATTTCAACCCCACCACTCTCAACTCACACACCACCTCCTACACATTTTCTACATTTTGAAAATAAAGACCGCCTTGGTAAAATCTGTGTATGATGTCATGTAATGCACCATTTGCAGTCTTCCTGATCACGCATAAACCAAATCTCATTCTTCCTTTCTTAAATACGAGGGCTGTTTTTTTTTCAACCTCCGATCGTGCTTCTAA
>Ga0209629_10001806_pt1 | contig 13968 bp, 10 predicted proteins | sample TergutCu122P5_FD_187286 | JGI IMG/M metagenome (GOLD analysis project Ga0209629, IMG submission 187286) | Cubitermes ugandensis P5 segment gut microbial communities from Kakamega Forest, Kenya - Cu122 P5 (SPAdes) (version 2) | ecosystem: Host-associated > Arthropoda: Insects > Digestive system... | reverse complement strand
CTCTTGGCGGCAACGGTGTTGTTGCCCGCGTCCGTCTGGGTCTGCGTGGTCAGGGCGCCGTTGGCATCGTAGGCAAAGGTGATCTTGCCGCCTGCCGATAGGGTGACCTGCGATACGGCGTGCGGGCGGGCGCTGTTGGCCGGATAGACATAAGTGCCAAGGTCACTCTTGCTGGTGATATTGCCGATAGCATCGTACGAGTAGTTTTTCGTCACGATGCCGGCGCCGCTGGAATTGACCGTCGAACTGGTCAGACGGTTGAGGCTGTCGTAGATAAAGTTTTCGGTAAGGTTTTGGTTACCGTCGGTGCGGGTGGTGAGGTTACCGACCTTGTCGTACTGGTAAGAGAGGTTTTGTACGGCGTTGCCCGTTCCGGCAGTAATTTTGTTCAGGCGACCGCTGGCGGGATCCCAACTCTGCAGCGAAACTATGCCGCCAATGGTCTGCTGTTGAATATGACCTTCGGCATCACGCGAGTTGCCCGAGTCGGCCAACCAATAGTAGCCAGTGATGTCGATGGTGCTCACGCTCTTGAGATAACCGAGCGGGGTGTAGTTGTATCTCACTGCCAACCCGTTGGGGTAGGTCTGGGTGGCTATACGTCCATTGGCATCGTAGCTAACCGAGTCTGAATACGGCGTTGGGACATCAATGGTGGTTTTGTTGCCCACAAACCGGCCCAGTGTGTCGTAGCTCACCGTCCTGTTGTAACCCGTGCTGGTTTCGGCCTGGCACAGCTTGCCTACACCTGTCTGGCAGGCGGCGCCGCCTTTGTAGGTGTCGTAGTACCAGTTGCTGATGAGGTCGTTTTCGCTGCGCTGCGTGAGCCGCCCGAGGCGGTCGTAAACCATCGTGGAAACCTGGCCTTTGGCATCGGTTTGCCTGATCAGTTCACCCAGGGCGTTGTAGGCGTAAGTCCAATTTCCCATGTCGGGATCGCGCATACCAATCTTGCGGCCACGCAGGTCGTAGGTAAGCTCCACCACGTTGCCGCGTGGATCAATCGTGGTAAGCAGATTGCCGAAGGGGTCATATCTGTACGTCAGGGGGTTGTTCTGTGCATCGACCACTTTTACGACCTTGCCCTGACTGTTCGTGGTGCTGCTGGTCCTGCGACCGAGGGGATCGGTAATCGTGGTGGTGAGACCGTTGTAGGCGGTGCTGACGGTGCTGCCGTCGGGTTGGGTTTCCTGGATAACTCGACCGAGCGCGTCATAAGTGGCGGTGGTCCAGTAGGCGGTGGCGTTTTCGTAGTAGGGACGCGAAACCTTGTAGGGGCGACCTAAGCTGTCGTATTGAGTATCCTTGTAGATAGCAAGGCCGTTAAAGGCCTGTGTTTCAACGCGAACCTCACGATCATGCATATCGAAGTAGCGTTTGTTGATCGGGCCGTTTCGAGTAACACCATCCGATGCAAGAGCGGTTTCCTGAATCAGCCATTGGACTCCACTGATATTGGGGCACCCTACTCCGTTTTCGTAACAGTAAAGGTATTCCCACCGGGTTTGCGTGCCGTCGGCACGGATTTCCAGAGTCTTGCGGCCAAAATCGTCGTACTGCCAGGTGGTGCTCAACCCGTTGGGGCCAGTCAGCTTGGTAAGGCTACCAAACCTGGGGTCATAGGTTTTGCTCTCCGACTGACCCAGGGCGTTTTTGCTGGTGATCGGAAACGGACCACGGGGGTCAAAGGTGTTGTTGCTGGTGCGCGCAGTAAAAACCGCATCGCCTGTCGGAGCCGCAGCTTCTCCCGTGCTGCCGTTGCAGTTACGCGTGGTGCTGGCGGTCTTGTTGCCGTGGGCGTCGTAGGTGTATTCAGTAACCAGGCACAGCGTGCTGTCGTCCGGCTCGATCACTTCCTTGACGAGAAGGCCGCTGGCCGAATCGTAGGTGAACGCGGAGGTGCGGGTTGACGTAGTCGCGGCGTGAGCGGCCAACGGAGCAAGCAATGTGCCCAGGGCAAGAGACAGAAGAAGCGGGTTCTGACGGGTTTTCATGGCGCGTGTCTCGTGTTCGTTGTTTTATGGGGCCGTGCTTTGCACCTGGGAACGCAGCAGCCGTCCGAGATACCATTTGGCGGTATCGTTCTGGTAGGTGTTGGTGGTGATCTTTTTGAAACCGTCCGACGTTGACATCACCACCCGCGTCGGATTGTTGTAGACGTCGTACTGGTACGTGGTCGTTGTCGTTGGCAGCACCGATCCGTCCAGATCCGTCCCGCTCGATACGTTCTGCGACAGCATCACCGAGTATCTTGGTGAGGTCGATCCGAAGTCAATAGAAATCTCATATATGTTTGTGGACCGCCCCAGTGTCTGCGCCCCCATCTTCCGTGTCGTCGACTCAACCAGGCCAGTACACGGAAAATCCTGAAGATATTCGGTGCGCGTTGTGATGCCCGTTCCCACCTGCGTCGATTCTTGCCAACCGAAACCCAATAACCCCCGTCCTGCCCTACCTACATCGGCCTTTAAACCACCGTATTTGTAGGTCGTTAACTGATCGCCGCCTGTATCCGTTACCGCGACCGAAGAAACCGCGTACATGGGAAACTGAAGACTTTGGATTGGGAAGCCGAAGTTGCTGCCTTTGGTATAAAAGGTGCTGTCAACGAGAGACTTGTAGTTCAGTTTGACCAAATTTATCCTGCCATTGCCGATTCCTGCCACGGTATCTACGAGCGGCTGGGTAGAGATGATCGATGTATAGACACCGTCGTTGGCGAATCCGACGATGTCCGGCAGCCCGTCGCCGTTTACGTCGGCCAGCATCCGCGGAGTGATGCTGTTGTTGCTCCAACCGCCTGCTGCCGGTGCGACTCCAAAGGAGTCTCTCCAGAGTGTCGGGGTTGCAAAGCCAGTCCCCGTGTTGAGCGACACGAGAACACCAGCCCCCCCAAATCCGACGATATCCGGCAACCCGTCACCATTGACGTCAGCCAGCATTCGGACAAACGCTTTCATATCAGTCCAACCGGCATTCTTGCCGAAGTCTGCTATCCACCGCGTCCGAGAAGTAAAACCTGTTCCAGTGTTCAGCGAAACATAGACGCCGTCGTCTGCGAATCCAACGATGTCCGGCAGCCCATCGCCGTTGACGTCGGCCAGCCTCCGCGGCTTGGTGTTCATGTCAGACCAGTTGCCGGCATTCCGGCCGAAGTCTGCTATCCATAGCGTCCTGGGAGCGAAGCTGGTTCCCGTGTTCAGCGAAACATAGACGCCGTCGTCTGCGAATCCAACGATGTCCGGCAGCCCATCGCCGTTGACATCGACCAGCATCCGCGGCTTGATGTCCATGCCAAACCAGTTGCCGACATCCTGACCGAAGTCTGCTATCCATAACGTCCTGGGGGCGAAGCTGGTTCCAGTGTTCAGCGAGACATAGACGCCACTGTAGGCGAATCCAACGATATCCGGCAGTCCATCGCCGTTGACGTCGACCAGCATCCGAGGCTTTTTCGTCATGTCAGGCCAGTCACCGGCGTCTCGACCGAAGTCTGCTATCCATAGCGTCCTGGGGGCAAAGCTGGTTCCAGTGTTCAGCGAGACATAGACGCCACCGTAGGCGAATCCAACGATGTCCGGCAGTCCATCGCCGTTGACGTCGACCAGCATCCGAGGTTTAGCATTCATGTCAGACCAGCTGCCGGCGTCTCGACCGAAGTCTGCTATCCACATCGTCTGAGCGGCGAAGCCGGTTCCCGTGTTCAGCGAGACATAGACGCCGTTGCTGGCGAATCCGACGATATCCGGCAACCCGTCGCCGTTGACGTCGGCCAGCATTCGTGGATAAATGTTGTCGTCGCTCCATCCGCCAGCGTCCTTACCGAAGAATCCAACTTTGCGAAGAGGGGCCTGAAAGTCTCTTGTGCCCAACGTAAACCAGGAAAATGTAATTGCACCGGGGAGGCAGTTTCCCAGACGATCACACTCTCTGATGCTTGCCAACCTTGACCGGGCCGTGTGCTCTGACAGGTTGTAGGCGAGTGAATATTTCTTGACGGCCCCAGCCCCATACTGTGACTGGTATGTTGTTATGGATTGCAAACGGTAGGGGAAACGGATCATGCTCCCTGCCTGGTAACGGGTAACTACATCCGGTCGGTTTTCATAAGTGAACTGTACGTAACTGTTCGTAGCAAGCCCGGTGTTGAAGTTGCCGGTGTAATCGATACGATCCGGGTAATAATAGCCCTGGCCCTTGATATATTTGATCGATAAGTAGTTTTCCTTAACGTCGCTCACCCTGTTCACCGCCCAAACGGCGATGCTGGTTTTGCCCTGCGCTTCAATGGCTGAGCCGAAGTTACCGTACTCCATTATCAGCCCGTCCTTGGTCCATACCTTGAATGAGGCCGGGCCATTACCAGCGCTGCCGTAAGAGACGATTTTCGAGAAGCTTTCCAACTCAGTGCGGTATTCGGTGTTGTTGCCGCCATCGGCGCCAGAGATGGCAATCAGACGCTGGCCGTCCAGACAGTAGCGGTCATTCAAGTCGAAATTGACGCCGCCTCGTACCCCGTCCTGCGCTACCGTCCGCGGGCAACGGGTGATGACACTCAACCCCGAGAGGCTCCAGCCCACGCCGAGCAGCCCATCTCCACCCCGACTATTATAAGTCAGCGCAAGCTTTGGCTCTATGCCGCTCGTGCCAGGCGGAACCCTAATCGGAATCGTGTAAGTTGCCGCCCCAGATTCGTTAACAGCGAATTGCCCACTTAAGTCCATTGGCCCAGCATGGGCGGGAATAAAAATGGACTGACAGATAAAAAAAGCAATGACGGCCGGGTAAGCCAACATTCTGTAATGCATAGGAGTCTCCTGGAGAGGAAAACATCGAACAAGACTGCTGGCGGCCGCCAGTACCACTGAAAACGCTCAACCGCATTACCGGTAAGCACAAGTGGCGAGGGCATCCGACTGGAAAATATTTTAAAGGAGTTCCAGAAAGATCGTGAAAAAATTACGCTCTGCAAACACCAAACCAAACATTCAGGATGCTTAAAAACCTTTCAAAAGCCCCGCTAACAATGAGATCAAACCAAGAAGAAACAATTAGTTACCATACGAATGAGATGGTTTTTAGAGGTCCCCTTGACCCCGGATTTGATGGGTTACCCCAAGTCCAAAAAACAACACCTTCAAGAAATTCCGTTCGAAAAAAGCCAGCCCACTCGATCTCGACACGGCCAAACAGGCCAACCAAGAGCACTATCGGGTGGGGCATGTTGAGTGGACCGCAGAGAACTACTTTGTTGACGTTGCCGCTATCTCGCCGGTCCACTGCTGCAACGCCTTCAGTTGCTCGGCGTTCTCATGGCAGATTCGGTAGTTGTCCGCGACGGTTGCGGCGACGGTAGAGAGTGCAAGGTCTGCGGCGGCCGCATCAGCATCGCTGGCGGCTTCGGGTAGCTCATTGGCGGCGGCAGCGTCGTGCAGGCGCACAAAGCCACGGTTGATGCGGCAAGCAGTATCGGCTTGAACGGGAACATAAACAGGAACCTCCTTGATGAGGGTGCCGCCCTTTTCGCGGACGGTTTGGATGCGGTCGACGTACTCGGTGACGACCTTGGCGGTGGCTTCGGCTTGACGTGTTTTGACGACGGCCGTTTGCAGGGCTTGACGTTGGATGGTGGCATCCCATTGGGCCTGGACGTGGCTGGCTCCTTTGATCCAGCCCAAGCCCAGCAGCGCCACGGCCAGTGCCGCCAAGGCCAGCATCCGGTAAGGCCAGGCAATTACGTTCATGGTGCTTCTCCGATGCACAGCCGGTACTCGGCCTGCCGCCGCGTGGCAAGGCCGCCGCACAGGCGCGCGTTTTCGGGTGCGGCGCAGTCCTTGCCCTGGAAGAAGCGCCAGCGCAACAACTCGGCGCAAGCTCCGGCATAGTCTCCGGTGTTGAGTTTTCTGACCAGCGTGGATTTGCAGAAAGCGCTGCTGCCGACGTTGTAAGCAAAACGCACGAAGGCGTCATACTCGTGCTGGGCGAGCGGCACCGTGACGCAGGATTTCAGCGCCCCTTCGAACTTCTGCACATCCCGCAAGGCACGCGCCAGCGCCTCGGGCGGCGTCGTCTTGTCGCCGAGCTTGACGCCCTCGGTGGTACCGAAACCGATGGTCGGCACATCGCCCTTGACCGGGATCACGGCGCGATCGGTGTAGCCTTCGTGCAGGACGATCCCGACCAGAGCCGCTGCCGAAAGCGCCAGCACGGCAACCGCGCTGCGTGGCTTGTTTATTGACGCCTTCATCGGTGCATCTCCGGTTGCGCCACCAGACGCGCCAGCGCCGCACCGATGCTGGCGGTAAAGGCCAGCAGCACGAACACCCCGCGCGGCAGCACGTCGCCAAACAACGGAACCACCACTTCAGCCGCTGTGAAGACGGCTGCCAGAATGGTGAGGCGGATGCTCCACGCCCGGCGCAGTACGTGCTTCCAGTCGGGCAGCAGGCAAAAACGTTTCGGTTTGCCGCTCATTGCCCGCCCCCCATCAGTTTGAGTTTGATGGCCGCGCCGAGCAGCAGTGCCGCGAGAATGCCGGTGGTCATGACCCGGATGGAGGTTTGCCACACCGTGTGGCGGGCATCGCGCCACGCGGCCAGCAGATCGCGCAATTCACGCACATCGCGCGCGGCATGGCCGTTTTCCAGGCCCAGGTGGGCCAGACAACGCTCGGCCCCGCGTTCGGCGGCGTGGGCCAGCAGTTCATCAAAATCCTCCTTGCGCAACAGCAGCATGTTTTCCACAAGGGCGGGTTTGGTTTCTTCAGTCATCGGTCTTTCTCCAAAAATGCGAAACCCGCCCGGCGCGGTGGCGTCCAGGCGGGTTTCAAGACAAGGTTGAGCGTTAAGCGTTTGGCGTTGAGCGTGGACCGCTCAGAAGGCAAGCGTCAATACCGAAAGAGGTATTCACGCTGGACGCTAAACGCCAAACGCTCAACTCAAATTTCAATGATTTCCAGCGGCAGCGGCGGCGCCGTGCCCTCGATCACTTCATCCCGGACGAACACGGTCTGCCCGGCTGTGGCATCGCCCCGTGCGCGGATCAGACCGCCGCCGGGCAATACCACCAGGGCAACACCGGCACCGGCTTCGAGCACGGTGCCCGCTTGCAGCGGCGCATCCGGCAACAACTGGCGGAACTGCTGGTACAGGTTATGCATGGCTTTGCACCCCGAGGGTTTGCCAGACTTCCGGCAGACCCGCTTCGACACGCGTGGAGCGCACCAGCCCCAGACGTTCGACGCCGCCATCCTGATAGGCGACGAATGCGCCCGGCTCGATGATGGCGGTTTCCGGCAACACCGGCAGGCGCAGCGTCACCTCGATTTGGCGTCCCGTGTCCGAGAGCACCGCGATGCCGCGCTGGCGTGCCGCCGCCGCTTCGGTAATCAGCGCATCCACCACCATCGGCGCCAGCGCGTCGCCCGCCGTGCCCGCACGCGTAACTTGGCCGAGCACGCCCGTTTCTTGCCCGGAAACGAACACCCGGTTGTAGGCGGGTTTGTCGATCCAGCGCAGTGACTCGCGCGCCACGGCATCCACCGGCAGCACAAAATCCGGCATAAGCGCTGGGCTCCAATGCCACGGCGCGACCGGATACCGATGGCGCACCCGCACGATCTGCTCGCACGGATGCGGCAGCAGATAACCGCCGGCGGCGCTGGCGATGGCTGTCAGCGCTTCGATCCAGGTGCCTTGCCGGGCGAACACCCCAGCAGGCACTTGCCAGTCGGTCAAGGCCCAATCCACGGTCCAGCCCAATGGGATGCCGTTGCAGGTCAGCACATCATCCATCAGCTGCCGCGCGCTGCGCGGCTGGGTATTGGCAAAATTCATCACCGGCGCATAAGGCGCGGACAGCAGCGCACTGCGGCCCCGCCCCGAAACCCGGATGCTGGCCTGGCCAAACACCCGGTCGCGGCTCAAATCCTCGGCCAGCACATGAAACGCGCTGCCGTTGACGCGGGCCACCAGTTCCACCGGCGACGCCCCTGCAGCGGGCACCACCAGCGGCTCGGCAATGGCGGGCAAGGTTGCCTCAAACCCCCAAGCCCACGAATCAGCCTCCAGCGACAGCGTAAAACCCAATACCGGCACCGGCGCGCCATCGGGCCAGCGCTGCAAACTTGTCTCATTGATCACCCAATACACCCTCCGGATCGGGATACACACCGGCCTGGCGAGGTTGACGCCGGATTCGCAAACAAACAGCAGATCGCGGCCCCGCGCACCACCGGTAAACAGCAGGTGCGCGTTTGGCGTATAGCAAGGCTCGGCTGCCGGTGGCTCCATCGCCAGCCGGTGGCGGCCGGGCAGCGGATAAATCGCCGCCTGCCAATACGCCGCCCACCAGCGGCGCAGATAAACCGCACTTTGAATAGCCTCGCGCTGCAAGCGCCCGGTGTGGAGACGGGCTTGCTGGTAGCGCGAACCCACCTGGCTGCGGCGGTCGCGCCAGCCGTCCTGGTGCCATTGCGTCATGGGCGCGGTGGGCACGCGCATGCCTTCCTGCTGGTACAACGTGCCGGCCCAGCGCACTTGATCGTTGCACTGTTGATACGCGATGGCCAGTGCCGCCGTGGGCAAGCGCTGGGCGGCCTGCTGGCCCAGCGTGGCCCAGGGGCGGATGCTGCGCAGCGTTACGCTCCACGGCGGCGCCCGTGGCACGGGCAGCGGTTGGGCGGCCTGCCAGCGCGCGCTATTGTTCACCTCACACGCCTGACTGGAGCGGTGGCGCATGAGCGAAGACGCGGGCCATGCGCCGGCTATCTGCCAGCAGCCAGCCGTGCGATTGACGGTGGGACGTGCGGTATGGCTGGCGTAGAGGGAATGACCCGCCAGCATCGGCGCGCCGGTCAGGGCATCCCCAGCCAAGCGCGCCAGGGGCGGTGGCTTGGCCTGGGAGCGGCCCTGCACCTGCACGTTAGGCAGCGAGGTACTGCCATAGAGCATGGACAGTCCGGCGCTGTTTCCTGCGTCGCCGAACACCAAGGTATAGGCCGGGCCAGGCAGCGGCCCGCCTACAAAGATCAAGGCGGTCACGCCAGCGTTACCGTGCCCAAAATGAACGTCCCGCCTTCGTACAGCTGGGTTTGCGGCACGTCCCCGGGCAGGCCATCGGCGCTGATCTGCCAATCGCCTTGTTCCCCCACATCGCAGTCCAGCAGCCACTGTCCGCCGCCCGCCACGATGCGCGTCCAACTGGCCTGGCCGCTGCAGCGGATCAGCACCCCAGCCGGATCGGCGGGCACCAGCACGATCTTGCCCCCGGTGATCAGGCCGGGCGGGTCGGCCAGCGGCACCTCGGCCAATGCAAGTGTGGCCGCATCAGCGCCGGCCATAGGACGCTCACCGCCGTAGATGAGCACCCGCGCGCCTGGGCCGATGGCCGCCAGGGTTGCCGCCAAGCGCGCCTGCTGCAGCACGGGCGCCAGCGCAACCGTCACGTCATCGGCTCCAGCTGCAACTGATCGGCAATCACCGCGCGCCAGTTGCCGGCGTAGTCGTCTGCGATCACGGTATAGACCTGGTCAAACTCCACCCATTCAAAATCGTATGCGCCGGTGGCCGCATCGCTCCACTGCTCGCCCACCAGCAGCCCGTCGCGCCAGCGGAACAGCCGAACGCGGCGGCGCACCGGGGTATCGCCCGGCGCGTCCCGGTGTCGAACTGTTCCGCGTATGCGCCCGGTCTGGTTTTGCTGGGCGTTGCCTACGCCAAGCGCGTAATTGGCGCGGGCGCGCTCAGGCCGCTGCAACCGGCGGGGCCGCAGCGGCGGCAGGGCGGCCGCGCTCGGCGCGCGGCCAGGCAGCGGGACGGCGTGGCCTATGCCGCCGGCGCAGTCGATATAGGCCGCTTGCGGATACACCGGGCTTATCTTCATAGCACCGAAAGTCGCGGCCCCGCCGCTGGCGCCCAGGGCGAACTGCCCGGCGCCGGTAAACGCGTCCAGCGTATACGTCAGCATCACCGTCGTGCCCACGCTGGTGCTGCCGTCATACACCGACAGCTTGCCGCCCACCACCCGGATGCACACCGTACCGCTCGTGCCGGTGCCGTAAACGGGCTGCACCAGGCTGCCGGTGTCGGTTCCGGTGCCCCGGTTGAGATAGCTCTGGCTGTAGTAGAAATGCAGCCGCCAGGCGATGCTGCTTACAACGTTGCTCCAATAGTTGGTGTGAAAGATCAGCGCCGGGCGCACCCCGCCGATATTGAACAGCACTGCCTCGAAATCGGCCATCGGCGGGCAGCCATCGAGCCGGGCGTGGACATTGCCCGGACTGCCGACGCCCGCCAATTGCAGCACCCCGCCCGCAACGCTGGCACTGGCGCCGCTCACGTCCTGGAACAGCGTCATATTCGCCGTATCCCAGCCCCCGGCGCTGGTGTAAACCGGATCGACGGTCAACTCCCGCACGCGGCTGCGCGTAAGCTGCCACGCGCCCGGCCAGGCGATGCCATTGAACGTTGCGTAACTCGTCCAGGAACTTCCGTCGTCGGAATACTCCAGCCGCGCCAGCGCCGCGAACGTCTGGAACAGGCCGGCCGCGCCCAGCCGGATATCGGTCACCTCCTGCGCCGCGCCGAAGTCCCAAGTCAGCGCCAGGCCGGCGGCGCTGTTCCAGCGCACCGCGGCGCCGGGGGTAGCGCCCTGCAAATCGGCCAGCTCGCCCGCATCCGGGGCGCGGCTGCTGGTCAGCGTGGCATCCCCATCCACCCGCTGCGCGCCCGCCAGCAGCCACAGCGCCGACAGCTCCAGCGCGCCCGCACCGTAGCTGTCGATCAGGCCGATGCGCCAGTAACGATATGCCGCCATTTCAGTTTTCCATACAGTTTTGCGTTGAGCGTTTGACGTTGAGTGTTGAGCGTTGAGCGTTTTGCGGCTCAATGAAGCCCGTCATTGCCGCGCAAGCGGCAATGACGTGGGCCGTGGTGTCGAGGAGACCCCGCCTGGATTCCCGCTTGCGCGGGAATGACGAAGTCACACGCCCAACGCCCAACGCCAAACGCCCAACGCTCAACCTCACATCAGCGCCAAGGCCCGGTCTGGTCGATGAAAACCACCCCGTAAGGGGCCGCGTTCCAGGCGTAAGCGGCGCGCAGCGCGAACAGGTTGCGCCCCAGCAGCGCCCCGCCCGCCGTCACCGTATTGCCGGTATTGAAAAGCGTCAGCGCACCGCTTTGTGGAACGGTATAAAGCCCCGGTAAATCGGCGCGCGGGCCACCCGATCCGATGAACCGCCGGGAAAAATACATCTCCCCCGTAATCGGGTTGGGAAACGCCCCCAGCGTCGCATCGTTGCCCGACAGCGCCGTGCCCGTGCCGCCGGTGTAGGGATAGCTGGAGTACCAGACGGAAGCCCCCAGGCCCGCGTAACCGCGCGGCATGGCCAGCTTGCCCGTGCCGCCGCTGTCCACGCCGCCCTGGCAGGCGGCGGCCGCCGTGTCACACGACAAAACCGCGGCCCAGGCATCGCCGCCGGGCTTATTGGAAATCGGATCGCCAAAAGCGTACACACAGCCGCCGTTGTTGCTGGCGTTGCTCGGTACGCAGGCGGCCATCCACAGCAGCAGCATCCGTGCATCGGCCGCCAGCATCCAGGGCACGGCCGCGGCGCTTGCCGCGCTCGACTTGTTCCAGTAGCCGCCGCCGGCCACCATGCTGGCGCTGGGAAACGGGCCGCTGCCGGTGTTGATATCCAGCAGGCTCTCGTAACCCACCACCCGCGCGCTGGTGGCGCCGGCATCGTCCAGCCGCAGGCGCATCCCCAGCGATTGCGGATCGGCGCTGGCATACACCCCCACGTTTCCGCCGGCAAACAGCTTGGCCCAGCCCGCCGGGGCCAGCTTGATGGTGACCGCGCCCTCGGCCGCGCCGTCCGGCTCGGTGGTCGCAAACGTCAGCGTATTGGCCGCCGGGCGCGCGGTCACCTTCTGCTCGCCGTTCAGGCCCGCCAGCGCGCCGGTCACCCCTTCGATCAAGATCACGCTGTCCACCAGCGCGCTGTGATTGCCGGCGAACGTTGCGGTGGCCACGCCGCCGGATACGGTCAGGCCGGTCAGCGGCTTGATGTCGCAGCCGGTCACCAGGCAGGCATCCAAAATGCCCAGCAGCGCGCCGGGCTGCCCGCTGAGCACGGGCACATTGGCCATGCCCGACCAGAAGAGTTTGACGGAGGTATCGACAGGAGAAGTCATATGGGTTCAGTTTTGCGTTGAGGGTTGAGCGTTTGGCGTGTAGGTTGGGCTGAGCCGCAGGCGATGCCCAACGTTGGGGGGTTGAGCGCTGAGTGTTGAGTGTTGGGCGTTGAGCGTTTTGCGGTTCAATGAAGCCCGTCATTGCCGCGTGGTGTCGAGGCAACCCTTCCTGGATTCCCGCTTTCGCGGGAATGACGAAGTCACACGCCCAACGCCCAACACCAAACGCACAACGCCCAACGCCCAACGCCCAACGCCCAACGCCCAACGCAAAACACCAAACGCCCAACGCTCAACCTCGTCACGGCCGATCCACATCGCCGCGCACCAGCAGCGTCCAGCGGTCGTCGATCACGGATGACGCGCCCATCTGCACCGTGCGGATGCACCACAGCGGAAAGAGGGCTCCTATGGTGTTGATGCGCATCGCGTTGCCCGCCGCCCAGCCCGAGCCGAAGCCGGCCGCCTTCATAGTGAAATACGGCGCATTGGTGGCCGGGTTGATGGGGGCCAAATCCACGTTGATGCTGGCGCCGGTCACGATCTGCCCCAGGTGCTCGCCCACCAGGTTGAACGTGGTGCTGTTGGTAAAAACCAGCGCCCAGCGCTCGGTCACCGCGCCCAGGTTGGTCACCGAAATCGGGTAATGGATATCGTCGTACTTGGCCGTGCTGGCGCTGCCGCTGAGGGCATCGCTCCAGGCGTTGCCCCAGGTTTGTTGAGAGAACTGGCTCGACACCCGCGCCTTGAGCGTGCCCGCCATCAGCGCGCTCGACAGTTGCGCCTGGCCCGCCGGATAGGCGTGCGTGGCCGGCGAAACGAAGGCCACGCGGCCGCTGATCTCCACGTCGGCGATGCGCAGCATGTCCTCGATGCGGTCTTCAATCGTCACCGGCTGCGCCCAGCCGCTGGGGTCTTCAATGGTCACCGTGCCCGCGTCCAGATCGGCGCTGTAGCCGCTGTCGATCACCTGCCCATCCGCGCCGGTCAGGCGCACCCGCGACAGCCGCACCCGGCCGCAATCGATCACCTGTCCTTGGGTCAGCGTGGCGCTGACGCGCTTGCCGTGCCCCAGCACCGCGTAGTCGCCCACGTTGAAAATCGGCACCCGCCCATCGCTGGGCAGGCGCACCGGGTCCAGCCCCAGCAGGCTGGCATCCAGCGGCAGGTAGGAATACGCGACCGCGTTGTATTTGATGGTGTCGGCAAACACCGGCGCCGGCCTGAAAATCTTCGGAACGCCGTCCAGGACAACCACGGCGCGCGGGTCGTACCAGATCTGCCCCTCATTGCCGGCGGCGGCGACCCACGCGCCAAAGCGCACCCGCACCACCCCGGTTTCGTAGTCGATGGCGCCGGACACATCGGCGCTGGTGATCTCGCCCGTGTTGTTGGCTCTGACGTTGATCGTGCCGCCGGTCAGCCGCGTGGCCAGCAGTTGCAGGCTGCCGGGCCGCACCGGCGAGGCCGGAATGCGGAAGGTGACCTCATCGACCGGCGAGCCGTCCAGCGTGGTGAGCAGCGAGCGCAACGTCACCGCGTTCGAGGCGGCGGGCGTCCACGCCGTGACGCTGGCCGCGCCCGTGGCGTAGTTGATGCTGCCCGCCAGCGTCGCTGCGCCCGTCACCGGGTCGAGGTTGTAGTACAGGCTGCCCAGCCGGTCGAAATAAATCTTGCCGCCCAGCGTGAAGTTGATGCTGCCGGGCACGATGTTTTCGGCAAAGCTGGGCGTCAGATCAATTGCCAGCGCCCCGGCCGTGAAACTGTCGGT
>Ga0209629_10001805_pt1 | contig 13971 bp, 9 predicted proteins | sample TergutCu122P5_FD_187286 | JGI IMG/M metagenome (GOLD analysis project Ga0209629, IMG submission 187286) | Cubitermes ugandensis P5 segment gut microbial communities from Kakamega Forest, Kenya - Cu122 P5 (SPAdes) (version 2) | ecosystem: Host-associated > Arthropoda: Insects > Digestive system >... | reverse complement strand
GAGTAGAGGGAGATGCGCTGACATGTGGGTGTCCCCACAATTGTTTTATGCAACTATGCACTTCCTGATGATGGGCCAGTGAGGCCTGAAGCATGTAGGAGTTGACGTGTTAAAATATTATTGTAATTCTAACGAAGTGTGTGCATTTGTTGGTTTACACTGTTACGACTAAATCATAATGCACGGAATGACAAACGTAAAATTCCATAAGCGGACATGTTCCCTTTCCAAAAGAAAAGTTCAGCTACATACTCACACTTCCGCAACACCCTGTCACGTCGGGATCTGAAATTTCGCTTATGTGTTCGAGCGATACATTGTCAACACCGTAACACCGTCAGAATCACAAATCCCTGGATGCCCTCTTATTACGTTATTTCCCGTAATTATTCACGGACACACACTCTCAACAGCACTCCCAAATGCATCTCATCCGCCATCTGTGACGGACATCTTGAAACTAACCATAACGAAGGTAAAACAGTGTTGCCAACACGAAATATTCTTGCGGGTGGGCGTGTGTCAAAATATCTTTTTTGTAAAGGCAATTTCGCCATGTTCATAAACTATTGAACATTATTTGGATCAGAGTTAATGGTAATCCCCTACCTCAATAACACTATACGCATGCCAATAGTAAAAGGCCATATAGTCGTTAAATGTTGGTCGTTAGGTACAATGGCACGAATGGGGTTATGCACGTACAGAAGAGCACGTTGTTGTTACACGAGTGAATACAGACTTCCTTGTGAGCGTTAGGTATTAACGGAACAAGTATAGGTATCTGCGGGTGATAGTAATTATACGATTCTCGCATTAATTTTGGTTTGAAAGTTGTCCAGTAGTTCCACATGTGTTACATAATAATGGTTGTCGTCAGGGAAATAAGGGTTATGTTGATGTAAACACATGATTGCGTGTTAATAAGCGAGTTGCAGTTGTGCCCTGAATTATTAACGTTGCAAACATAATATTGGAAGTGCATTCTTTTTTTGTTTGACAGTTCCATTTGGATGTATGCTGACTCCATATATTATCTACATTTGATGCAGCGCCCAAAAGTTACGTAAGAAATAAAGAATTGTACGGCGTATCTGTTCAGTTTCCAAGATAAGAAAATGGTTCGTGAATTCCAGGCCATTGTAATGGCAGGAGGTAGGGGTTCAAGAATGACGGAATTAACTGCCGGAAGACCAAAATGTCTTCTCCCTATTGGAAATAAACCAATGGTATGGTACCCGTTGCAACTACTGGAACGAACAGGAATCAAAGGTAAATTGCTTCATATTGCAGTTTTTGTTTTATACTACTGGTAACATCTTAACAGTATTTCAGCAGTTATTAACATGAGAATTACATGGTTTACATTTTCTGTATTCTGCTTCAGATACTATATTGGTTGTGGTAGAACACATTAAGTCAGAAGTGCAAACAGCACTAGAGCCATGTGGATTAAAGATTCGTTTGGATATTGTTAGTATTCCTGCCGCGGAAGACTGGGGAACTGCCGATACATTACGGTTTTTAAGTGATCGAATTAAGGTATGTTTACATCCGTTTACCACATCCAGGTATCGCACTAATAGACCTTGCGCATGCACATAACATTTCCATTTCAACTTGTGTGAGACCATGTCACAAGTTTAACATTATCTGACCAATTAAACCCACATTCTAAGGGTAATTTATCTTACATGGTCTCCCACTTACAATAAAATATGCATAATTGTAACTACACATTATCATTACTAATTCATGGCACAGAGTACTGGTAGAGAAGCTAACTGTCACTGAGCTACCCAAGCAATTTATGGAACATAGGTTCATTATCATATTTAGAAAGGTCTACCACTGTCATGTATGTACAACCACTGTAGACCAATAATGAGTCCAATTCATGGCCCCAGCAGAATAGCAGAGAGCCACTTTATGAGCCTGGCAGCACCTTATTTTCACTCTTTTGGGCACTGAAATGGGTTTTCAAGACCTTGAAACATGTCTCTTAATGAACAAGTTGGAATATTATGATCTGTTTTGATATGATTCTATCTTCCAGTCTGATGTACTCATTGTGAGTTGTGACATGGTAACAGATATGAGTCTATATCCAGTCTTGGATGTTTTCCAAAAACATTCAGCAGGAATTGTTGCACTGTTCTTCCATCCACAGCCATCAGATATTGCATCTGTTACACCAGGACCAAAGACGAAACAAAAGCCAGGTAATCTAATGAACCACCAGATACAATCACAAGGATGGAAGGCTTGTGATTTGTAACTAGAACTTTGATGGAAAAATGGTAAGACACTGTAAAGTCTTTGCTAGTAGATGTATCAAATAAGCATTTGTATTCCAAGCTGGTGCTTTGACACCTGTTACTAAAGATAAAGGTGAAGTTGTCTCTTTGCATACCATGAAGGTTTAGGGGGAATGGAGGTATAGCTCCGCTCATTCTTAACCTTTGCACAAGTTGGAGGTTAGTGGTGAGCCTCATGCCCTAGCTGCTTTACCCCTCTACTGAGGTATAAACTTTACGTAGCATACAAAAAGATTGAAGGAAATTTTGTAAGCCACTCACATACATGACAGCTTTTCTATTTCATTTTTGGCATCATACTTTAAATACAAAAACATAATCCTAACTGTATGCTCACTTTAACAGTTTTAAATAATTTGTAATAAATTTAATATGAAAAAATATGTGACATGCTACCAGTACAGGTCAGGATACATGCATAATGCATTTAGTTCACTGGTATGGCACCCAGCCTGCAAGTTTAAAAATCACAGCATTCATAAAATTTCAGGTATGCAACTGAGCTTAGAACTACAAAAACATCTTAAGATGGATGGCAGTTGGCCAGACTGGCAGAAACACAAATCATGCCAATGTGGTACTGAGCTCTGAACCTTTCAGTATAACATGCTTCTACAGCAACTATCATGAAGGGGTTCAGTCCCTTTTCAAATGGATTGTCTTCATAATGTAGGATTTAAGGTTGTCACAACACTGTTGATAAAGATTACAGTCTTCTAGGATATGATGCTGTGTTGACAGATAATATGTTACCACTTAGTTCAAGGAGCTTGCTGCCAACATCATCATTGAAGTTGAAGAAGAGTGTTCTTCTTTCTTCAGCTTTGATGAGATTTGGTATGTGCAGTATTCATTCTTGCTTATTTCCTACAGATACATAACATACAATTTTATTATTTCTGCAGAGCGAGATCTTGTTGGTTTGGATGCAGAAACATCACGTCTTGTTTTTCTAGCATCAATTTCGGATTTTGATGATACAGTTTCCATGCCTAGACGTCTGCTACGAAAGCATCCCCACATCTCAATGTTCAGTCAACTTACTGACGCTCATTTGTACGTTATTAGGAAGTGGGTTATAGATTACTTAGCATATGAAAAGTGAGTATACAAGTACATTCCTTTCACTCATTATTCCTCAAATGATTATATCAGTCACAGCACTTGGATTCTTGGACACTATAAATGCCGGAAATTGAGTTACGGAAATAAAACATCCTGTTTTAAATATTACTCCATTACTCTCTCTCCCCCCCCTCCTCCCTCCCTTCCTCCCTCCCTTCCTCCTTCCCTTCCCTACATTACTTGTTTTATGAGGAAATGCATTGTTACAGTCTTTTGTATTGTGACATGGTGTGGTTTGGTACCTCTCAATCAAACTACACTGTGTTACACACCTCATAGGAACATAATTTTAATACTTGCTACCATGAGAACCTCATATCTCACAAGCAATGACAGTGCTGGCTGTCTTATCCCATATCCCCCTTGCCAGTAATGCTTTAAATGACTGATTGGTTTCCTGAAGTTTGGTAAGTCATTTGAAAGTATTACACTTTTGTGTATTTTAATTCTGTAGCAAAAATACTATCACAGCCAAACTTTCAACAAATACATTTTCTAGATTTTGGTAATAGTAATATGAGATGCTGCTTAACATATGTTTTGTAATGAGTCTGCACTTTTGTGGGCTTTAGTGATGCCAATAAGACTTTTTCATTTGAGTTTTTAAATTTGACTTAAGTGTAAAAGTTTGTGACAGCATGTCAGTGAAGTTTAGTTTCATTTGTTTTGGTTTTAACCAAATGAGTGTCACTGGAATGAAGTTCCATGATTAATTTAAAAACTTTCAGGGGCTTGTTTCTCTTTTTTTTTTATCCTGTTGGTGAGATTCAACATTTATACTGCTCGTATATATGGCCTGACTAGAACTGTTGTCCGAGAAGAGAGGGCACAGCAGAGCAGGTTTCCAAGATGTGTGTTTGTGACAAAAATGTAAAAATGGAAAAGTAAATTTATAGTCATGTCACCTTAAAGTTCTAGCTGAAATGTGCTGCTTTTCTCCTGTCTTCAAAGTGTTTCCATTTTCAACATGTCGGTGATGTCTATTTTGGTTTCGAAGGTTTCATTGTAATAGAAAATGCACAGTTTTTGTTCATAAATAACTTGAACTTTTTTTCCAGGTCTTTTAGTACACTGAAAGGTGAAATGATACCTTACGTTATCAAGAAACAGTCATCGAGACTTAATACAGCAAGGAAAGATGATGATACCAATACATCCCTTGATGATGACAGAAAAGGTAATTAAGTGTAGGAATATATTTTTTGTAACAGAATTATGTTGTAATTTTAGTAGTTCAGTGACTACACCTCCTCTATTATGCATAACGTTTGCCATGATACCTCTTTTCTTCCTCTGTCTATTGTGCCTTTCTCTGTTTCTGCCTTTCCTTGTTACTGTAATGGTCCATTGTCCACAATTTGTAACTTAAATAATGTGTTACTGTTTTGGCATCCTCTTTGACATGTGGTATGTCAATGTTTTCAGCCTTGTGTCCAGCAGTTTATTTAATGACTCTTTTGGTAAGTAGGGCTGTACAGTGTTGAAAAGTTGGTTGAGAGTGAATAATGGACTGGAAAAGATGTGGATGAAAGCATTCATGGTCTAATTTGAGGTAATGGTCTAGCATTTGCCTGGAGGAATAGAGGAAAACTACCAAAAAATCTGAGTCAGGGTAACCAGTGCCCTGGTCAAGATTTGAACCAGACACCTGCATAAAAGTCAGGTGTGTTTCCACTGCAGCCAGCTTGCATCATATGCAGTTAAGTGCAGTACCTGTTTCTACTGCAGAGTCCTAAGCTGGAGACATTTTCTTCAGCTTGTCAGTGAAAATGTTAATGTCTTATGGACAGTAGCTTCAGTTTGTGTTTGAGAGATGCTGTAAATTACTTATTTTGTTTGGCAGACTTGTTCCATTTTGCCCAGGAAGACATCCTTGTACATATGATCAGGGAGATGTCAAATTACAATGATCACACTGGCGATATGAAGCCTGCATATCATGGTGACCCAGTTCGTTGTTATGCCTACCTAGCACCTTTGGACAAATTTGGCATAAGAGCAAACACTGTGGCTGCTTACTGTGATATTAACAGGAAGGTAAGTTCAAATAAGCAGAGAATTGTTACAGCTACAGAATAAATAAACATATGGACACTGCAGTTGAGTGGTTTGCACTCCTGCTTCATACTAAGGAGATTCTGAGTTTAACTCTCAGCCTGGAAAGTGATTCCTCTGAAGTATTTCATGGTATTTCTCAGTGTTTGTTTGCAAATTCCTCATAGTATTTTGAGACAGACACGTTCTGATCACTGGTCCTCCAAGTTGGGGGTTGACGTGCCGCTGGCAACGGCACTCTGTAAAAACCTTCCTGCTGAGAATACTCAATGATAGTTGAGCAGGCCATAACCCACAAGGGTTGCAATGCCGACTGAAGAAGAAGAAGATTTTGAGACAGATGATGACCACTTCTTTCACATCCTCAGTTCATTGCTCACATTACCGTGTGTAATTTATGCAGGTGAGAAACATTTCAAAATGATCCAAGAATTTTCATTGCAAGTAAATGGGACTAAAGTGATTGTAGTTGTTAAAACTGATATAAATCCAGCTTACCTCATGAAGGGAACATCTCAGTGAAGTTGTGTGTCCAATTTCTCAGATTAAGGAGCGATGGGAGTCTGTCACAGGGGGTTGTCAGTTGGTGCCAGTCCATCCAAGTAGTGACATAAAATCAACCCAGATGGACGATTCATGTGTGGTTGGTGAACACAGCAGCATTGCTGAGAAAACTTCAATCAAAAGCTGTAACATTGGAGCACAGTGTCAGATAGAACCCAAAGTGCGACTGACAAACTGCATTTTGATGAATGGCGTTAAAATCCGAGAAGGGTAACTTTTTGAGTTTTGCTTTAAAATTAAAAATGTGTGTAAATGCATAAATTGTTCTCAGTTGTATTTAGAATAATATTTTCATAAATTTTATGTAATCCATTATTGCCACTATTTAGACCATACTTTTATTATCATTGTGTCAGGAACAAATTAACCAATAAGTGATATGGAAGAACTGGTATTGGTTATATATATATAAGGAAAATGAGCATGATATAATTTAAAATTTAAAAATAAATTTTAAGAAGAGTTTATAATACAGAGATTACCTTATTGTTGGGTGTGATGCCATGTAGTTCAGTAGTTAAGTATCAGTGCTTTTGAGGAGTATACTGCCTTCATCTTCAACTCTGCCACAAACACAAAGGCAGCATATTCCTCCAAAATGGTGGTGCCTGTCTACCAGAATGCAGAGTGCACATCACATCCAAGAAGACAGTCATCTTCATAAACAGTACCATGAGAACCACAGATCTCACGGCTTACCATATGATGTGGCTCCATTTGCAGTGGTTTATTGGTTATTGCTACCAAATAGATATATATTTTGCATTCACTTGTTCATTGTGTATTCTGTCTTGCGACAGGTCCACAGCCTCTTCCACAGTGAATTCTCCAGAGAGAGTGGTCTAGGGCTTCCTCTTTCAAATTCCAGTATTTTGTCTTTTTCCTTAAGGTCATCCAGTAGTCGCTGACATCTTATTCAGCTTATCCCTTCTATCTTTTCTTCAGTAACATGATCTAGAAGGTATTTCCTATGCAAGATGTGACCAATCCAGTTAGCCTTCCTTTATTTTATTTTACACAGGCTGTTCCTTCGTCCTTGGCTCGTGTGTAATACTTCTTTTTTCACATGACTGGTGGAACTGATCTTCTCCAGCACCACACAAAGCGATGCTGCAGTGGTAGCATTTTATTAGTTTTTTCCGTAAATATAAGTCCAATGTTCACTGCCTCCATGTTACTTTACACAGTAACTAACCACCACACAATTTGTATACTTTTTGAAATTTATCATACAAATGTCTGGATCTTACGTAAGCAACCCTACCCGCATGATAAGTTTACATGGCCACATTTTGGTAGTAATGATGACAGAGAAGTGACCTCCATGCTGTGATGATGTGATCGAATTTAATTAAAATTTGTTGGTTTAGAACAGGGCCATCCAACCTGCAGCCTGCCAGGTGGTGTTATGCAGACTGCAGCTGTATTTGTGAATTGTGTATATACTATATATTACACACACACTGTAAAAAGTGCCAAGACTTGCATTAACATTTAGGTGTTACAGGTAAAGTAAGATATCCGTGCTTAAGATAAGGTAGTTTTAATAAAGAATATATTTTCTCTAATTAAAATCCTGCTGCACTGTTATAATAAAACTCGGTCATAGGCATAATTTTTCAATTTACACAGTTAGGTATACCACTAATTGTGAGTTTCACACATGCATCCTGTGAAGCAGTCACAAATAACAGTTTTGGCCCTGCTCCCCCCCCCCCCCCCAAAAAAAAAGAGAGAGAAAAAAACACACACAAAGGTTGGACACCCCCTGGTTTGGGATAGTAACACACACCAACTTTATGCTGTGGAGTTCTATATTTTGTGGCATCTGGTGTTAGAAATGTTCTGTACATAAGCATATATGATTATAATTGTTGATATGTTTGTTGCAGGTGTGTTTTATCTAATTGTATTCTCTGTGATGAAGTTGAAGTGTGTAATAACTCTGAACTGAAGGATTGCTTGGTTGGCAGCCACCACACTGTAGCTGCTGAAGGTAAATGGTGTCTACAGTCACTCAGAATTTATAACAGAATTCCTAGTGAACTAATATCTTGAAAGAACCAGAAGTCTTGTGTGTTCCATATGCCATTTTATATTATTATTTTTAACATTCTTTCACAGTGTAGACTTCTCCTCCACACAGTCACACACATTGTTTAAGTCACTGCATGGGGCAGTCCTTCAGAAATGAATAATCACTCAGATGAACCAACCAGCTGCGTTTCATGGTACCTGTCATACTGTACTCTCCAGAGCCAATCACTGAAAATTAGCCTGAGCCAGATGATCCCAGTCCACATCCTCTATATATCATTGCCTAAATATCCATCTTAATATTATCCTCATACCTACACCAAGGTCCTCTGAGTGGTTTCTTCTTTTCAGGTACTTTGATCAAAAATTTGTATGTATTTCGCATCTCTCTTCTGTGTGCTGCGTATCCCTCAGATCACATCGTCTTCAGTTTCTTCACCCTGGTAATATTTGGACAAAAGTAAAAGTTATGAAATTCCTGTTATGAATTATCTACATCATTGTGTCACTTCTTCTCTCATTGGTCCAAATACTGTATCCTCAAATACCTTCAACCTGTGTCTTTCTCTGGGGTAAGAAACCAATCTTCAGCCCATATAAAACAGCAGGATTTTTTTTTTTATTATTTTTATTCCTTGTGCTCTTAGGTCAAAAACAGGAAGCCATAAGTTCTGAACTTAATGACACTAAACACCCCAAACTGCATCTGCTCTGAATCTCTTCATGTTTTGTTTGTTGCTGTCATTCTCAAGTATCTGAACATTGCTACACTTGCAAAGGATTTGTTAGCTGTCTTTTATTGAAGTCCATATGGATAAATATGGATTTTAATTTGCCTGCTGAATGTATGACACCAGCCACCCAATAATATTACGCATGTATACTACAACAACATAACCAAAATACTCAACATTCGTAACTGCTGATGCACTTTTTGTATATGTGAAAATGTCTGCCTGTCATATTCCTGTCCTTCAGAAAAATTTGCCTAATTATGAGGTGTTCACCTTCACCCTTGTCCCATCTAACCTGAACTTCTGCTAGTTCTGTTGAAGTTTGCAAAATGCTAACCCCATAGAGATTCCTAACATTATCCAAATCTCATTTCCACTCTTACTGTCTAATCATTTGTATTTTTTGTGGTGAAATGTTTTTAGCTGTCTGTCTAAGCTACAGGCTAAGGAGTTAGTTCTTGTCAGCTACATGTGACTACTTGTTCAATTTGTTCCTGTTACCTTATATATTAGGAGGGTCTACTGCACCTGTGACCTTATGACACATGACTGTGTGACAAGTGACACTTAACATGGGCAAATTGATATTGTACGTTATTGATTACCACCATTACTGTCACACCAAAATAGTTTTTTCTGCCTAATTTAACTTTTAATCCTCTGAAGCATTAAGTTCAACTAAGTAATATTTAAAAATTCAGTTCCTATCTTATGTAAAACACTGCATCTCAGTTACAAAGATCATTTGATTGATGCTGTTAAAAGAAATAATCAGTGCTTGTTTGGAGATGCGTATGAAATCCATAATACACTCTGAGGGCAAAATGCAGTGTTAAAGTAAGTTGTACCTGTGCTAACTGCTGTGTGTTAAAAGACTAAATTCTGTGTATGGTAATAATTAATAGAAGGGCAATCAAAATTTATTATGTGCGTCTGAATTACTTTCACAGTATGATCACTGTATGTCTGATAAAATTCTGGTATCAAATTACTGTACTTTGTTTACAGTTTTCCCTGTTTAATGTAACCAAGTAGACAGATATGTCATTAATGGCAGAAACAAACTTAATGTGATTTTACTTACAGCTAAGCATGCAAATGAGGTTCTGACTGACATTAATCGTCTAATGGAAATTTAGACAGGTGAGTAGCGCATTTCTTTAAATGATTTTAATATTTTAAAATTATTGTCATTATTGGGTTGGTTTTAATATGAGGTTATTTATAAATAAGATGTAGTCAAATACCAAAGGATATCCAGACTAATTCTATAGAGCAGAATATCTCTAGAGATGCTGATGGTCTTATTAACTGTACAGAAATTCCCTGTATTACATGGTACACAAACTCTCATCACGTTGCTGAACAGACCTCTCCACTGATCTTTATCCTGGTCTAGTCGAATCCTTTCCATACTTTCATACACTGTTTCTTTAAAACCCATCTGTGCTTATGTCTCCAAAGTGGTCTGTCCATTTATGTTTCTGCAACTGGAAAGTTGTGTGTGTTTATCATGTTCCTATGCATTCTACATATGTAATTTTATCCAGTGTCCTTTTACACAGTTCACTGAATGCTGGGGCTGGAATCCAAGTTACCATAGCAAAAAAAAAAAACTGATGAAATGATATTAAACAGTTGCAAACTGACATTCCAAGTGAACAAGATTAACATACGTGGAAGCATGTAGAGAAGAAATTATTCATTGACAGAAGGTTCACCAGAGTGATTAGATTCATGAATTCTAGTTCAGGGGAACCATTATTATGCGGTTTTAGCAGAGAACAAGATGTTATTTCCATGGCTCTTTTAAACAGACATGAAGGAAATTAAATTTGTAGATGAGGAAACCTTTCAGATCTCCCTCTATTATGAGTATTTACACTTCATTGACTATCTTCATACCAACAGAGGTGGTCAGCAGGTTTTTGCCAACTGTCAGAATTCGTCATCTAAACCATTCCACAAATTAGCTACAACAGAAACTTCTCTTTTAATGCACAGAACTTCATAAGCTATGCTTATATAATAAGATTCATACTTACATATGTGTATGAAGGGCCTTAAATTTTGTAACATGTATCTTTTAATTATTATGGCTGGTTACTTCTTTATATTGTCTGTGTAACTGCATTGTCATCTTTAATTATAACTTAAAACATATTTATATATGTAGAACCTTTGTGTCTGTCATTAAATATATATTTAATTGGTACGTGTGGGGTTTGAAGCTGTATGCAAATATGAAATATAAATATATTCAAGTGTGCATTTTGTGTAAAGTAAATATTCCATATTGTATTTTATTAAGGCAGTATTCTATGTAGTTTTATAATTTGTTCCCAGTCTTGACCATAGCTTAAGGTCCATTTATTCATACAAAAGTGGAATCTGTATACTAGCGTTCCAGGTAATGTTCTTATCATTTCTTGCACCTCATTTTGCAGCTTTGTTAGCGAGTGCTGTGATATCTTCCTCAATTCTGAATTACTTTCTGAAATTGTTTTACATTTGATACACGAAGAATCACTTTTACTTGACCTTAAAGGATTCTGATGATGGTGTACTGCAGTGAGCTTGACTGATGTTTTGGGCACTCACTGCAGTTATGGATTTTTTTATACCACAGAATTTTGAAAATTGAGCCAGCTTTCATTTTGAGAGGGAGAACAACAACCTGTTCTGGTGGGCCTCTTTGTGTTAACAAAAACTAGCTCTTTCAGACAGGCTCACAAAATATATTATTCTTGCTCCCCCCTACTCCAACTGGAGATGAAAACAGACTCAATTTCTAGAACACTGTGGTATGGAAAACCCCAAGACAGTGGAATGGACAATGTCTGAAACACCAGTAAAATGTAACCACTTCCTTTTGCTTCAATTCACTTTCACTGTCAATGAAATTAAATTAAAACAATTATGTGTTTTTCGCCCCTTTCAGAACTTCATGAGCACCCATTTCACCACAGCATCAAAGATGTACAGCTGTTGGAGAAAGGCTTAAGGTACAGCCTGCATTACAAACTCAAACAATGAACAGAACATTTGGCCTTAGAACCAGAAGCTGCCAGTACATTTTCCAACCTAAATGGTCAAGAGTGTTTATGGTTTACTGTTGCTAGAAACATAAAACTACTAATAAACAGGAACATACATTCAGAATGCCTAAAGAACCAAGTATGAGTATAACTTAATAAACAAGATAAAAGTGAAAGTAATAGAAAATACTTCAGTAATCACTAAAGTGGACAAAGGGAAAACACTAGTAATCCTTGAAAAAGAAGACTGACATAACAAAGTACATCCTTTTCTACAAGATAAGGAATGTACAAAACTCAATTGTAGTCCAGTTAATGCACACCAGAAAGGACTTAAAAACACAATGAAACTGCATAATTACAACAGTACCTAAAGAGCAATTTTGGAAGTTCTGAGGTATTAAACCAGAATCTCATAATCATATGCATTGATAACATACATAAACAACCACAAAAAGAGTTATAAACTGATGCAACTCTCCAGCATGTTTACTAGCCTCAAGATTATCCCCTGTAATGTAAGAAATGGTGATATATAATATACATAATTTAACCCTGTTTTTGAAACTGGCATAAGTGGCATTATGAGAATGTAATGTCACTATAGTTCCAATATGTACACAAATATGTCTATCAAACAAGCTATATGTATGATGGAAAAATTAATCAATTTAAACTACAAAAATGAAATAGACATAAACAAATGAATAATAAAATTAAATGAAACAATGTGGGACAGAACTTTTGTTCTGTTTAATGGGCAATATTGTATACAAAATGAAGATCTGAAAGTGGGGACCCCAACCTCCGCAGTTTTAGCAGAAACCGTAGTTTTAAGAACATAACATAATACATACATCATAGTACAGTACAAAATTTTAGCATATTTCACATATGTTGATATTTTAATCATACGATATAGAACACACCAACACTGATATTATGATCAAACTTTAATAACATCCATTCCAATCTTGCCTTTACCTTAGGAAAAGAAAGTAAAAACAAATCAAATTTTCTATACATTACAGTGCATTTAACCATAACCATTTACAATACAGTATTTTCCATAAGGCAACAAGTATTAGTACTGGAACCCATACATAACACCGTATGCCACCAAATGGAACTTCAAATTGCCACAGTAAAGACCAGCCCAACCTACATGGAACAGAATAGGAACTAAAAAAACGTGTATAGTATTGCCAAAATCTTATTCTCTGAACTACTTCACAGTAAACAACTTAGTTGATGTTGGTGAAGTTTTTAGAACAAGCTGTTTAAGGTGCATCTGGCACCCCAAAAAGAATTTAAATCCTGAAGAGCAAACATTCAGGGGAAGTGTTATATATTTTGTAAACCCAGTTCTGCCTAGCAACAACTGCAGCAAATTAACACTCAACAACTAGTGTGGAATCCTAGCAGAACAGTTTCTTTTGTTTTCATTCAGATTGATAGGTGAGGGCATGTTAATCTTCACATACAGAAATAGAGTGTAGCCACACAGACTTTAGGGAGCAAGTATTTTGGCTGTCTCTGGCAGGAACTGAATACATCCTAGAGATCAGATTATTAAATGAATTGGTGAAGGATAATGTATGGAAGGAGAGTGGTGAAAAATTGTAATTATGTGGTAAATTATAATGTAGTATATAGGTAACACAAAATGGGATGTTGTTCCTGAGCACTCCATGAAGGCATACAGTGGGGAGTGGAGGTATAGCTTTACACATTCTTAACCTTAGCTACTTTATCCCTGGGCAGAAAGCCCCCAGTACACATTGAATAGGAGGCTGGGTAGGACCCTGTAATGACTGTGCTTTCCTGGCATCCATCAAGAATAAGTATTTAAACATTGTTATTATTTATATGTAAAAACTGTAAATATTTTAAGACTTATTTTTAGCAAAGGAAATATAATAGACATCTAACCTCAGAGGAAGCAGAACAATCTTATTTGGAGGGGGGGGTTTGAACTTTTAATAAAATATTGATAATTTTAACAAGGACTGTCCTTCCTTAGCAGGTAACTAAGTGGCCATTAACACAGCATCAGTTGTTTTATTTCAGTCGGCAACTCAGTTCCCTTTTTTTTTTTTT
>Ga0209629_10001804_pt1 | contig 13972 bp, 7 predicted proteins | sample TergutCu122P5_FD_187286 | JGI IMG/M metagenome (GOLD analysis project Ga0209629, IMG submission 187286) | Cubitermes ugandensis P5 segment gut microbial communities from Kakamega Forest, Kenya - Cu122 P5 (SPAdes) (version 2) | ecosystem: Host-associated > Arthropoda: Insects > Digestive system >... | reverse complement strand
CACCCTAGCGGTGGAACCTGCAAGTACGCCAAGGCCCCTAGTACAAAAAAAACTTTGAGAGATTCTCTACGTATTGATATGCTCCTTTCTGCCGTGTCTTTCTTGGTTGTTGTGCAGTCGAGTTCGGAAGTTCCGGAGGGACTTATGAATAACCCTGTATATAAGAATAGCAAAGTCTGACTCTCACCTGATTCACAGAAGCTGTAGAAAAGGGCGTCTCCTGTTGTCGATAGCAAAAATGAGATACAGTACATACTTTTATACAATCAGCATATCATTCAGTTCGACGCTTGAGAAAAGCGCTGCTGCGTTGAATGGAGGCATTTTTCCGAGTCGTATATTTCTTTGCCTCGTTCAGCATGTAAATACGTGCTCAAGGAGCATGGATTTTCTTTGAAAACCTTAAGCTGCTCGGAAGTAAAGTAATATTTTAAAACGAAGTGATAACACATGGATTTGGGGTCCTGGCTGGTCTTTTAAAATATCGCTTCGGAATTTTTGTCTCGAATTTCTTCAGCGTCGCCAGTCAAGTTGCATGGCGTACAGTCTGTAAGAGCTAGAGTGTCTTCAAGTGACCTACGAGAAGAACAAATATAAAGTTGTGATGAGGTAGTGTAATTAGGTAAGAACAGGTAAGATGATTGTAATAAATAAAGGAAGAATTATAAGAATGTGACAAGAAATAGAAAGAAAGAAAGATAGAGTAAAAGAGTGTCAATGATAGAAGTTGAGTACTGAAAGAGAATGTTGTATTCAGAGTCCAGGCATCGAGGTTACGCTTTATGCATCACTAATGCAATGCTAAAAAGTAAGTTAAATGCAATATTTGTGTACTTTCTTAGAGTAAGATTTTGTGCAGAAAGATTGTAATGGACGTTGCAAGGGGTGATGTCATAACTGACGTTTTCTGAATTTAAGTCGCTACTATCTTTGGGAAGGTGAGGACTTTTGGCTAAATAAGGTTTGATTGGGATAGCTAGCATTATAAAAATTATTCACCAATAAGAAACTTTGAGACTATACGTGTATAAGGAATTGGCACATAACGTCATTAATAACCAATCAGAAAATTGAGATTAAGAGTCACAAGACTAAAACTCCACCCCAACCAACGCCCAGGAGGGTTTGTATAAATGGTTTGGAATTGTGTACCAATCCAAGATTAACTTGGGACAGCTTTGTGCGGAAGTTGTCTTCACGGAGTCTTCATTTTGGGACTCCACTGTCAGATTGCTTGCCTGAGCTATCACTTATGTTCTGTACTGTACTAAACTCTACTTAGCCGCAAGCGCTTCAAGCTGTTGTAATAAATTTGATTAACAGTCAACTAAACAACGATTGTAATAAACTTGATGAATTGTCAACTACTACAACAAAGTCTAAGGATTTTGGTCCACGTCGTGACCAACTGGTGACAAGGCGGTTCCTCGCCCAGTTGCGTTACTACATCACAAAGTGTTCCCTAGTATAAACAAGGATAATTAAGAAACACAGAAAATACGCACATTTTATTGAGCCAGTAAAAAAATAAACTTGTAATTTATTTATTATATACCTAACCCAAGCACCCGTTTATTTTTTACGTAAATGGCCCGCGATCTTTATTTGTGTTGGGTGCTTTGTTAGAGCACCCAGCGCTAAACCACTTTATTTCCCTCCTTCTTCATTAGTAATTAGCAAATTATGATCGCGCACGGGTAACCCTCATACTGGATAATCCGCGCACGGATAAATGGAGAATAGCATGCACCATAACAAAACTGTGAGGTGACCTTGACATGACACTCTGTTACATTACTGGATATGAGAGTGCAGGTACTTTTTATCCCCTTCTGTTTCCTTGTTCCTGGTTAGTTTGCTTAAAACGTAACCCTTTTGCAGACTTTGGCTCTGATAACAAGGCTTTAAAATTGAATGATATTCATATTTGTTAATGAAAGTTCTTATTGAGAGATCGGCTTACCCAGAGTTCTTGCCAGGTGCTGTAGATAAAAGTGATCTCTTATTTTCGGACATTGTTTTATCTACATCATTCAAGTGTTAGGACTATGTGTCTTTCTCTTTATGTTATACGGCACTTTCTTACTATTTAATGAACTGGGGAAGGGGGTTAATGTAAACCCATGAGTGTATGTAAGAACCAAATGTTTATTATATATTAATTTGTTATTCTTAATTTTATCCTCTTCTTATATTCTTTGTGCCCTGGTCCCTGCTGATCCTTTCCATAGTTCTCCAGTCTATGGTTTATATACGTACATACTAGGAGAAAGAGCTATTTGAGGCAGTGGTGCAAAATTACAAATGAAACTTGAAATCAAGTCGAGAATTTCTGAGTATGCGGTCCTTAATTTTAGGTTAGCTACATAAGTAAACTTTTTGTTAGGAAAAATAGGCATAATCTTATAATTCCTTCTTTATGTTTTAAGGTTTTTAAATTGCCAGAAGTTCCCGGAATAGCATGATCAGTACAATGACCAGGCAACCGACTGAAATCACGGATTCATTCGCACCAGAGCAGCACTCAGCTTTCTATTCAATGAATAGCAGGGGTTCATGCCGTGGGCCTAAAGCGGCAGGTAGGTAAACCTGATCACTCACCTGCATCCGCAGTAAAAATTAAATGAGCTATATCTTCAATCCCTCATACGCCTTCATAACATTTAGAGCGAAAACTACATTGATATGACTATAATACTTGCAAAAATAAAACTGGGCACCTTCCACTTAACTGCTTGAAGTTTCAAGTTTATGTACATTTCCCTACATCAAATTTCTTTGGTGTGAGTCAGTGAGTGAGTGACACACTGTTTTCTCTGAGGTATGAGCTGAAACTGAAGATACAGTTGAGAATGGAGGATATAATACAAGAGATAATTTGCTTTCTGTGAGTTGGAACGTGAGGCTAAAAAACAGTTGAGCATCAAGCACGTAATAGGACAGAGCACTGCCAGGTGGCGACGTAAATATTATGGCGGCCCACGCATATATCCCCCTTTACTGCTGTTACGTGATATTTCAGCAGAAGCAGGCTTTCTATGCCATAAAACTGTCACTGTAGGGACTTTCTGTGTAACACGCTTGGTGTGACTGACTTGTGAGCGAGCGAATGAGTCACCACCTAGTTGCCATGGTGCGGTATACTGTAGTCTGTGTGACGTAAGTACTGAGGCAGAAGAAGCAGTTTTGTAATTAAGACAATGTTCTCTCTATGGTACGACCCAAGGCGTAAACAACAGTTGAGTATCGACCACATAATACCATATAGCACAACCACGCAGATGTACTCCGATAGATAAAATTAACTTTTGTTTTCTTCTATAAAGATATGACAGATGAAACAGCAGTGGAGAAGCGCATTAATATTTTGGCAGACTCTCATATAATGGTCACGTGACTAGTAACACCTACATAACAATTCAGTAAATTACACTGTCTATAAGACAGAACAATACAAAACGTAGGTAAACTGCAGTTTTTAATGTCAAGGCAGATGGTGCATATGCAGGGTGATTCAGGAACAAAGGTCCATTATTTGCGAGGTGGTACCATCGGTCACTGGGAGAAAAAAGTTCATATGAGCATGTGTCTAATTCTGAATGTTTACCGAGATAGAGCTGTTTGAATCTACAGACCTAACCCGTTAGATTTTTGTTTGTGTAGTTGAAGAGCGAAGTTTACGAAAGAAAGGTTGACACAGGAGACGAATTGCTGGCTCACATTTTGGATGTTGCTGCCCACATAAAGAGACATGAAGTTCAACTCAGACGAACAACACGCGATCTTCGCACACGAGTTCCAAAGTGCGCTGAAGTAGACGGTGGTATTTGTGAACATTTATTGTGAACTGTAAACAATTTTTCTTTAAATATTGAAATTAAAATTAAAATTAAATTAATTGTAAGTAATTTCTATATATTTATTAATTACCATTCACAACGCTTTTGTATTTGTGATTCAAAGAGCTAGAACGGAGGATAATTTAAGATGGATCTTCAGGAAGTGGGTTGTGAGAGCATGGACTAGATCAATGTGGTTCAGGACAGGGACAGGTGGCGGGCACTTGTGAATGCGGTAATGAACCTTCGGGTTCCATAAAATGCGGGGAATTTCTTGACTAGCTGAGAACCGGTTAGCTTCTTAAGAAGGACTCTGCTCCATGGAGTGATTGAGTAAGTAAGGAAGATTCAAAGGGCTGTATGACTCATGTTTCTATAATTTTTTGTCTCAGAATGACCGATACTGTTACTGATCTTTCCTCCTGGAACACCCTGTAGTTACCACTGTAATTCAATGGAATTCAGTTCTGAAGGCAGCATGATACAGTTGGATTCGTCCTTTGAATCAGCGTCACGTCATTTGTTGTGTATTCAAAACAACTTTTCATGCATCTGGATTTCAGTCTTGGCGATGCTGAAAAGTGCTGAAAGTGGAATAATGTATAAATTATTTTTTAAATTGTAATGATTGGTATATGAATGTATACACGTATTTCCGGGTTACTTCCGTTAAAGATCCTCTCCTACCCGCCAAAACTAACAAGTTTTGTAAATTATTCTGAATAAATCCAAATACTTTTACACTTGTTATTTTGCTGGTTTTAGATTTAATGAAATGCTGGTGTCAGATGATTCGGAGATGCAGTTTTTCAAAAGTTACATACTCGAACATCCTGTTACCATCTGAGTACTGTGTGTGTGTGTGTGTGTGTGTGTGAACTCAAGCTATGCTGTATGCATGTGGCTGCAGTAACAGGTATTAATTACGCAAGAGTCATTGATATTAAAAAGAAACAGACATGTTACCTGTAAATACTACTTTTTACAGTTACCAAGTGATTTATTCGCTAAAATGAATTACATTCCTTTGAATGACACTTTGGAGCCAATTAAGCAAGGAGGCTCATCAAATATGAATCAGATCAATAAGACTTGAGACAGATCTGGACTAGCTGAGCAACTGCTAGTGTCACTTTCTGAAGAAAGTCTCTGCTCCATGGAATTATTTTGTAACATTTTTTTTTTCTGGAAGCCTATAATTCGTGTACACATAGTTGTAATAGGAGCCTGGTTATCTCAGTCAGTGTAGTGAATAGGCTTTGGGCTAAAGGATCTTCTGTCGAGTTAGGACTGCCTTCAGAGCCAAGTGAATCATTCTTCCTCCTGAAGCAAGACTGGGGCCCAGTGGGTATGGAGGATTTCCATCAAGGGGTTAAACGGTCGAGGGTTGAGGCCTACCACTGACCACTCATCACATCTAACGTCGACGTTAATTCATGCCTGGAATTATACCTCCTTTCCTCCATGTGCCTCAACATTTTGGTGCTTTTTTAAGAACAGAGATAATGTTTTCACCTTCAGTAAAGCATTGCGCGTAGATACAAGAATATATGGAAATATAATGAAAGTCTTGTAAATTCTTAAATTCGAAGGCGCGTGCTTGTTATAAGGGTAAATTGCACCCCATAACCTTCCACGAAGGCACAGAAGGGGGAGTGGAGTTTTAGATCTCTGCGCTGAAGGGAGAGGATGGTCAACGCCACGCCCCATTTGCTTTATCCCTGGGAATGACAGAAGGTTTGTACAGTACTTTTAATAGAACTAATGAAAATACAATGATAACTTGCAATTGGAAGAGGGCTTCATTGCGCTCTGCCTGTTTTGTCTTATGATGGAGATCTGTTTGAGCTACTAAGGTGACTGTGACTTATAGCGAGAAGTCCGGGTGTCTGCGATTTTGCTTTGTCCAGTCAGATAACAAGAGGCTGTAATATACATACAGATGCAGACTGTTGTATTCTCAAGACTAGTTGGTATTAATAGTCTAAAAAATATATTAAAGCTGTTGTATTTTATATCCGCTAACCCCAGTTTCGTCACGATATTCTTCAACTAACGAATAGCGACACCATCTATAGCTGCCTCGGTGACAGCAGTGATTGGGGTAGTGAAGAAACATACGGTGTACGACATGGCTTGGCTTGTACCCTGCCATTTTGTTCACCAGTTGATGACTGCTAGTGCTGGTGGCTAGTGCAAAATATAAGTTTTGAAGTAATCTTAGAGATGGGACAGACAGTGTGGCTATGTAGGCACTGTGAGGCAAAGCATGGACACTGCAAGAGGCTTTCTCTGATTTGTGCAGCATCGCACGTTTCTGCTTTAAGTTTACAGAAGTTGTAACGTTGTCACCCTCTGTGTGCGAATAAGTGCAACTCTTACGCGATTTCTGTTTGTACTAACTTAAACATATTGTGGCCATGTAATCTCAATAGTAAGTTACTTCCGCTTTCTGTCATAAGAGCAGATGTTTTCGAAAAAAGAGGCAGCGCGGAGGTCGCAGTCACTTTTATGTAGACGACAACAAAACTCACTGCAAATGCGTGTCCGAAGTTGACGTTGCAAATAATGATCTGAGGGAAAGTTACGGCGCAATGTTGCCGTGTATTGGTTTGCATGGTTGTTACCATAGCTCATCGAGGGTCAGTGTGTTTGAGAATCCCTATGTAAAGTGCTATCTGTCTGAATTTGGCTATTACTTCTTCTTGAACTAGAGTGAAAGACATGGCGATCAGAACAAGGCCAAGCAGAAGGTATGCGCAGCAGGCCACTAACTGTAACTGTCCGTTCTGTGTGTCAGCTCTCTGGAAGGACTTGCCAGGAACTAAATCGCCGAAACCAATGGTTGAGAGGGTGATGAAGCAAAAGTAGGCTCCATCCAGGAAGCTCCATTCTTCCCAGGCCGCGAATACTGTAGCTCCCAGACATATGTAGCCTGTTAGAACCAACAGCACGAGGGAAACTGGTACACGGGCGTCTTCCGGTACTGTTGAGCTGCTGTCCTGTTCTGAGCAGCGGAATGGAGGCGTTGAGGGGCGACGTTGGTCAGCTGGGGCCCGCCAGATCAGTGGCACACGTGATGGCGTGTCTTGGGCTGCAGCACTGTAAGTATATGAACAGCTGTTAGCAATTCGTTGTCTGCCACATCCTAAAGGTACTTTCGTAACCAACGGGTCGGCATTATGTTACTATATAATCTTACTGGCCTATTTAAGATCAGCTGATTGGCCGATGTGCGTGCACTCAAAACACCCGACAGCGTAAATATTAGTTGAAAGGACTGTTTCAAGTAACCGGTTTAGATATCTACCTTTTGCCTGAGAAATATGGTCATGATATTCCATGAAGTCATGGCCGAAGCGGGGTTTAAACCCAAGGCCATAGGGCAAAGTAATTTTAAAAAAATAATCTTCAGTCCGCGAAGAAATGAAAGACTGGAGGTATAAATCAACGCATTCTTAACCTTGGCACTGGATGAAGACGATTGCCCATATTCATTCCCCGGCTGCTCACAAGCGGCAACTATCAAATAGCGTGCTGGGTGAGCCCCAGAACCGGTATTGACTCTTTTGAGAAGAGAAAACTTCTTTGTTCCTGAAGGGAAAGGAACCAAAATCGGAAGGTAGGTCAACCTGTAACCCAGTCACTATACCGACTGAGCCATCCCGAGTATACGAATTCCATTTTTTAAGCTAGCAAAAGTACTATGCAGTATAACTAAATCCTTGGCACAAAGTTATATTTGAGAAGCTGAAAGTAATAAGTTTCCGCTTTTCTGAAACCCGAAATTTCATTGCCGAGTTTACTGGTCTCTATGCTACCATCGTGTTAGTTACACCCATCCACTATTCTACCTTCTTTCTTGGTCTGCATCTTCCAGTTCATCGTCGTCCTCTTCTTCTTCGCCGTCATTCGCTGCACTGGTATTCCCGATTTCCGGGTCTTGCTGCAGTTCTTGCAAGAGTTTAGCTGCTGCAGGGTCTGACGCCTGAGACACCGAATACTCTGCACACTCTGTAAGAATCTTACGGACGTCAGGTGCGAGGGGTCTCGGAGGTCGAGGGCGGTTGTGTATTCTGGGGCCTCTAGAAGCAGCAGACGCATGGACAGTTGGAAGTTTCGGAGGGATTACTGGGATGGCCACTTCCTTCGGCAGCTCTGAGACAAACTTGGCCTTCTCATAAGCGGTACTGTGGTTCTTACACTGTTGCTGATAATGCAGATGGTGGCCACGGTCTGGTTCTTTATGTGGCTGGTGGTAATTTTTCGCACATGCGTAGCAGCGTGCATGTGAATAGGCGAACTGGAAGGTTCCTGCCAAGAGGGTGCCCAGGTTAGAGAGACAGAGAAGCATCAAAGGGACTCCCACCAGAGCGTAGAGCATGGTGACCACTTTGCCTCCCGGCGTCTTAGGGGCAAGATTCCCGTAGCCTGTAAAAACAAAATGTACGAAGCATATTTGCATTTATTGTTTTTTATTGAAACTAGACAGATATAGAAACTAATACAGTGGTTCATGAAACTGATTAGAAATGGGAACCTGCGGATAATCAATAAAATTTCTAAATCCTTACACTGCCAGTGACATACTGTGGTACTCTAACAAGGCTCGAAGTTCCACAGCCACCTATGAGAAGGCGGTCCTTGAACAAGAACCCAAAGAATCTGCTTAATTCCGAGGCCTCTGTAAAACGTTCATAATACAGAGCATTTTAGGTTAATCGTAATTGGACCTGGCCCCAAATTGTATCGTCTGTAATCAATTATTTTTTTTACAGAAAAGCACATACATTTCATACAAGCAGATTCGTTAATAAGTAATGACAAAAGCAGAATTTTTAAACCCTTGTCCGACTAGATATACGAAAAAGTTGTGACAGAAACGTGCTGTCGCCTGAACCCAACAATAGTGGCACAAACATGAAAATGAATATTCTGCTTCCGTATACGAAGATTTTTTTTTGTTTTCTGAAGATAGAGAGTGGATCTCTGTTTAATGAGCCCTCGGCTGACACCAGATCATTACAATGCACTGTGTGTGTGTGTGTGTGTGTGTGTGTGTGTGTGTTCCAATATTTTATGCGATCATTCCTTACGTACAGGGCAAACGCAACAAACAAACAAAAAAAAAACGCACACAAGGGAAACTGGTACACGGGCTTCTTCCAGTACTGTTGAGCTGCTGTCCTGTTCTGAGCAGCGGAATGGAGGCTTTCAGGGATGACGTTGGTCACCTGGAGACCGCCAGATCAGTGACACTCATGATGGCTGGAGTGAGGACTCAAAAAGCCAACAGATTTTCGATACCTCAGTCAACTGAGGACCACCTGTTCCTTGGAGAGACAGCTAGCAGACTCCTGTTGTAAGCGTTATGACGCAGGTGCACAGCTGGATAAGCAGGAAATTCCCAGAAACCTAATGGTGCTTTACATCTTATTGTTGACGTTTATTTAATTTACCGTACTTTTACACAAATATGACAAGCAGAATTGCGTAGTTATTATTGTACGGGGTGGTCAGCGGTTCATTTCTAACAGAAGCAAAAGTTTTTATCTTCTGTAAAGAGTTTATCCCGGCTCTGAGGCCCAAATAACCTCTTGCTCAACGGATATAGGGGGATCTTTCGCCGGGATAAAACTGCAGGATGGTGGGACTGACCGCTCCCATGCATTGCTGAGATAAATAATGAGTGGAGTTTTACCTCCACTACCCCGTATTTCTTTGCGATGTGTACCGTTCATCTTCACGCTTGATTTTAGTCTTCCGCCGCTGTGTAAATAAGGTTTTCTTCCGTCTGCGATTATTATTCTTGGACCGCTTTACTCTTGAAAATGGGACCAATATGTTGTCCCGAAACGTCCATAATAACTACCAATTTGCGCTGCGTGACGTCCCAGAAGAATGAAGATTTCAAGTTACCTTTACTTGCACCTTGTTTATAGAAAAATATTACTGATATATATATATATATATATATATATCCTGCAATCGACCAGACTGCTTATATGGATGCATGAAAGAAATACCATAAAACTGCATGTACAAGTCTTCCTGAAGACGAACATTTGGATGTTCGAAACATGTCGGAGACACTACAATTAAATGAAAACATTAATGTAAAAAGTGTGCATTTTGTTGGTTCTTATTACGTAATGATATTCATGTCTTTGTTATTATATTACTCTTTGTGTTTATGTTTATATTCTTTGAACCAAAATTATGTGTGTTTCTTGGGGTTGGAACTCGTACCCTATATTATTGGAATATGTATTTCGTATTTGCGTTTAAAGCGGCTTTGCTGGATCGTATTCACCGAACTGAATGGGAGTCACCGGTGTCAGCCTGTCAAGGAGGATTCTTCTGCATGGAATCCACCGCAGTCTTCCGCTGGGTAAGTGGCTCTATGGAGAGCTTTCATTTTCATTAAGTCAGTAATAAAGCGGTAGGTTTTGCTAGAAGAGTCCTTGCTACTCCTGCAGCAAACATAAATCTCAGACTCTGCGTATTATTAAGATAGAGCAGGAAGTGACCAAACGGATAAAAAAGAAGCGAGTCTGCTCAATTATTCTCTCGTTTCTTTGAATTCTTTCTGTGCGAGGCACGCCTCTGGACTGCAACAGATATTTTAATCTGAAACAGATATTGGATGTTTGGCAAACACAGTAATCCCCTATCTGTATCTTCTCGGCTTACGTCGATCCGCTCTTAAGTCGTTTCCTCTCAGACACAATATATTAAGTGAAAGGCGCATATTCTTACATGCGATGCTGAAGACACCTTCGAGTCGATGATCAGGAGTTTACGCTCGAAGATCTTGTTGAGATTCGAAAGAAAGCGCCCTTGAAGAAGGAGAGAAACCTGAGCCTGAGCCTAGGGAAAGGACCTTGACGGTTTCGAAGTTCACTGAGGGGTTCGGACTGATTGATGTGCTGGAAGATATTGAATGGTAGGAGAAGCGAAGAGCAGCAATTGATCAAGGCGTTGTGAGAATGTATGGTTGATGTGGGGAGGATCTGACGGAGAAGAAGAGGTCTTTGTCTCGCCTGACTTCGCTGACTGATTTATTCAAACCATCTTCAGGGACTCGTACATCGTCATCTTTGTTTTTGGACACTGCAGGTGATAACGTAGACGAAACACCTATGGTTGAAAAGGAAGTGCCTTCTCCTTAAATTTTTATTGGTTTGTCAGGTGTCACATTAATTTCGTAAATTTTTCGTGAGTACTTGTTTGTTTGCTTTGGCGTAACAGCCCCCCAGTGGGCCAGGGCCTCCTCATTCACTAGGTTTCTAGATCACACACAGCGACGCACAACATTCGGTAGAACTGCTCTGGACGAGTGATCAGCTCGTCGCAGAGACATCTACCTGACAACACACAACAATTCAACAGACAGACATCCATGCCCCCGTTCGATTCAAACCCACAATCCCAGCAGATGAGCGGCCGCAGACCTAAGCCTTAGACCGCGCGGCCCCTGGGACCGGCTTTTCGTGAGTATAAGTATATATTTTTATTTTCTCGTGAGGAGTTGCTAGTCTCCCATCGGGCGCCTCCCCAGGTGGCGGATAGGGGAATGCTCACCAGATATGGAGGGTACCGGGGAAATAAAATACCCGGGGCGGACCAAAACTAGTACTGCTGCCTTGCAGTTTGATACTGGCGTATCAAGGTCTAGAGGAAGAAAACCTTGACCAAAAATTACCTGGTCCTCCAGGTTGGGGGTTAGTGCAGCAGGCCAGCTCCCTGCTAATCGAAAAAAAAACTTGCTAAAAAGCCCATTTGAAATACTTCGGATAGATTCAATCTACGACGACATAAGCTACGAAAGAGGACTATACGATTAGGCACGTTGAATGTACAAGGAATAAGAAACAAAACAGGAGAAATTATTAAGGGTTTAGAAGAACTAAGACAAGACATTACGATATTAACAGAAACAAAGAAAAAAGGAAAAGGAGTAGAAACACTAGGACCTTACTTACACTTTTATAGTGGAGTACCAAAAGAAAAAAGAGCAAAGAGAGGGGTATCGATTTTAGTTAAAAAGAGATATAAGAGATATATTACCACTTGGGAGGCACTAAATGAAAATATGATAAAGATATATATGAACTTATTTGGGAAAATGTTAAGTATTTTAGGAATTTATGCAATTAGTGATGATGAAAATGCTTTAGTAAAAGACGATTTTTTTGGGAAATTAAATGAGGTGATAACTGAAATAGGAAACGCTAGGGAAATTTTAATTGCAGGAGATTTTAACAATAGAACAAAGAAGAAAGTGAATGAACTGGTGGTGGGTCCATTTGGAGAAGTAATAAATGATAATGGCGACAAATTTATAGATATATGTGAACAGAATTCATTAAGAATTTTGAAAGGATATTTCAAGCGCAAGAGGATACATCAGTAAACATGGCACCAAGACACAAGAGATTTAAGATCTATAATAGATTACATTATTACAAGACAAAATTCTGGGTTAAAATTTCAAGATGTAGGAGTGTTTAGAGGACTTACCGTTGGAAGTGACCATTATTTGGTGAATGCAAAAATTTTGTTTACATATGGGAAAAACTTTGCAAACGAATTAAAGGAAAACAAAACTGAAGGGGAATTGGAATTGTTACAATTGCCAGAATATAATATAGATAGTTTAAGAGATGAAAGTACTAGTTTCCTGTACAAGAGGAGATTGGATGAGAAACTTGGAGAGAGTAACTTTGAAAGTACAGAAGAATTTTACCAACATATTGTTAAATGCATTCATCAAGCAGCGAAAGAAGCATTAGGGGAAAAATTTTGAGGAATAAAACTAAACTAAATTATTATTGGAATGAAGAAATTGGACAATTGGTAAAATAAAAAAAGGTAAATACTTGAAATGGATAAGCTCAAAAGACCCACAGGACAGGATAGAGCTTAGAAGGATGCAAGGTAAAATTAGAAAAATGGTAGCAGAAGCGAAAAACAAAAGCTGGGAAAAGACATGTACTACAGTAGAAAGCTACTTGGGTGGTAAACGAAGCACAGAAGCATGGAGAATACTGAAGAATTTAAGGAAGAATGAAAATGGAGGACAACGGTTTAGCCCCATACCCATTGGCAAATGGGAAACATATTTTAAAGAACTCCTAACAGAAAATAGGGAACGGTACGTGGGAGAGAAAGACACAGAATTAGAAGATGTGAACGAAACAGGAATGGATCAAATTAAATTAGATATAAAGTTTGTTAAAATGACAATTAAGTCCTTAAAAAGTAACACATCAAGTGGAGTTGGAGGAGTACCTGCAGAATTATTAAAATCAGGACCTGAGAAGTTATACGAGTTACTACGACAAATTTTTGAACTCTGAATAAATGGTGAAGGAATTCCTCATGATTGGAAAATGGGATACATTTCAGCTATTTATAAAAAAGGAAAGAAGGATGAATATGAAAATTACAGAGGAATTACAGTATTGAATATTTTTAGCAGATTATATGGGAAAATGATAAAATATTTTTCAGATCAGGAATTTGTACAGATAGAAACTGAAGAACAAGCAGGATTTAGGGCGGGTCGATTTACAATTGATCATATATTTTGTTCAAAGCAACTGATAGAGAAAAAGATGGCTGTAGAGCAACCACTACACCTACTATTTGTAGACTTAGAGAAAGCATATGACGGTGTGCCCTTGCAAAGCTTATGGAAAGCATTAGAACACTACAATATTAGTAGAAATATTATTAGGGCAATAAAGAGACAATATGAAAAATCATTTTCCAAAATTAAAATAAGGAAGCAACTTTCTTCAGGATTTTACATAACGAAAGGATTACGACAAGGATGTAGCTTGTCGCCTACCTTATTTAAAATATATATTCAAAATGCTTTGGAAAATTGGCAGAAGAAATGTGCAAAGATGGGGTTGGAAATTCAGGATACTGCAATTTACTCCCTGCTATTTGCAGATGACCGATTACTAATTGCACAAGATATGAGGATTTAGAATACATGACAAGAAATTAATAGATGAGTATGAATTGTGGGGTTTGAAACTGAATGTAAAAAAAACTAAATATATGGCCATAGGAGACACATTAAGAGACCTACACCTAGAAGACGGATGTACGGGCCGGCT
>Ga0209629_10001802_pt1 | contig 13986 bp, 11 predicted proteins | sample TergutCu122P5_FD_187286 | JGI IMG/M metagenome (GOLD analysis project Ga0209629, IMG submission 187286) | Cubitermes ugandensis P5 segment gut microbial communities from Kakamega Forest, Kenya - Cu122 P5 (SPAdes) (version 2) | ecosystem: Host-associated > Arthropoda: Insects > Digestive system... | reverse complement strand
ACTTTTCCAGCGGATATTTGCACTCGGAATGTTTTGGGGCGGGGTGAGCCGCTATGCCGCCACTCCATTCATTTTTGCTTTGTCTCCAGGTCAAAGTGACATAACCAGGTTTCGTCCATGGTCACCAATCGCGACAGGAAATCATTTGGATCGCGCCGAAAAAATTCCAAAAGTTGCTCAGACGACTGGCACCCTTGATGTTTTTGATCCGCGTTCAGGCATTTCGGGACCCATTTCGCGGAGAGCTTCCTCATGTCCAAATCTTCATGAATGATGGACCCAACCCGCTCACGTGAGATGCCCAGTTGCTCAGCTATTGATTTAGCCGAAATTCAGCGGTCTTCCAAGATTAGCTCGTGAATTTGATCAATAATCTCCGGGGTGGTCACTGTTTTGGGTCGTCCAGGACGAGGCGCAACACAGGTGGAAAAATCACCACGTTTAAACTGGGCCACCCAGTTTTTGACGGTGTTATACGATGGTGCATGTTCCCCTAATGTTTGCGTCAGAATGGCTTGAATTTCCTTCGGCGCCTTGCTTTGCATAGGGGGGGAGGGAGTGGGGACTTGATGCCAGCTCGCGTCTCGATGTTGTTGAAATCGCGCGCGTCGCCTGACAAGCTTCCTTGCAGCCTCTGTAACAAGAAAAACCTTACAATTCGGCACATGAACAGACCCCTCTTTCCAACGACACTATCGATTCCGCCCCACGGCGTCGGGAAGTAGGTCGGGCTAAGGACTTATCAGCACCCCCTCGTATGGTTGTATTTTGACTGATGCAAATTTTGAACATTACACTATCACAACAAAGCGTGATGTAATATATAAAAATCGAACGTCTGGTTTTATTCTTGTTGCTGTCGTCGTTAAAAACAGCAACTTAAAGTTACGCCAATGCTAATAAATTTTAAACGCTCCCACACCTGCATGCAATGTCCACGGCCGATACCTAATTACTCGAGGGTGCTTCACTAAACCAAAAACCATAAAACCTTGGTATACACTAAAATGTCAATTCCCCACCGATGCCCGTCACTCAAAGGAGGTTACTAACCTCTCCAGTGCCTTATGTTTGAAGGTTGTTATTGCAGGGACGTACGCATGCGGTGAACCGGATACAGTGTTCAAAACGCGGGACAAACATTTCCTGTTCCACTTGAGAGTCCGTAGGGTTTACATCTTTACACTTGACGGCAAGAGACTGGCCCCATCTTCCGGCCGCCTTTACGCCCGGTGAACACTAACAGGGGGTCTCACAAGCCTTCGGTCTTCACTTTGTAGTGAAGCCAAAAGTACCAATTCTTCTGCCAAGGGCAAGGGAGTCGGCCTTGGCTTTTAAAAGTTGTTTCCCAACTAGTACAGAGCGGTAGTTTTAACTGAACTGTATTATCTACATATTTTAACACTAGTTTACAACGTGTAGTAGCAGCAGTAAGATACTCGTCAGTCCTGTTTTGTCATCTCATTGCCGACTTCTTGTCTAAAACAGTCGCCACTTTTAGTACTTGTTTTGGTACTTTGTAATATACACTGTGCTATTTTCAGAACAGTGCAGGCATCCATTATCGTGCCTGCTGATTGCGAAGCCGAACTGACATAACGATAACACTATCTCCGATTGTCTTTCTACGCATGCGGCAGGCCTGCAGCGCGTTCTGTGACCATCTATTCTTATTCAGAGGCGCGTTGCAGTAGTACTCGTTCAGCGTTAAATCGTGGATAGGACGCGCCAGAGTCTGTTTAAGATATTTCTCGGGCCAACGTAAAAATAAATTTGGGGACCTTACCCACGCGTAGTCCTGAACTGGCAATGCAGATACAGCAGTGTGGGAATCACGGCTGGTTTAACAGGCGGGCCAGCCGGGCATCTAACCGGGGTCCAACCTATTAGGGGCGCTATGACCTCATAGACACTTAAACAATCCCCACTATGGTGCTGGTACAGTCAGGTTTTCCACACCCGAAAGAAATTCTCCGAAAACTATCCGCAATTTGGGCACGCGCCCTGACAAATATTCGCTAGCCCTGTCCTAGGCCGAAAAAGTTTGAAGAATATATGTTTAAAGTGCCAAATTATTAGTATGTCCAGGCGCCCACATGTCTAAGGCCCGCCCTGGTAGGAATTTACATACAAAGTATGTTTGATACAAAATCTGAAATACAACCCAGCTCTTCGTAGACCACAAACCGAGGAATCCCATTTTATTTAGTCGTTAGGACAACCTGGTCTGCACCGCCGGCCGCACTGCCCATGACCTCTTGAACCCGCGACCAACGCCAATTTTTCTATACCAACATTATCTGGAAATACTTCAGGAAAGTGGCGATAACCAACCAACGAGATCAGAACCGAACTTCTACCGAAGTGATAGCTGACGGTAATGACACTGCTCTCTGACGAAAGCAATACGTTTACTGCAAACGACAGAAACATGAGAGCACTCTGTATATCGACCGTGGAGCAGCGCACACACTTAACACTTATTTACGTTAATAAGCTGAGTGCTGAAGGTCATGTGAGTACGCTGCTGTGACATCATCACACTCGGAAAACTGAACAAACTGATGCGGAGAGAATCCCACGGAGTACGCTGCGCTTAGACAGTGCCATTTCTGCGAGCCGGGTAGGACCAATAACAGACAAAAATAAATTTGCAGTACAGGCCGATGTTCAAATCAACCATAACGCCAACAAATTCTTGTCTCACAAACAAACCTCAAAACTCTGAAAGCAATTTTTTTTAGAAAATATATGTTTTCCAAATTCTAGTGAATTCTCGAACTCCAAAACACAGCACTAGATGTAATCCAAAGTCAACCTGGATTCCCTCATAAAGGGAAGTTAAAACCGTATAGTAATAACAAAACATGAACCCGAATTAGCCAGTATAACAAACTGATGTCTCATGTAATTAGGACACTATGACCAGCGAGGGGGTGACTGTATCTTAATTAAAGACAGAGTTATTGTAATGCTGCCAACTAACAAACTAATGCCATGGACGAGAGACCTTCTTGAAAAAGGCTACAATTTCTCAGCAGGTTCATTACCGTACTCATGACGGACTGCCAACTGTCCCTATCCTGAGCCAGACGAATATAGCCCATTCCCTCCCAGCCAATATCTTTAACAGCCTTTCTAATATTATACTCCCCTCTTCTATGTGGTCTCTTTCCTTCAGATATTCCCACCAAAACCCTGTATTCATTTATATTCTCTACCATGCGTGCCACACGTTCCGCCAATCTCAATATCATTGATTCAATTATAGTAGCAATGGTTGGGAAGGAGTGCAAACTGAAGTTTCTCATTATGCGGTCTCCTTCAGCCTCCGGTTACTTCCTCTTCTAGAACCAACTGCTCTCCTCAGCACGCTGTTCTCGAACACCCTCGGTGTATGCTGTTCTCTGAATGTGAAAGACAATCTTTCATTTCCATACATCAAAGTTCTTCTGTGACAAACAGCTATGTAACTGCAGAATGTGACAAACCCCAGCATGAGACAGACAAGAGCAAACATACATTTTTCATACTTGCAACTCCCCAAGAATTACCACGAGTTTGCATGGCTTAAAGCATGTTTTAAAACATGCAAATGCCGTGTCCTGCTTCGTATTCGAAAGCTCCTAGGTGCGAATCTCAGTTCTCAAAACTGCCATTGTGACTGGGATCCAGTTTTCCTCAGTATCTCCCGGCAACTGCTGGGACAATGCCTTGCAATACACCGCGTCGTTTCCCGTTCGTAATGCACATGCATCCTGTCATACGACGCCACGTAACCCTTGCAGTTTAAAAAGCGTCGTTAAATAATAGAAATATCGCGGAATTAATAAATCAAACATTAATCGGCGCCGCATCTCACACAAGAGTAAACAGCAGTTACACAAGTCTGGCAGTTGTTCTGATACATTACCCATGCCAGTGCACCATAAGGGCCAACAAGTGCAGCATGGTCCACGAAAACAGAACGAATGAATTACAAACAAGCAGTAACTCCAGGCAGGGAAACAACGATTCTCCTGTTCTCCATAGGGTACAGGTCGGCTCTGAGACTAAACCTCAATCGAATGGGTGCACAGGGCCCTTTTCCCAGAAATGTAGCGGCCAGGGCATGAGCTGACAACTCACTTCCATCTGGCGCAGTAGTTAAGATTACGTGGAGCTCTTCTTTCACGGCGCAGTGTTTAAGTAAACACAAATTTATCTTTCAACATAGAAGAAATATGAAGTCAAACAGTATAAGATATCCGAACAAGCTCCTTTGGACAGCAAGTCAGCGCCATGTCATTACTACTACTACTAGGCAATGCGCTACAAGCAGGAAGGTAGTGGGTTCGATTCCCGATGGGGTTACTGGGATTTTTCATTGACTTAAGTCTTCCGTCCGCACTATGGTACTGGGGTCGAATCATCCTCTAACAGAAAGGAGCAGACCGCGTTTGAAATGTGATGGCACACGCGCAGACACCATATTTCGTCTTTCGGTGAAACGGACGAGTCTGTTTAAATCGGCGGGGTCGTCAGTTCATCCTACTACTGGCAGTCGAGGTGTGCACATCGGCGGTAGTAATTGTAGTAATGCTGGATATACCATGTTCCGAGGCAGTGTGAAGAGTCCTGGCTACCCATTCCATTCGCTGTTTTCCCCTTCGCTTCCCCTCCCGTGCGTCACCGTGTGCCATCACATTTCAAATGGACTCTACCAAGGATGTCTCCTGGGGGTAAGGGTGGCCGGTGTGTAAGACTGATAACCTTGCCTCCTTCATGTGCCGACTGTCTAGAAATTCTGGGAGCCTCAAATTCCCGGAAACCTTAGGGCCTGCCCAGGCCTGTATAGGGATTGCTTCAGCTTTTACTAGACATTTACCCATCATTTCAGTTTCGCGTTCCTTATTCATTGTACAAACGTGATGCGTCATGTTACCGTTACTTCCTTAACGTTATTCCATACGTGGGGGGTGCGGTTTCTTTGCGCTGTCCCATTTCATCACATCTGCTACTTCCTCTTTCTCCCCTATCCAGACCCGTCACACACGTTATTTACGTTTCGGCTACATCCACAATACATGTCGGTCCGGCCTGTACTACTAATGTGCCGAATTTTAAAGATCTCACGCCTCTCCCTAGGAAGCTAGTTTGGTGATATGAAAAGCTGCACAGCCGAAATCCCACGTACTTACCATCTTCGTTTAATTTCTTAACTGAGCTTAAATTTCACATTATTCTCCTTTTCCTAATGTTACAGGTACACTTAAAACTGTAACAGCCAGTAGTAGCTGCTCCAGAAATTCCTACAACTCTCCTTAGAAGTCGGTTATTTCGAATTTCGTTTCGATGTAGCGATACGACAGTAATGATTTAGTTCTTAATAACGATACAAATCACCAGGTATTCGTCAAATTCCAGCAGAACTTTTTACAGCAGAAATGCAGCTTACAAAGCAAAATAATACTGCGAGAAACTTACGGTTCCTTTTTCCTTCAAAAGTTTACATTCACATCGAAGGTCATTACAATCTGAAACTTATTATTGCATAACCTAGCTGTCCACCTTAAGGCACGTAAAATTTGGTGGTAAAATTTCAATGTTTAAGTTCCTTATGCAAGCACAACAAAAAATTTCGCTGCATCACCATGTTCGTGACAGTAAATACACGAACAACCCAGACAATACTGGCATATAAGCTTGTCATCATCTGTAGCAGTCAAAATTCATACAAGTATTTCGCTGTCGAGAGATTGCAATCTGCGCTATATCAAAATGGCAAGAACAGACGCGCACGTTTGACAGAGATCCGTGCCGGTGCAACATTCCGAGACAGTACACAGCACCATGAAGGTGTACAAGAACACAACAAATAAAAAATGTGTACTACACTACTTCGTAGCGCGGCAGTACTTACACTGACCGGAGGGTAACGGTTACTACATATTTTCATAAAACATAAACCCTTAAATATTCGAAAAATGTTTAATTCAGAAGTTAAAGCTATCAGAAATTGTTTACTTTTATTTGTTTACTTATTAACTAATCAGTTTTTCATTTAATCCTGCATTGGCTATTCACTTAACGCACCCACTAAAGAAATAGAGTAAAACAACTGATGTAGTAAGAACCAGAAAGCAAATATGAAGAAGGTCTTTGATGGAACGAACTACAAGCTGAAAGCGGATAATTCCGCCGTCCATGCCATAACCAATGTCCAAACACATGTACATTCTCACCAAGTACGTCCTTTGTAAACGAAGGTGGACACACAGACGTACAGGGCCCACACTTGTCAAAACGTGATACAAAACACGTACACTCCATAGTTAATAAGCGAAATATACTAATATGTTCTGAAGAAAGTCTATTACGACACTATCTTGGTATATCTGCATGGCCTTGTCAATAATCTGGTTATTTTCTTTCTTTTTTTATTTTTTTTAAGTAAACACAGTGTTCATGTAATAGATAAGTTATCATTGTCTGGTACTCCTGAAAGTTTAATTTGTGACCACATGGATGTGGTTGGCTTAATCGTAAACACAGGAGAGAAGAAACTGATTACGTTCCACGCTCTGAAGCAAGTCTGAAGATGGAAACAGATCCAGTTCCGGAACACCGTCTTTAACAAAAATAAGTAAAAAAATAAATCACAATATTCTGGCTAATGTTCAACAAATAAAAAAAACTTGTGCGTGATTTTGGGGGGAAAAAAAACGTTCACACTGATATCAGAGTTTAAGTTTTCTAGTAAAATGTAAGTTCTAAGTGACAAGAAGTGTTGCAATTAACATTTCAACACGAAGTAGTCTTAATTCTGCCCCATGCTTTACAAAATCAAGCAGTACATTCGAAAGTTAAGAGATCAGACAGTCGTACAAGGCATACTAAAATTTTTATACGCATTCGCAAAATTCCGAAAAGCGACTATTGCATTCGTCATATCTGTCCGACCGTCCGTGCGTACGTACTTTCGTATGGAACAACTCGCCTCCTTCTGGACGGATTTTCATACAATTCGATATTTGAGTATTTTTCAATAATCTGTCGAGAAAATTCAAGTTTCATTAAAATCGGACAAGGATAAAGAGTATTGGCCATGAATACCTATGTACCACTTTATTCTACTCAGAACGAGAAATGGTTCACACAAAAGTTATAGAGAAAATCAGAAGTCACATTTTATGTTCAATAACTTTTTTTTTTCGAAATTGTGCCGTTTATGAGATTATGAGGAAAAACGCCGTAGAGCCTGACATGCCACAGATGACAATACGGCGCACGTACTAAGGCTTCAAACACACACAATATGTTATACTTACTGCTTTTCCACTTCTACAATAGTTACAAGAACGCTATTCAGTGTTACGTTATATGTACATTGCCTCTTGTTTCGCATTAAGAAGGGACCAAAATGCTGTCGTAACTACTTCACGCCAACACTCTTCAACACAAATATGTACCACACTGTACCTGAACGTGACGGTGGCCCTAATTAGTATGATTCGCCCGTACATGCCTACAATGAAATATCAATTAAAAAATAGTAGGGGTTTTTCCTGGCGGCATAACAGTCTTTCCTCTATCTTAAAGATGTAGAAAATTCAAAACATAACACAAAAATATATACAATAAGACACCGAGAATCATTCTGACAGAACGGGTATAAACAATGGGGGAACAACAAGTGCATCCCCACTAACACCATAAGAAAATCGGGAAAAGAAAACGTAACCCAGAAAACATAACCTGGAATATATTTAAGAGAAAAGACAAAAATTACAATACACAAAATTCGGCATCACATGTTCCACCATCTTGGGTATTAAAATAGACACCACTTGAAGATGACTTACACAGGTAGAAACCTGTCGTAATTTTATGTAAATATTTAAGATACATTAATAACTGCTGTGCCGACAGAAACACATTCTTTTTCAATTGGAATATCATTATATAGCGCAACAGGTTGCCAACAATGAAGAGCAAATAGGCTGTGTCTACAATCGTGCCACTACTTAGCGTGAACAGGTGAAGGTAAGGGGTACGCTGAACACCTGCCAAGCAACAAAGGCGTAGAAGGAAATGTTCGATTCAGTTTACCTTACAGAGCAACTTCTTCAGACTCTGACGGGGGTCAATATCCATCCTCTTTATTTGGAAATAAATTTTATTCCACTTCCCAACAAATTAACAGAAGAGACTTAACACAAAGAGACCTGTTAATAACTGCCGATCTAAATAATAAAGGCTAATGCAACGAAAATAAGTTTTAGCCCTCCGTAATTGGTGTAACTACTTTTAGCTACTCACAGAACAAAAGAAGATTCTTTCCAAATAGATTTGCAGAAAGAGGAACACCGCGTGCATGCCGTCACGACAACTAACATCTGACACTGCCTGTTACGGAACCGAAAATTACATCACCGCTATACTATCCAGATTTTCAGCGTAAACTAACACTGGTGAAACGATTATAAGCAGCAGTACGAAAACACCGAATGACGAAATACATCTCAACAGACTGGATGATAACAATATTTCTAATTTAGGAGCCCAAACATGAGCCGCTGACCTCCCAAACACGAAGGACAGCCAACGGTGACAAGGCGTCACTAAGACTCCAGATGGCTTTAGGGCTGTATATTTCTACTGCTGACGTCATATTTCTTCTTTGCACGAAGTACACGAACTAGATGCACAATAGAGATGTCACGTCAATTCGCCCGTTCAAGTTTCATCTCAATAACTGGGATGAATTACATGAAACTGATATTAGACATTTATTGGCAGTTTGTGGGCGAATACGTTCTGGTACATGCTCTACCGCTTCACACTCCTCTGTGCCTCAACCTGAAATCCAATGTCATCACATTTCCCCTCAACGGCTCACCGCACACACATCTAAACAAACTTCAGAGCTCATTACGACATACAGAATGTTCCTCGTAACTTGTGGTAAGAGTCAGGATGCTATTCTATGACCCATTTTGAGTAAAAAATGTCACCTCAACATACATCCGATTATCAACCGTTACATCACTATGAGCATTGTGGTGTCCGTTCATGACTCTAAAAGAAAACTTTACATACCCTTTTTCAATCTGTACAAATACAAAGAGTCTTATCTCTCACAAACACCGCAAACCCCGCAATTAGGTCGTACCCTAATGTATTTACAACACCGAAAGACAAGAAAAATTACGTATGTACAACGTAACATTGAGGTACGCTCGCGTAATAATTGTTAACGTGGAAAATTAATACGTATTACACACTCGCATGCTGAAGCGTAACTGTAACCTTACTTAAAAAGCATGGAAAGCGCATTGGGCGTATTATATTGTCATCTGTGGCCTGTGAGGCTCTAATATATCTCTCCGCATTATCTCACAAACGATACAATTTTCGGGAAAAAGTTACTGAACATAAAAAATTGTTTTCATTTTCTATACAACTTTTGAGAACTGTGGACTTCTGGGTTATTACGCAGCGAGTAGTTGTAATTTCTTACAGACGTTTCGGGGTAACCTATCGGTCCCATCCTCAGGGTTCAAGAATCCAAAGGATTAAGAATTCTTGAACCCTGAGAATGGGACCTATAGGTTGTCCCGAAACGTCAGTAAGAAATTACCTCTACTCGCTGCGAAATAACCCAGAAGAGCGCAGTTCTCAGCTACTTCGCCACGGAAGCCTGAAATCACGCCTTATACAACTTTTGTCCAAAACACTTTTCATTCTAAGACAAATTCGGCGAGGCATTATCACAAATGCACACAGATGTTCATTAAAGTACCAGTTATTCTTGTCAGATTTTAACGAAACTTTAATTTTCCCGACAGATTTTAGGAAAATGTTCAAATATCAAATTCCATTAAAATCCGTCCAGTGGGAGCCGAGCTGTTCCATGCGTCGGGCGACCGGACAGACAGACACGACGAAGCTAACAGTTGATTTTTGCAATTCTACCGACTAAAGTAAAAACGGCGTCAGATAATATCACGAACGCAGCCATTAGTCTGTACTTATGCTGTTGGATTATGTTCGCTTACGCAGTTACGTAAAAACACGGGAAGAAAAAGATCAGTTTTGACCACACACATGACGCCAACTTTCAGTTATGTGACAGCAACTGCTGCTCAAACTGGTCTCCACCCTTCTATATGCACAGTGCTGTGCGACTCAAAAGGATCTGTTGCCTTCCTGATAATTTAATTATTTACCCTTCTGCGGTCAGCGGACTCTCAAGACTCGCTACGATCGTACAGTATCGCACAGAATCTCCAAACATTAGAATTCTCATAGCGATGTACTGGCTGGTAATCGGGCATATGTTGATATAAACTTTTTTTTTAACTCAAAATGGCTCAATACTAACATTCTTAAGTTCGGCACCCCTTATGCGGAACAATCTGTATAACGGGTCTAACCCGCAAAATTGCGCCTGTACTGATTAACTTTGTGGGCAGCATAATTTACGACTTTGTGCACTCTTGCGTATCCAGTGTTCATTGTGCCTGACAATACATGTGTATCCAATAAATGGATGTCGGAAGGGATATAAAATTGCACATAACGTACCTGTAAGCCCTCCATTTCAAATAGGAGTACACATTTCCGCTTTTGTTCAACAGACAGTAATGCTGGTACATCCGGTCTGCTTCAGGAATTGTTCAACATGTGGCTTGGGAAAACATTTTGCAGGTTAAGAAACCTTCTATATGAGACATAAGAGTCTTTGCGGCGGTAAGAATTCATACAGCGGTCTTCTGAGTTCTTACACTGTGTAGTCTGGTGAGTACCGCCGTTTCGGAGGAACGTACTGCCTCCTTCGTCAGGGAACAAACAACTGTATACTGAACAGCAGATCCTAAAACAAACTGGAATCGACTGGCACGAAAGAAGATTGATCAGCAAACACTATATGAATCAGGGGGTTAAAGTGCAACTGGACCAAGGGGAGACAAGAAATGTTAAGATGGAGAGGGGAGTTACACAAGGACGCTGTTTGTCATTCTATTTAACTTATACAGTCAGTACATTACCAAAGAAACTCTTGAAAAGTTTGGAAACATCGAAACAGGAGCACAAGTAATTCGTAGTGTGAAATATGCAGATGATTTTGTGCTACTGGCTAAGGAAGAAACGGTAACTGAAATTGTAAAGTGCTATGGAATAGAAATGAGTGTATGAAAGAACTAAGGTACTGAGAATCACAAGGTAACTATCCAGATTAACTATACAGATAAAAGACAAAACAAACTTAAGAATATGGAATATTTCAACAACATGGATAGCCCAATAACAAATGATGCAACATGTACACGTAAAATTAAATCCAGGATTGCCATGCAAAAGCAGCATCCAACATGACGAAGACTCTTTTCACAAGCAAGTTGGATTTAAATTTAAGGAAGAAACTAGTAAATTTTGGAGTTCAGTATTGTATGGTGCTGAAACCTGGACACTTCGAGAAAAAAAAAACATCAGAAACAGTTGGAAAGTTTTCTAATATGGTGCTGGAGAAAGATGGAGAAGATCAGCTGGACCGATCATGTAAGAAACGAAGCAGTGTTACCCGTAGTCAAAGAGGAAAGGAATATCCTTCATACAATGAAAAGAGTGAAGGATAACTGAATTGGACACATCTTGCGTATGAGCTGCCTTCTAAAACATGTTACTGAAGGAATGATAGAAGGAAGGGTTACGGGAAGACGGGGAAGAAGATGTAAGCAGCTATTGGATGAACGTAAGGAAAAGAGAAGATACTGGTAACTGGAAGAGGAAGCACTAGATCGCACTCTCTGTAGAATTCGCTTGGAAGATACTATGGACCCGTCATTAGACAGACTGCGGAACGATGATACTGAACACTGGATACGGATATTCCTGTGAAACGTTGCTACCGAAATACCAGATTGCAAGGTACCACACATCAGAGAGCTAGAAAACTATCTGAAGTTCAGGTGACGTAATTACTGGAACCCTTTCCAGCCTAGTGGTTACGCAACGTACCACGAGTTTTAACACCCCAGAGTGTACTGGCGTGTTTTGTAAGGGCGTAAAAACAAACGGCATTAACTCAATGGTTGTTACAACCAAGACGGAGTGTTTACTGCGCGGTACGAACTGGATCTTCCAATAAAATTTTAGTCTCAGTCTTTAACAAGACAGGCAATGTTGGTCTAACGTAACATTCTGGCGCGTTCGGGTAATCACCGCTGCAGTGTAAAATCTGTTAGTATGACATACTGCGAGAGTGTGTTTGTAGCCTTAGTTATCCAGCATACAATGCGTATGCGCCATATTGTCATCTGTGGCCTCTCCAGCTCTACAAGATTTTTCCATATTATCTCATAAACGGAATGATTTTCGAAGAAAAAAAGTTACTGAACATAAAATGTGTGTTTTGATTTTCTCCACAAATTTTGTCTGAAACACTTCTCATTCTAAGAAGAACTGACCGAGGTGTGATAAAAAATGTATACTGGTCTTCATGTGAAGTACTCGTTGTTGTCCGACTTTAGTGAAACTTGAATTTTCTCGATATATTTTCCGAAATTACCCATACATCGAATTTCATGAAAATCCATCCAGTAGGAGCCGAGTTGTTCCATGTGGACAGAAGGAGAGGCGCGCAGACATGACGACGCTAATAGTCGCTTTTCGCAATTTTGCGAACCCGCCTACAAAGTGCCACTGGAACAAATTTTGCTTGAAGTTTCGGTTTTTCTCCTGTCAAATTCAGTCCACCAATGCTTCATACTCACCATCTACATGCTGCTCTTACCAAAAGGACGAACGGGCAAGACCGAGAACCTTCCAAAAAGTTACGCCCTTTCGGGATCCGGGAGCATTGGATAAAAAAGTACTTCCACTTAGCCTTAAAGGGTTACCTGGTTCTGATCCTACACCAACTTCTCAGGAAAAACTTAAGAATCCACATTTTACTGAATGGGAACTCCCATAACTGACAACAAATACAGATACTAGCGCAAGTTGAGAAACCAGTACACTACACACATTTTTACACTAATGACGGATCAGCCTTTTAAAATGCAATTCTTCATTTCTGGTGGTGGTGGTAGTGTTTTTTTTTCTTGGGGGGGGGAGTGCGTCGCATGAACGACTGCGGCACATGACATCAACGCAAACTGCAATACGCAACGTGCAACTGAAAGGGAAGATTCTGTTCGCATGCACAGTGCAAAGCAACACTAGTCTCGCATGTTCTGGCTTCCTACCGTATGCTACGAAAAATGAGGAAATGGAGCAGAAAATATTGGGTTCGACCGTCCTTTCTTGACAGTTTTACAGAACAGTGCTTACAAACCTTAACAGTATCCTAAAAAAGTGTCAAAGCTTCTATTTTACACAATGAACAAAACCACATTCAATGATCTTTGCAATCGTTATCACTTGTGATGTCGTAAACACGCGCCAAAACTTCAGCCACTTGCCAAACAGAACATTACCTTCCTCACTCTTAAAAAAAAAAACATGGCAACATGCAGGTGAGTTGCAAGCAACACAACATTGTTACCTATTGCAATGTATTGCAGACGGCAGCAATGTCGAATCTCTTTGGTATGAACGGCCACCATTAAGGATGCGTTATTTTTAGAATCAAATGACGATGCATGTTGCTCACTGCAAGCTGCGTTTCCTTGCCACCTGCCTAAAAGGCGCACCCTACCATTCTGTAACAACACAAATATCTTTAACGCGTTTAGAGTATTCAAACTCAAATGTTTGATTTTAAAGAACGCATTTCAGGCTTCTTTCATTCTTATAGCTCTGCTGCATGCACATTACAATGTCCTATTTGAAGTTCTAAAGAACTGTGGAAATAAAATACCAACTAGATGCAACAGAGGTTTTTATTGCAGATCTTACTGCTTGCTCAACATGTTTCGGGCACAACTATGCCCATCATCAGGAGCTCAAGAGTATTACACGATGGTTGCTGCCTGTGGTATTAGCTCCACACCAGACCAG
>Ga0209629_10001801_pt1 | contig 13994 bp, 14 predicted proteins | sample TergutCu122P5_FD_187286 | JGI IMG/M metagenome (GOLD analysis project Ga0209629, IMG submission 187286) | Cubitermes ugandensis P5 segment gut microbial communities from Kakamega Forest, Kenya - Cu122 P5 (SPAdes) (version 2) | ecosystem: Host-associated > Arthropoda: Insects > Digestive system... | reverse complement strand
GCGTAGCGGGTCCGGACGGGACGGGGCGGACCAGCCCGGCCGGACACCCTCGCCTCACGCCGGTGCCGCCTCCACGACGCCGGGGATGGTGCAGGTCAGCATCGAGGTGCCGTCGCCGCGCGAGTGGACTGTCAGCCGGTCGGTGATCCGGACCACCATGTCCTCCACGTGGCTGATCACGCCGACCTGCCGTCCGCCCACCCGCAAGGCGGCCAACTGCGCCATCACCCGGTCGAGGTTCTCCCCGTCGAGCGAACCGAACCCTTCGTCGACCCACAGCGTGCCCAGTTCGATGCCGCCCGCCTCGGCCGTGACCGCGTCCGACAGGCCGAGGGCCAGCGCCAGCGAGGTCAGGAACGTCTCACCGCCGGACAGGGTGCGGGTGGGGCGCCGCGCGTCGTCCGCATCGTGGTCGATCATCGCGAGGCCGAGCCCCTGACGGCGCGTCCGGCCCTCACGATCGTCGCTGCGCTCCAGTTCGTAGCGGCCGTCGGTCATCGCGATGAGCCGCTGGTTGGCGAGATCCAGCACCTCGTCGAACCGCCTGATGAGCACGAACGTGGGCAACGTCATGGACAGGTCGTTCTGCCCGGACGCGACCCGACGCATCCGCGCCCACGGCCGGCTCTCGGCCTCGCACGCGGCCAGGGCAACCGCCCGGCCCCGCAGGTCGGCCAAGGCCGCCTCCACCGCATGCGCCTGGTGCACAGCGGCGCCGAGCCGCTCGTGGCAGCGCTCCGCCACACCCCGGCACGCCTCGACGCATGCCCGCAGCGGAGCCTCATCCACCGCGAACGCCTCGCCGGCGCCCGCCAGGCCGGCCAGCCGGGCTTCCACCCCCGCCCGGGCTTCGTCGAACGCGGTGAGCGCCTGCGTCCGACGGGCCAACTCGGCGGGTGGCACGAGCGCCGCCCCGACCGCCGCCACGTCCGCGAACCCGAGGCCCGCGAGAAGCGCCGTCACCTCGGCCTCGCGCTGCGCGGCGGCCCGGCGGGCCTCCAGGCCGGCGTTCCCTGCATCCACCAGGGCGTCAAGAACCTCGGCCCGGTCCCGCAAGGACATCGCACGGGCCTCAAAGGAGCCGGCGACCCGCTCCTCGGCGTCCAGCGCAGCACGCTCGGCGGCCAGGGCCGCCTCCCTGGCTGCGAACCCGCCCTCACGGTGGACCAGCGCCGCACGCCGCACGTCCAGGCCGGCGCGCTCCTCGGCCTGCCGAGCCTGTCCCGCGCGCACCTCGGCGGTGATGGCCGCGACCCGCGCGACGGCCCGTTCGGCCGCCTCGACCGCCCCGGCGGCCGCCTCCCGGGAGGCCTCGGCATTCTCACGTGTGACGCCGCCCGCCGCTTGGACGGTCTGCTCCCAGACCGCCTGGAGACCCGCCGCCTCTTCGCGAGCCGTCCCCAGGGCGTGCGCCGCCTCGGCCTCGGCCGCCGCGGACGCGTCCACCGCCGACCGTGTCGCGTGGCCCTCGACCGTCCGGGCGGGCGAGGGATGCTCTGCCGAGCCGCACACCGGGCACGGCTGCCCGTCGATCAGTTCGGACGCCAGGTCGGCCGCCAGGCCGCCCAGCCAGGCCGCGTGGGCGTCCGCGTGCGCCCGCACGGCGTCGCCCAACCGCCCGGCGAGCGCCTCCATCCGCGCCTGGGCGGCCTCGCATCTGTTCGCCAGCGACTCACGCTCGCGCACGCGGTCGAGCGCTGCCTGCGCCTGGTCGCGCGCCACCCGGGCACCGGGCAGCAGCACCGCCGCCGCCTCGGCCGCGGCGAGTTCCGCCATCAGCGCGGCGATGGCCGCATCACCCTCGCGCAGGTTCTCCTCGGCCCTGGCGACCGCCGTGGCCTCGGCGCCGGCCGCCGCGCGGTCCCCGGCCAGGTCCGCCGCCGACGTCTGGTACGCCGACGCCCGGTCCAACCACGCCGCGATCCCCGCCCGGTCCTGCTCACACCGCAGGCGCGCCGCCGTGAGCGCCCGCAACCACGTCCCGACCACCTCCTCGGGGGCGTCCTCACCCGGACGCGGTGGCACATCCACGGCGGCGACCGCCCGGCCGGCCGCCTCGTCCAGGACCCGCTGCGTCGCCACCATCCGGTCACGGGCGTCCCGCCAGCCCCGAATCGGCTGCCGCGCCCGCTCGGCCCGTTCGGCCGCAACGAGGGCCTTCCGCTCAGCCTCCATCGCCTCGGTCCGGTCGGACAGGCGGGTGCGCTCGGCCTGCAACGCCGCCCATTGCGCCGCCAAGGCGTTGCCCTGTTCGGCTTCACGCAGCGTCGCCTCCGCCGACGCCAAGCCCGCTTCGGCCTCGGCCACGGCGTCGCGCTCCGCCCCCACGTGGGACGCCGCCGCCTCGCAGCGCGCGGTCGCGAGCCGATCGGCCATCTCACGGTCCGCCGACGCGACTGCCGCCGCGAAGCGTGCCGCCGGGCCGTCCTCGTCCGCCCCGCCCGGCCAGGACAGCGACGCGAACGTCGCCGCTGCGCCCCGCCACGACGATTCGGCCGTCGCCGCCGCGGTTTCGTGCGCCCGTGCGGACTCGTCGAGCGCGGCGAGCATGTCGTCGTACACCTGGGTACCGAAAACCCTCGTCAGGATGCCCTTGCGTTCCTCCGGTGTGGCGTGGAGGAAACTGGCGAAGTCACCCTGCGGCAGCACAACGGTCTGCGTGAACTGGTCGCACGTCAATCCGATGGCGTCCCGCAGCTCGCGATTGACCTCCTCGACGCGCACGCACACCGGGGTGCCGGCCGAACCCGGCTCGTCGAGCTTCCACAGCCGCGCCTGGGCGTTCTCCGTGACGTCCCCGCCACCCCGCCGGGCCGGCCGGGTGTGGGCCGGGCTGCGGTGCACCCGGTACACGCCGCGCCGCGTCTCCACCTCCAACTCGACCCACGGGATCTCGCCCGGCTCCCGGAACGTCGAGACCAGCCGGGCCTCGTCCGACTCGCGGCCCGAGACCTTGCCGTACAGCGCGAACACGATCGCATCGATCAGGGTGGACTTGCCCGCCCCGGTCGGGCCCTCCAGCAGGAACGGGCCGTCGAGCCCGAGCGTCGTGAAGTCGATCCGCACCGGATCGACGTAGGGGCCGATGTTGGCCAGCCCGAGCCGCAGCACGCGCATCAGACGCCCCTCCCGTCCCGCAACGCTCTCTCGTAGGCGTGCCGCAGCACCGCCTGTTCGGGCGGCGTCGCCGCCGCGCCGGTGACCTGCTCGACGAACAGGTCGGCCACCGCGAGGGGATCGGCGATGTCCCGGGCGACCCCGACCGGGCCCGCCCCGACGGCCTCCAGCGGCACGAAACGGTGTTCGACGACGTGCGGAAACACCCGTCGCAACGTGCCGAGCAGGTTGTCGGGACGCGTCTTCCCCCGCACGGTGATGCGGACCCAGTGGTCACGCTGGGCGGCGTGACCCGGGGACAGGACCTCCTCCAGGGTCCCCTCGATGTCGCTGAGCGGCCGCGGCACGGGCGTCTCGACGAGGTCCACCCGGACGACGCCGTCCGGGGCGATGTCGACGATCGCGACCGACTTGCGGTGGTCCTTCTCGGAGAACGAGAAGGCCAGCGGGGAACCGGCGTAGCGCATGGTCGCCGCCGTCTCACCGACCGCCTGGGGACCGTGAAGGTGGCCGAGCGCCACGTAGTCGAAGCCCGCGAACACCTCGGCGGGGACGACGTCCACACCGCCGATGCGGATGTCCCGCTCGGACTCGCTGATGGACCCGCCCGCGACGAACGCGTGGGCCAGGCAGATCGCCCCCATCCGCGGACCCGTGGCACGGCGCCGCGCCAGATCGTCGCGGGCGGCCTGGAGGATCGGCCGCAGGATCGCCTCGTGCGAGCGCCCCAGGTCAGCCGGCACGACACCGGCGAGGCGCGCCACGTCCGGCCTTGCCAGGTCGGGATCCAGGTACGGCACGGCATACACCAGCAGCCCGGGACGTCCCGCGGCGCCGGGCAGCTCGATGGGGCTGGTCGCGCCCGCCACGGTCGGCTGGATGCGCAACCGGTCGTCGAACCACCGGGAGCCGAAACCGAGCCGCTGAGCCGAGTCGTGGTTGCCGGGGATCAGCACGACCCGCGCATGCCCCGCGATCGCGTCGAGGCCTTCCTCCAGCACGCGGACCGCTTCGACGCCCGGCAGGGCGCGGTCGTAGATGTCGCCCGACACCACGACGGCATCCGCCGCCCGTTCGGCGGCCAACTCGGCCAGCCACGCCAGGAACTTCCGCTGCTCTTCCAGCAGCGGCACGCCGTGGAACGACCGCCCGATGTGCCAGTCGGCCGTGTGGATGATCCGCATACCCCCAAGGGTAGGGGCCGCCACCGACAATTCCAGGTCCCCTCGCGCCGCACGCCGGGTCCCGACTGTGGCTACGCTGGACACAGGGGCGCGCGAACCCCGCGATCTTTCCGCGGTGGACGTGCCCCGGAAGGCAGGTGCCGCATGAGCATGGACACCCTGGAAACCATCTTCGCGCCCGGCATGCGCCATTGGCGTGAGTACCAGGAGTTCCAGAACCACCGCGTCCTCGTCATGCCGGCCCTCGACAAGGGACCCGTGCCCGGCCGCGTGCATGTCGACTACACCACCCGCCAGGTCGTGATCGATCCGGACGTGGCGCCGGTTCCCGCGGCTCCGCCCGCGCCCGCCTGGCATCCTCCGGCGCACGCCGACCGCCCCTGACCACTATCCCGGCCCCACCGGACGGCCCGGGGCCGCGCGCCGAGCCAGTCGCCACGTACCATCGCCGGAGGCGGCGATGAGGCCGAGCGAGACGAGTGCGGTCAGGGCGGCGTGGCAGCCGGCCATCGGCACGCCACTGCGGACGGACAACTCCCCGACCGTCGTGGTCCCCCGTGCCGGGAAGGCCTCGAACACCGCCTGCTGGTCGTGACTCAGCCGATCGAACAGGCGCGCCTGGCCGCGCGTCACGTCCACGTCCGCCACGCCGAGCGGCGCGAGCAAGGCCCACACGTCGTCGGGTCCGGTCACGAGGCTGGCCCGCCCGTCGCGAATCAACTGGTGGGTCCCGACGGACGTCACCGAGTACACGGGCCCCGGCACCGCCATCACGACGCGGTGCAGCAGGTCCGCCCACGCGGCCGAGTTCTTCGCCCCCGAGCGGGCGGCCGCCTCGACCACGACGACACCCGTCGCCAACGCCGCGATCAGGCGGTTACGCGCCAGAAAGCCACGCCGGCTGGGGCTGTGCCCCGGCGGCACCTCCGAGACGACCACGCACTCGCCGCGCAGCCGTTCGAACAGGTCGGCGTTGCCCAGCGGGTAGGCGACATCGAGGCCGCCCGCGTACACCCCGATCGTCGGCCCGCGCGCCGCCAACGCGCCCCGGTGCGCCGCAGCATCGATCCCGTAGGCGCCGCCCGACACGACCGTCCAGACGGGACGGCCGGACGCCCCGCCGGCCAACGCGACCCCGAGGTCGGCGCCGACGCGCTCCCCGTACGAGCTGGACGCCCGTGAACCGACGATCGCCACCGCCTGCGCCGACATCGCCGCCACATCGCCCGGTCCGGTCGCCCACAGGCCGAACGGCACGCCGCCCATGCCGTTCAGCTGGCCGCAACGCGCGAGATCGTCCAGCCGCGTCGGCCACTCGGCATCGCCCGGCACGATGAACCTCAGGCCGTGCGCCCGCGTCCGCTCCACGAGGCACGCCGGATCGAGTTCCCTGGCCCGCCTCGGCCAGACGTCATCGCGGTGGCTGGCCCGCAGGCCGGCCAGCACCGCCGCCGCGCCCTCCCGGGCGAGAAGGCCCGCCAGACGGTCGTCACCAGGATCCACGACGCAGGTCAGCACGGCCCGGGCCAGTCGTTCCTCGTCCCACGTCATGCCGCCACCGCCTGCCAGTCGCCGGCGTGCAGGCCCATCGCCGCCCCCAGATCGTCCGCGGCGACACGGTCGCGCCCGGCCAGATCGGCCAGCGTCCAGGCGAGGCGAATCACCTTGTCGATGCCGCGCGCCGACAGGCGCCCACGCGCGACGGCCTCATCCAGCAGGCGCGTGTCGCCGGGGGACGGCAGCGTCTTGCGGACGACCCCGCCCGGAACCTCCGCGTTCACCGACCAGCCGAGACCGGCCAGACGGCGCCGCGCCCGCGCCCGCGCCTCGGCGACCCGGGCGGCGACGACGACCGTCGTTTCGGGGGACGGATCCAGCGCGGCGGCCAGCCGGGTCTGCGCCGGCAGCAGATGCTGGTGGATGTCGATCCGGTCGAGGACCGGTCCGCTGAGGCGCTGGTTGTAGCGCCGGATGGCCATCGGCGTGCAGCGGCACATCGCGCCGGGCGTACCGGCCTGGCCGCACGGGCACGGGTTCGCGGCGAGCACCAGCTGGAACCGTGCCGGGAACCGGACGATCCCCTGACTGCGGGCGATCGCGATCACCCCGGACTCCAAGGGTGTGCGCAGCGCCTCCATGACGTGCGGGGCGAACTCGGGGGCCTCGTCCAGGAAGAGGACGCCGCGATGGGCGAGCGAGATCGCCCCCGGACGGGCCAGCCGGCTGCCGCCGCCGACCATCGCCGCGAGCGTCGCGTTGTAGTGCGGATCGGCCAGCGGCGGCCGGGTGATCAGCCCGTCGGACAGGTCCTCCCCGGCCAGCGAGTGCAGCGCCGACACCTCCAGACCTTCGGCCGTGGTCAGGTCCGGCAGGAGGCCGGGCAGCCGCTGCGCCAGCATCGTCTTTCCGAGACCGGGGGCGCCGTGCAGGAACACGTGATGCCCGCCCGCCGCGGCGACCTCCAGCGCCCACCGCGCCTCGGGCTGGCCGACGACGTCCGCCAGGTCGGGCACGTCGCCCGGATCGCCCGCGCGGCGCCGCCGCCGCACCGCCACCGAGTCCGTGGGCACGCGCCGGGTCCGGACGGGACGGCCGTGCAGCACCTCCACGAGGTCCTCCAGGCAGGCCACGCCGAACACGGTCAACCCGTCGACGAGCCGTGCCTCCCCCTCCTGGCACGCCGGGACGATCGCCTGCGTCATGCCGGCGTCCCGGGCGGCGAGCAGGCCGGGCAGCACACCGCGGACCCGCCGGACGCGCCCGTCCAACCCCAACTCCCCCATGAACACGGACGTGCGGGCCACCATCGGCGGCGCCGCCTCGGCCGCGACGAGCACCGCCGCCATGATCGCCAGGTCGTAGTGGCTGCCGGCCTTCGGCAGGCTGGCCGGCGTCAGGTTGATCGTCAACAGGTGGGGCGGCCAGGCCAGGCCGGTCGCCGCCGCGGCCGCCCGGCACCGGTCCCGCGCCTCATACAGGGCCGTGTCCGGGAGCCCCACCAGCACCGTCTTCGGCAGCCCCGCCGCGATCGCGGCCTCCACCTCGACCAGCACGCCGTCCATGCCGAGCAGCGCCACCGACCACGCTGACGCCGTGGCCATCTAGAGGCCCCTCACGTGCGCGATCCGCGGCGCCTCGCCCGGCGCCTTCACCACACCCACCGCGTCGAGCCGCAGGCCCGCGCCGATGCCGGGATGCTCCCGCCGCCACCGGGCCGCCAGCCGGCGCAACCGGCGGGCCTTCGCCGCCGTGATGGCTTCGAGCGGGGAGCCGTACCCGGTGCCGCTGCGCGTCTTCACCTCGACGACGACGAGGTCCGGTGGTCCCGGCTCATGGGGGGCCAGCGCGACGATGTCCAGTTCACCCTCGTCGCACCGCCAGTTGCGCTCGACGATGGCCCAGCCGAGCGCCTCCAAGTGTTGCGCGGCCCAGTGCTCGCCGCGCCGTCCAGTCGTTTGCCTACACACCGTCATTCTTGGTCAAGTCGTCCCGGCGGAACAGGCCTGTGGATAACTTCGGCCCTTCGCGAGGCCTGTGGATAACCCCGGTGGCGGGCGTCGGGGCGGCCTGTGGGGCGCCGACCGGCTAAAGTGGGGCGCACCATGAGCACCGATGACCTGGAGCAGTACGAGAACAAGCTTGAGCTGGACCTCTACCGCGAGTACCGCGACGTGGTGGGCATCTTCAAGTTCGCCGTCGAGACGGAACGCCGGTTCTACCTGTGCAACTCCGTCGACCTGAAGGTACGCACGGAGGGGGGCGACGTCTACTACGAGGTGACGATGGGGGACGCCTGGGTTTGGGACATGTACCGGCCCGCCCGCTTCGTGAAAACTGCCAAGGTGCTCACGTTCCGCGACGTGTCGATCGAGGAGATCCAGCACTCCGAACTGCAAGTGCCCGAGCCGCCCCGCTGACGCGTCACGGGCGCATCGCCGCAGCGACGGGATCGAAGCTTCGGCGATGGAGGGGGCACGGCCCCAGTTCCCGGAGGGCGCGCTGGTGGGAGGCCGTCCCGTAGCCCTTGTGGCGGGCGAAACCGTATCCCGGGTAGACGTCGTCGCAGGCCAGCATGATCGCGTCACGCTCGACCTTGGCGAGGATCGACGCGGCGCTGACACAGGCCGCCACCTGATCCCCCTTCCACAGCGCGAGGGCGGGGCAGGGCAGGCCCGGCACCGGGAAACCGTCCGTGAGCACGAAGTCCGGCGTCACCTCCAGCCGGAGCAGCGCCCGCCGGAGGCCCTGGAGGTCGGCCTCCTGGATGCCCAGCCGGTCGCATTCATCCGCCTCGACGCGGACGACCGCCCACGCGCGCGCACCGTCGCGGATGCGCGCCGCCCATGCCTCGCGTCGAGGCGCCGACAAGGCCTTCGAGTCGCGGAGTCCGTCCAGGGCCGCACGATCGGCGGGCAGGATCACGGCCGCGGCGACGAGCGGCCCGGCGTACGCCCCACGGCCGGCCTCGTCGGCGCCGGCAACGCGGGCGAACCCGGCCTCGTGCAGCAGGGCCTCGTAGTCGAGCGCACCGACACCGGCCGCACCCGTGGGACTCAGGTCGGGCATCGATCGCTGAACTGCACCGGATCCCCCGGCGGGGATCCGTCGGGATGGTCCGGCACGTTCGCGAACGTCGCGGGGATGCCGAACGACTGGATCCGGCCAAGCGGAAGCGCGATCGCCTTGACGGGGCCGACGACGTTCGCCTCCGGCACGAACCCGAGCAGACCCGGAGGACTCGTGCTCGTATCGCACAGGTGGGGTCGCGAATCGGCGGACGCGTTGCGATGGTCGCCGAGCACGAACAGCATGCCCTCGGGCACCCACACGTCGAACCGGTCCTCCGACGGGGCGACCGTGACGCCGTTCTCCGCATAGAGGTACGACCGTTCGTCGAGGGAGACGCCGTTGACCATCACCTGGCCTTGGGCGTCGCAGCACTGCACGTGGTCGCCCGGCAGCCCGATGAGGCGTTTCACCAGGTAGTCCGTCTGAGAGAGCGGCATGAGGCGCAGCTTCTCGAGCACCTTGCGGACCGGTCCGGGCGGCGGGGCGGGCGGATCCGTGACCCAGCCGCCGGGGTCCTTGAACACGATGATGCTGCCGCGCTGGTAGTGGCCGACCTCGATGGCGACGATGCGGTCGCTTCGGAGCAGGGTGTTCTTCATCGAATCGGACGGCACCGTGAACATCTCGAACAGGAACGCCCGGGCGAGCGCGGAGATCACAAGAGCGACGACCAGCACCAACACGATCTCGATGACCCAGCCCCGCACCTGCGCGGCCGGACTGACCTGGGCACGCGCCGCGCGCCGGCCCCGGCCCCGCGAACCGGACCCATTCGAGGTGGTGTCGGCCCGTACCGCCGATTGCACACGGGTCGCGTCCGGATCGGCAGTCACCTCAGGGGCCAGCCGGGCACGAGGCTGCACACGGGTCGCGTCCGGATCGTCGGCAAGGGCCATTGCCGTGCCGGATGCCGCGAGGCTTGGAGCACCGGTTGCCGCGCCAAGCCCACCAGTTCCCACCGGGTCGGCCCGCCGCGCGACGAACGGCGGTGGAGCCGAGAATGTGGGCACAGCGATCGGCTGCGTCTGTTCGGACTCCTCCTCCACAGCAGCCCGCCGCGCACCACTCACTGCAGCCCCCTGTCCTAACGTCCGGCCTGCGCCGTCCGTTCAGTTTAGCGCCCGCGCGGCCACGTCCCGGCCAGGCGCGCGCGGCGCTCAGGGTCTCACAGGTTGTTCTATGCCGGCAGCCAGCATGGCGCGGGCCGGACTACACGTTGTCGCGCTTTTCCTTGATCTTGGCCGCCTTGCCGCGCAGGCCACGCAGGTAGTACAGCTTCGCCCGGCGGACATCGCCGCGGCGCTCGACCTCGATCCGGTCGATGATCGGCGAGTGGAGCGGGAACGTCCGCTCGACGCCCGTGCCGAAGCTCACCTTGCGCACCGTGAACGATTCGGCGACCCCGCTACCCGTGCGGGAGATGACCACGCCGGCGAACACCTGGATGCGGGAGCGGCTGCCCTCGACGACCCGCACGTGCACCCGCACGGAGTCGCCCGGACGAAACGCGGGAATGTCACTCTTCAGCGCCTGCTGCCCAACCGCTGCTACCAATGGGTTCATCGTCGTATCCTCGCCAGTGCCACAGGCCACTTCGTGGTTCGTCCCTCAAGAGCCGCCGTCTTCGTCAGGCGGAGACTCCCCCTGTGGCAGGAGGCCGGCCCGGACCGACAGCGACTAGCTATTCTGCCATACCGGCCAAGTCCGGCCAAACCGCCGGCCTCACCCCGGCAGCAGGTCGGGCCGGCGCCGGGCCGTCAGAGCCTCGGCCTGCGCCCGACGCCAGGCAGCCACCTGCCCGTGGTGGCCCGACAGCAGCACCTCGGGCACGTCCAGGCCGCGCCAGCTGGGCGGCTTGGTGTAGACCGGGTACTCCAGCAGGCCGTCCGCATGGGACTCCTCGACCAAAGACGCGGGGTTGCCGAGCACGCCCGGGATCAACCGGACGATCGCCTCGATCATCGCGAGCGCCGCGACTTCACCGCCGTTCAGCACGTAGTCGCCGAGGCTCAGCTCGCGCACGGGCATGCGGGTGGCTGCCCACGCGGGCACACGCGCGTCGATGCCTTCGTAGCGTCCGCAGGCGAACACGAGGTGGTCCAGCCGGGACAGCTCCTCGGCGACACGTTGGCGGAACGGCTCGCCGGCGGGTGTGGTGAGGACGAGGGTCGGCGGCGGGCCCCCCGGCACCTCGGCGAGAACCGCATCCAGGGCCTCGCCCCACGGCTCGGGCTTCATGACCATGCCGGCGCCGCCCCCGCAGGGCGTGTCGTCGGTCGTGCGGTGACGGTCGTGCGTGAAGTCGCGCAGATCGCGCACGAGCAGGCGCACCAGTCCGTCGTCCAGGGCTTTGCCGATCAGCGACAGGCGCAGCGGCGCGAAGTAGTCGGGGAAGATCGTGATGACCTCGAGCTTCACGCGGCCACCCCTTTGGTACGTCGCAGCTTGTCGCGACCTGAATCCTCGACTGGATCCGCAAGCGTGTCGTCCTCCAGCAGGCCGGTGATGTCGGCCAGGTGGAGGGTGCCGGCAGCAAGGTCGACCTTGGGGACGAGCGCCGCAACGAACGGCACGAGCCGTTCTGGTCCGGCGTCCGTGGCGACGACGAGAAGGTCCTGCGCCCCGGGATGGTCGACGCGGACGACCACCCCTGCCGCCGTGCCGTCGTGGCGCAGGACGCGGAGCCCGATGAGGTGGCGGTCGTAGAACTCCTCGGCGTCCGCGGGTGTCTCGTCCGCCCCGACGCGGGCCGACAGCGTCGCGCCGACCAGCGCCTCGGCCGCGGTGCGGTCCGGCACCGTGTCGAACGCCAGTAGCCAGCGGCCCTGGTGGGGACGTGCGGAGACGATCGTCAGCGGGCGTCCGCCCTGCAGCGTCGATCCCACCACGAACCGGCGTTCCGGCTCGTCCGTGCGTGGCTCGACGACGACCTCGCCCCGGATACCGTGCGCCCGCAGCACACGCCCGACGATCACCTCGACGGTCCCGGCTGCGTCCATGTCCCCACGCCTTTCTGGTACGGCGATGCCCCGCGCCCGGCGGGGGCACGGGGCATCATCTCGATGCGGTCAACGCCGCCCGCGCACGGGACGGCGGTCGACATCGACAAAGTCGATGCGCAGTTGCTCGCGACCGGCGAGCGCGCCCATCACGGTGCGCAGGGACGTCGCGGTGCGGCCCTGACGGCCGATGACCTGGCCGATATCCTCGGGATTCACCCGGACCTCCAGCAGGCGTCCGGTACGCATCGTGCGACTGCGCACCCGGACCTCGTCCGGATGCGACACGATGCCCTGCACCAAGTGCTCCAGCGCGTCGTCGAGCATCGTCAGACCTCAACCGAGGATTCGGCCTCGGACTCGGACGCCTCGTCGGCCTTGTCGCCGGCGCCCTCCAGGGCCTCGGTGATGGCCTCGGCGGCCTCGATGGCCTTGCGGCCGCGGCGCGCGCGCGAGATCGCCTCGCCGGCGGGGGCGTTGTCGCCCTCGGCCAGGGCGGCGTTGAACAGCGCCTCCTTGTCCGGGCGGACCGCCTGTTCGACGATGCCGGACGGCGAGTCGTCGCCCGAGAACTTCTGCCAATCGCCCGTGCGCTTCAGCAGCGCGACGACGGCCTCGGTCGGCTGCGCGCCGACGCCGAGCCAGTACTGCGCGCGCTCGGAGTCGATGACGATCACCGACGGGTCGGACTTCGGGTGATACTGCCCGATCTCCTCGATCGGCCGGCCGTCGCGCTTGGCGCGGGCGTCCATGACGACCACGCGGTAGTGCGGCGTGCGAATCTTGCCCAGTCTCTTCAAACGGATCTTGGTTGCCACTGTCGGAAAAGTCTCCTCATGCAGGAGCACCGGGATCGTTGCGACCCGGTGCTGACGGGCGGAACCCATCCGGCGCGTGGGCACGCCGGCAAGGCCCCATGGGCGTGGCCACGGCGGTGAGAGGGCGCCGGTGCGCATCGCTGCCCTCCATTGTGCCATGCCCGGCCCACCCCGGACCAACCTCGCCCCACGCGGGCCCCGCCTATCACGTGAAGTAGGCGACGCCGCCGTCGAACAGCGGCTGGTACGCACCCGGGGCGACGTTGCGGTACAGGTGCTCCCCCGCGCGCTCACTGTGGCCCATCTTCCCGAGCACCCGGCCATCCGGGGACGTCAGCGCCTCGATCGCGCCGGCCGACCCGTTCGGGTTCCAGGGGGTGCGCAGCGTCGGGGCACCGTCCGGGCCGACGTACTGGGCCGCGAGCTGCCCCCTGGCCGCCCACGCGTCGATCAGGGACGGGTCGGCGACGAAGCGTCCCTCGCCGTGGGAGACCGGGATCGTGTGGACGTCGCCGACGGCACAGCGGGACAGCCAGGGCGAGCGCGTCGAGGCGACGCGGGTGCGCACGAGCATCGACTGGTGGCGGCCGATGCGGTTGGCGGTGAGCGTGGGCGAGTCCGGGGTGGCGGGTTGGATGCGTCCGTACGGCACGAGGCCGAGCTTGACGAGCGCCTGGAAGCCGTTGCAGATGCCGAGGACGAGGCCGTCGCGGTCGTCGAGGAGTGCGGTCAGGGCGTCGGCGACGGCGGGATGGCGGCAGAACGCGACGATCAGCTTCGCGGAGCCGTCCGGTTCGTCCCCGCCGGAGAAGCCGCCGGGGAAGATGGCCATCTGGCTCGCGGCGAGGTGCCGCGCGGCCAGCGCGGCGGACTCCGCGACGTCGGCGGGCGTGAGGTTCCGGATCACCTGGATCACGGCCCGTCCCCCGGCGCGCTCCAGCGCCCGGGCCGTGTCGTCCTCGCAGTTCGTGCCGGGGAACACGGGGATCCACGCCTGGGGCGCCCCGACGGCTGGACCCCGGCGCCGCGTCGGTACGGCGGGCGTGCAGGACACGGCGGGGGGCGCCTCGTCCGGCTCGTCGGGCGCGTGCCGGGGATAGACGCCCTCCAGCGGCGCGCCCCAGATGGATTCCAGGTCGGTCAAGGACAGATGCTCCCCACCGACGACCAGCTCCGGTGCGGCGATCGTGCGTCCCACCTCGATCACGTCCCCGAGGTCGGCGTCATCGGACACGCCCAGCAGCAGGGCGCACGGCCGTGCACCGAACAGGAGGTCCGGGGCGCAGGTCACCTCGACGCCCACGAGG
>Ga0209629_10001800_pt1 | contig 13995 bp, 12 predicted proteins | sample TergutCu122P5_FD_187286 | JGI IMG/M metagenome (GOLD analysis project Ga0209629, IMG submission 187286) | Cubitermes ugandensis P5 segment gut microbial communities from Kakamega Forest, Kenya - Cu122 P5 (SPAdes) (version 2) | ecosystem: Host-associated > Arthropoda: Insects > Digestive system... | reverse complement strand
AGTTTAGTTAGTTTAGTTTAGTTAGTTAGTTAGTTAAGGACCCTGAAACAGTTCAGGGCAAGTTAATTGTTGATAGAAGGGATTGAGTGTTTGGGCATGATGTGACTTCCACTGGGGCACCAAGGGTTATGGGATTGCTCCAGGTGAGGGGAAGCAGTGCTGAGGAAGGAGGGGTGCAGTATTGGGAACCCTGCCCCCAGGTTGGTTACTGGCCAGTGTTCAGCGCCTTCACTGTACATCTAGTACAGCTCTTTTGGGGTTCCCACACTTCAGACCCCACCCACATCTCCTGCTGTTTGGTTCACCATGCTTTTCTAGCCTTCACCAACCAGACAACAGACCAATATATCTCCACTTGTCTCCTCCATTGGGCATTCTTCTTGGACACCCTTGGGCCCTCCATCCCTTGAATTTAATGTACTACATTCCATGGAAACAATGGGAAACACACAGCATCACAGTGTCACATCTCAGGCAACCTGAATCACCAGCAAAACTAGCGTGGAAACCGCAATGTTTCACAATTTTATAGCCATTTAGAATGCATTATATTTAAGTTTAAAATATTCTGTACCCAAATTTATTAGGGATTTTCAGCAGGAGTGTGCATGAATACATTACATTTGTATTACTGATGTGACAGGGGTGTTCAAAAGAAAAGTATTAATTGATGAACACACTCTTTTTCCATGTAATTGCCAGAGTAACCATGACATTCCAGCAGGATACCTCAATATTTTTTCCCTGTAAGAGCTCATTATGTGTTCATACCTGTTTGCTTATCTGATCCTGTCACCACATTATGACTATTTTCCAATTCTGTGGTCTGAATGGGTGGAAGTCACTATGTGCAGACTGTTGGTTATGTTGTGGTTGGGCATGATATTTCCATCAGAACTGCTCCCAGCAGTTTTGATGTGACATGGGCTATGTGGAAGAAAAATTACTTTCTTCCTGAGCAGGCCATGAAACTACACTTAAGTGGCAATATTCAGGCACTGCAGTGTTGTGCAGTACACTGTGTATTTGCTGCCACTCTGTGTGTCCCAAAAGGCTGTCAGAACATAAACACACTATCAGTCTGCATCTTTTGCTTTTTTGGGGGCTGTATGATGTGTTTCTGCTCCATCTTTGCTGCCGTGGGTGTTGGGGTGAATTAACAAAACCATGTTTCATCTTCATTGACCATGCAAGGAGGGAACACTGGTCCTTACTTCAAATAGCGCTGTGCTGTGTGTGCAAGATTTGTGTGCTCTGGAATGTGCCACTGTGTCACAGGGCAAGAAGTTCCTGATGTTCTGACAGCACCATAATGCCCCAGAATGCTGCGAACTGCCCACCCAATGACACAGCGGCACATCCCAGAGGACTTGAATCTGTGACAGAGTGAATGTATGAACATAAAGACAGTACATTTATACTGCTGTTTGCTTCATTCTGGCACATTTGCTTGTTTTTGTATGTGACTTTTCAGATCATTTGGGATTACGCTGGGAATTTTCAAGTAAGTATCAGTTTGGAGAAGACATATTGAATCTTGTGACATGTGTATGTAGGGTAAATGTAGATACTGTAGTCATGAGAGTTTCAAGATAGGCATTGTAGCTGTACCTGCATCCATGACTGACATTGTATACGAGGGTTTTATATAGTTCTCTTGTTTGCATGCTGCTGTAGAAAATCAAGAAACTACAAGTGACTCGAGCGAATCCACAGATGATTCTGAAACCTCTAGTGATAATGATAGTAATGATAAAGAGGAAGGTAAGTATACATTAGTACATGTAAATGTTTAGTTTTCCTGTATTAATGGCATGAGTGTACATGAAGTGTGAATGTGTACTGACTTCAGAGGGGTTGATTCAGATAATATTGCATGGACCTTGTAAACCTGCTGTAGTATTAAGTGTGTTTTATAATGCTGCTTAAATTTCTGTTGGTGCCGGATAACACAATCAGTATAGTAACTGGGTGGATTGTGGTGGGGGCAAAAGATGGGCTCTGGGGCCCACCCTTCCTCATATTAAGTGGGTACTGGGGTTCTTCCTCAGGGATAAAGTGGTTGGGGTGTGATGTGGACCACTCTGTTACACGTAGCTTCGAGGTCAAGATTGAGTACAGCTGTACTTCTGCTGTGTTGTATGCTTTTATGGTGTGGACAGGGACCAAGTTTACCTTTACCTTTACCCTAATTTTTATGGAAACGGAAGTGAAATATAAAAACTTGGAGATGGAACAGATAACTCTTCAATGTGTGAAGACCAATTAAAAAATCTTTAGACTGATTCAGTAATATATGCAGTATATATAAGTTCTTAGACACTTATGGAATTAACCCCCTTCAGAATAGTCTGTTTGTGACCAAGTAGTCTGACTGTTGTACTTCTGGCAGCATGACGAACCTTCAGACAGGCTGTTAGTTACTTTTGTGTGTCTTAAGTAAAATACTTGGAACTTGGCTTGAAGTTTTCCTTTCAGTCAGGAAACAGGAAATCACAACAGGCAAAATCGAGAGAATAGAAAGGATATGTGACAGGCGTGGGGGGTGTCAGACTGTGTGTTGCGGTGACTGATGGAGCCAGGTGCCATTTACCAGTTATTAAAATTTTTTAAAATTAATTAATTAAAAATTAGCACTTGTTATGTTACTTTGTTGTATGGCCTGTCAGGTAGAGTGACCTTGAGTGAGAATAAATATACTGAAGTGATGTATGTGGTGTAATTTTCTGTAATTTGAAAGTTCCACAAAAGTGTTCAAAATATTTTGTATCATGTTGCAATCTGATGGCTGTGTATACCCGGTGAATAGTTCCGTACCAAACAGTTACAGTTCTGTGTACAGATGGGCACTTCATTCCAGTATCTTTTACATTGCCACTCTTGACATTGTGCCCTTTGACTGCTCATTTGTGGGCATTTTGTCTCCTCTCATGGTTATTGTTGTGTTGTCTTGGTTTATATCACACTGCACGTTGTTACAATGATCACTTATGCAACTGGTTCTCTCTCTCGTCCCTGTGTATGAATGAACATAATGCTTTATAGCATGGTTTACAAACAGTAGTATGTGAACCACTACTGGTATGCCAGCCATTGTGTACTGGTATGTGACCTTTAGTTTGGTAAAGGATAAAAATTTCAAAAACTTTTGTTCAGTGGTATGCCAGTGAGAAAGTCTATGAACCTGTGCTGTACAATAAATGTTGTTTTGATAGCAGTGAGATTTCTCTTCACCACCATGACCACCATTGTTGCTGCTGCTGCTGTATGATGATGATGATGATGATAATAATAATAATAATAATAATAATATTATTATTATTATTATTTATTTATTTATTTATTTATATATTTATGTGTTTGTAGGTTATGATTTTATGATATAAGCAAGCACTTCCCTTTGACTTTATATACCCATTCCATCTTCTAAGATTTGCATGTCTTGTGGGATGTGACACTGAGTTTTCGGAAGAGTAGTTGAAGTGGTTTGAGGGACTGTAGTGTCCTGGCACTAGTTACCCAACACAGGCTGGCACCAGTTTAGTTACCCAACACAGCCTCACAAGCCAGAGACTCGAATCCTCAGCTGTGAGAACTGCGAATCTCCCAGTGCTCCATTGTTCCTGCATTCAGCTATCGCCATTTACAGAGATATTATTTCCCAATTGTAGTTCTGTGGGTGTTATATACAAGACTTCAGATGCAAAGTATTCTGTAACACTGATACTGTTTCATCATTGGCAGTATTTATCTCCCATGGTCACCTTTTCTTGAATTTTGTATTCGGGTTTGAGGTCATACAGGTTGTGTTAAAGAAGTATTGAAACCAAATTCGTATTTTGGATAAGCTGAACCACACACAAATGATTGGAACAAACATCATGATGTGCTATTGCACGTTCTTACATTTTACTACTTATTCCATTGCTGCATGGGCAGTGTTGAAGCAGGAGTGTTCATGTCACATATCAATTTACTGATGTCTGAGAGGACAGAACTGCATGTGTACATTAAATTTTGCAAGAAGTCAGAGTTACAGTAACTGAGCAGAGAGCATTTGTAGGTTCCACTGCAGTAACTGAGTGAGCATACATTCATGGATGACAGAGTTCAGAAGGGGATGATATAAGCAGTTCTGTTGTTTGGTAATTTGTAATTATGTGAAAGTCACACACATGCTTCTTTTACCTGTTTTTGGCCTGCTGATTGTACTGAGCTGTTAAATTGAGCTGGTTCTTCACATTGCTGAAACTGTTGACATTTATTTACAGAGAAGAAGAACTGGGCTAATAGGGATGAGCCTTCAAAAACACCCAGTGCTTCAGAAGTCAGCAAAACAGTTCCTAATGCAGTGAGTAATATCACGTGTACATAGCTTTATTAAAACATTGAGAATAAGTGAATTACAGCGGTAATGATGTCAGTAGAATGAAAGTAACAGGTTTAATGCCGTGAAATTTACGATTGATTTGCCCGCCAAATCAGTACTAGAATATCAGGAACCATCATATTGTTACCATGGTGGTCCATTTGCACTGGTATACTTTTGTTCATGAGTGTCTGCTTGCACTAGTAGTTGAAAGTTTGTGTATAGAATTGGCTGTAATGTCTGTATGTCTGTGTATGTCAAAGACACATTGCCTCTTCAGTCTTTGTTCTATCCTCAGAACTGTTACAGACAGTTCAGTATCATCCGGTTTACCACATTAATGCCAGTCAGCCTTCTGGATATACTTGTGTGTGTGTGTGTGTTTGTGTGTCATACCTGCAACATACATTAAGTACTTTTTGTGATAATTGTGTTGTGACCGACCTTCTACACGTCTGCAGTAACAAATATAAGGAAAGAAGCCTTCAATCACAATTAGTGTTTTTTTTTGTAATGTATATGGGAGATGTCTTGGTCTTAAGTTACCATCTTCAGTTGATACATACCGTATGTACTGCAATGCAAGACGAGGTTTTTCCCTTAGAGGTGGTGCTTATTTAAACACGTGAGGTTGTCTTAAATTCGTGTGTGAAGTGCTGAACCAGATCCCCCCCCTGAACCGGATTACTCTGAACCAGACCATTCAGAGCCAAACCAAGGTCTGCATAGCCAAATCATCATGTGAAGGCAACAGAGCATGGCCAGAGTTAACTGACATAATCATGGTTTTTGGACGTCGCCTCATTTTTTTAAGAAGCTCTGCTTCCATATTCAGGTAAAGAAGCACCTAACTTGATAGACCCCAAGAACAAGCTGTTCTCAGTCATTGGGCACCCTGGTAACAGTAGACTTGTTAAGATATGTATCTGAGAACAGCTCTGGTCCAAGGGTAGTAACAGGAAAATGGCTGTTGAAAAATTAAAAATTAACTACAACATTCAAATATAACACCTGGACAAATCCACAACTTGATAACCATAAAAAGAATAATGACTGAGCAGACAGACACAACACAAGAGAGCAGAACACATGTGTTTAAAGTTCATAACACCACTAACACTGTCTGTGGAGAAAATTGTGAATCTTTTTCATGGTTTCAAGTAAGTTTATAAACCAAGAAATATAAATGCTTTATTTAGTTGATGTGGATCACAACAGCATGGCAGTGCATCTCACCAGAAGTGACTGTGAAGGGTTTTAGGAAGTGCTGTATGTGCAGTGCAGTGAATGGGATTGGTGGTGATATGTTGTGGAATGGCAGTGAAGGGGATGGGGATGTTAGGGGTGAGTGTGAGGGAGATGAAGGCACTGACTGTGAAGATGGAGGCAGTGATACTGAGTGGTAAAGGTGGATGGAATCTGACGTGCCTTGTGTGTTAAGTGTGTGAAATTAATTGTACAGTATTTTATCTTTGCGTTTGTTTTAGTTTGGGGGGATGGAGGGGTTCATCTTAGATTTGAAATAAAAATTTGTAACAAACATCTTGCATTTGGGTAGAAACGGTATATCCAAAATTGCTAAGAACAGATACTGGGTTATGAGTGATTTATATATAAAAGAGATCTCATTTATATATAAAACATTCATATCCCAGTATGACCTCTTGGTAATTTTGGATATACCGTATCTACCCGAATGCAAGATGACTGTATATATGAACCACCCATAAACCAGTATCTCTTCTTAGTAATGTTCAATGTACATATTACTTGAAGATGATCCCTCTGGCCTGAAACATGTACAAAATTACCCATATACATAATATAAAAGTCCTTAGTTGTGACTGATGGCTTTGTTTTGTATCTTTGTTGTTATAATCACACCAGTATTGTATCTAAAGTACTTTTGTGATGTCCTTGTGTGGCATACCTTTGACATGTCTAACCCTTTGGCACCAAACGACGGCTTTAGTGGGCATGCAGTGTGATGCAGAGAAAACCCCACATTGTCTAAACGTATTGGCCAAGAACACGGAAGGTAATGGACAGTGACTTAAATCACAAGACTTCTGCAGAGTACACTGGACACTGGTTTTGGCACCGAAGGGTTGCAGTACTGTTTGTGAGTGGTGTACTGTCAGTATGTTTAAAGTGCTTGTTGTGATATTCTTTTATATTTTCTGTTATTTCCTTTTTTATCTGCAAGTTACATTAATAATTTTTTTTGTTTTGTTAATTTGATTTTTTGTTGCTCTTCTTTTTGTAAATGGTACATGAAGATTGTGGTAATGATGCTAATCACATTTTTTGTGTTTTAGATAATCTCCAAAGCAGCTTCGTTAATGTGGTGTTAATTTTACACAGTTTGTTACGTTTTTCAGGCTCCCAGCTCAACACCCAAAATCCCACTTGAGAATGATGATGTGATGCTTCCGGCGTGGAAGCGTCCCGGTTCATTCAGAAGTCGAGGTACCGACGGACGGCCGGAGCATCCTGTAAATAAGCCATTATCTTTGCGTAAGTCCTTTCTGCAGACTGACTTTGATTAGTTCGTTATGCTGTTATAGACGTAATGTTCGTTGTTGCGTTACACTTGTGTGTGTGCCAGGATGTGTTTACATTGTGAACTGGCACCTGAATGCCCACAATTTGATGTGTTAGAAATGGGTTGATGGTTACTGCAGTTGTCATGAAATTTATTGCATTTTTGTAGTTAATTTGTTGTCAGCATGTCATGTTAATGCAGAGGTTCTCGTCTCTCTCTCTCTCTGTCTCTCTCTGTGCCTCTGTCTTGTGTTCAGGTGTAATTAGCTGTTATAGTTGCTGAAATTTGGATCCACAGAAATAAAAACTAGTTGAATTTGGTTCATTACTAAAGAATTTTAGGGAATGTTGGTATGTGACTGAGGTATGTTGCAGGTATATGGAGAGGTGAATACCTCTTGTGTGTTTGCAAGTGTAATGCTGCTTATGAAGACAGTGTTATTGTTTTTGTTTCAGGAATTGGTGAGAAAGACAATGTGTCCCACAAGGCCGTGACACCAACAGGAGCAGAGAGTGCAAACAGTGTAGATACAACTGAAGTAGTGTTGAGGAGGACACAGAGTTTCGAAGCTGATGAAAAGTAAGTTACTTCTTGTGCTTTTCTGGTTGAATGTACTGACTTGGCACTGCTTCGGCACGCTGACAGCTGATCTTGTATTTGGTGCCTGAAAGAACAGCACCCTTACCTGGGCATAGGATTCTGTTTTGTGGTATTATATGTACTAAATTGAACTCCTTTGGTATCAAATGATTTCGTTTGACCATCTTAAGATGCTAGTATCTTGAAGTTAGAGTAATGTGATCTACTGGAAGAATTTTTATCCAGGATATCTCAGTTTGTATAGTGACTTGGCTGTGGGCTGGACAATCTGGAGTTCAAATCTCAGCAGGGGCAAGAGATTTCTTTCTTTCCCAAAACATCCATTCCTGCTATGAGGTGCAGCCAGCCTCCTATTTCATGGGCCTGGGGACACTCTTCCAAGTGGTAAAGTGTCTGTCAGGGTATGAAGCTGACCACTCACCACTGTCTAGTGTCAGTGTTAGGGATGAGTGGTGCTGGTGGTGCTGTAGTTCTGGTTCTGCTGTGTGCCTTTTTGGCATGCACAGGGACAGTTACAGGCTGTAGACTGTATGGCATGCTGGGAGTCCTCATGTTGTGTAAGGTGCTGACATCTGCAGTAGCTGGCCATAATCACTAACACAGTTCTTGCAAGAGAATTTATGCTTTTATTGCATTTTTTGTGTGCAGTGATAACAGTAGATAATGAGAAAGTAATTTTTATTGATCTTTTTATTGCCGAATCTACTCTCTTTTTGTGTGTAAAATTTCATAATGTCAGGTTCATGTGTTTTCAGTCCATGACATTTTGATGTAACCCATACTTCACTAACTGTATTGTTTAGGGGTCATTTGAAAAGTTTACAGTTACTTTGGGAGTCAAGACATTGCCATTGTTTTAAGAATCTTCATGTTCATTATTGTCTTCACAAAAGCCATTCTTTGACTTCTATCCATATCCAGTACAGTGCAGTGTCCAACTTTACTACTCAGTTCTAGTCTCAGAGGACAGAGTATTCCCAGCAGTACTTTACATTAAGCACAAATCAAGTTTTGTAACCAAAAATATTTCCATAACCGCTAAGAATGGAAAGGGGCTAAGCCATAGCTGAGACAGTCACCAGCCTCTCACCACAGAGGCCCAGGTTCAATTCCAGGTCATTCAGCATGGATTTATAGTGGACAGAATGCAATTGGGACGGATATCTCTCTGAGTATGGCAGTATTCCCCTGTCATCATTCAACCTGTGCTGCATACTCCATCCATTCATTCATTTGCCAGTTTTATTAAATAATCTTAGCAGTTGACAGATCAGTAAACAACATGCTTAGCAAGCTATAATAAATGGTACTGGGAAGTACACGTTGCAAATTTGTGCGTGTTCCTGCTTGGAGCTACCCATTCTTGTGAGATCATAGGTTTTGACACTGCTGTTGCAGAGGGTTCAAGTCTTCTGGGATGTGACGTTGTTGTTGGGGAGTGGTGCCTTATGTATAGAGGTCTGTGGTGCATTATGTTCAAGGGCTAATCTGATTGCTTGACCTGTGCTGATGTAGACACTACCATTCTTTGAAATGCCGGGAACCACTTACCAACTGATGCAGTGTCACATCATAGACAACCTGAATGGTACCCATTTTGGTTCTAAAAGGGAGACATGAATTTCTTGGCATAGTGCTGATGTAAGATGCAGACATGATGGTTTCAAGACAGACAGTGTGCACAGTATATGATCAGGTGTAGTACAGCCTGCCTGTTGAATTCTGTTCTGATGTGAATATTGTTAGTTGAGTTTTAGTGCCTACATCAGACATCTTCTTTCCCATTACAAAACACAGTGCCTTTTAAAAACTGGCAGAATTACTCCTTTACAATCTTAGAGTTATGACTGTTTAAGCTGTGTGCTTGTTTCATAAAATACTGTAGGGCTGCATCCTGCTGTGGAAGAGGAGTAGGTCCAGTAGTTGAAGTAGTCATTTAATTTGAAATTTTTTTATCTCTCAAGGGTTTTTCTGTTTGAAACTAACTGTTCAGGGTATTTGGCTGTTACCTGTCAAAAAGTGCAGTTTGTAGGGGAAGGAGTACACTGTTACTTCTTGATATATAGACCTGAGTTTAATGCATGCCAGTTTTCTGCATCCTGGTTTTTCCCCTTTGTTTTGTTTTATGTTTTCCTGCATGCAGGTTCTATCGCAGATACGTGGAGTTGCAAGCAAGAATAAAAGCTGGCTCTTGCCCTACCTTAAACTCGTCCCCCGTTTCAGCCCTTCCAACCCGCTCCGCATCTCTCCGAGAGAAACACCTGCCAAGGTAGGCCTTTGTCATGCACAAAAACCCTTCTTAGCAGTGCTTTTTATTCCTGATTACATTCTTTGTACTATGTTGCGCTTTGATATAATGCACTGAAAACAAATTGTCTTTACAAGTACCATTTTCTTCTCAAAAGTCAGTGTGCTTAAATGCTGTTGCTGTCTGCTTGCAGAATGTGTCGTTCACTTCTCAATACTATTTGTAAGTGAAAATTTGTTTCCCTCCGCCATGTATCTGCCGTCTGTTGTTGACATAATATGAAGGTAAAATGGTTTTAACAGTAGTTAAAAGATGATGATGATGGTGACGATGACGACAGTAATGCAATAGAATTTTTCTTCAACTTTACAAAATGAAAGGCATTTTAACAAAACAAATGTTTAAGTAAAGGTAAAGGTGTAGTTGTTAATGAGCATGCCAATGAAGGAGTATGGGTGAGGAGAGGTATAGCTCCATTAATTCTTACCTGTAGTACTAGTTGGAAGTGAGTGATCAGCTTCACACCCTACCTGGTTTGTTCCTGGGGAAGGAGCCCCAGTACCTATTGAATAGGAGGCTGGTTGGACCCCAGATCTAGTTTTGATATTTCAGAGAAGAGAGACATCTCTTATCTTTGCACGGAATCAAACAATGACGTATTGGTTGTCCAACGTGTACTTTTATTTTCTGTACAGACTGTGCTATCCCAGCTTCCTGATTTAGTTATACTGCAATAATCCAGGAGACAGGAGGTTCTTGTACATACATTATCATTATATAGGAATATTGGATGGTATGTCATATATTGTGTAGGGACCCTTATGACAGAAATGTTCTAAGTTCAATGTGATCTGCCTTGTGACAATCCTGGTAACCATCATTGCAGTGTCGAGTTCACCTTAACATGGCGTGAAGGCATGGTTGAGGGGAGTAGAATTGTGGCTGTACTGCTTTTTTAACCTTGGTGCTAGAGGGGGGTGGGTGGTCAATGCCGTGATTGGCTGCTTTACTCTCGGGAAAGATCTGGTGCCCAGTATACAGGAGGCTTGGTGGGACACGGCTGGTCTGGATAGGTGCAGAAAATCTAACCCCCATAGGGATTACAACCCTGAACATCCCAGCCTGTAGAGAGTCACTATACTGACTATATTATCGCAGTCATCATCGTAGTGTTTGGCATTTTAACATCATCCTTCACAAATTCAAGATACTTGTGAAGAATGTTGTTAGACATAACAAGAAAGAAATGATGTCACATCTGATGTATGTAGCTGTAGGCAAAATAACACATTCTTGTATTTGTATTTGTATCAGTTTAACTTCACTTTTCTTTCCTGCTGTGGCAGTAGCAAGGGTGGCCCCAGTTACTTGTTTCACAGGTGCACCTTCACAATTCTGAAAGCAGACTAGTTCTGTGATGGCCAGTAGTTGCTGCTGAAGTATTACTGCACTATTTTTTAATCTTTAGGAGACACTTGCCCATTGTGCTCAGATTAATAAATGTACTTGAAAGATTTCCGTCACACACAACACAGGTACATTTCGTAGGTGACTAGTGCCAGGCCATTTTTTGGGCCTTCATCAGACTTATGTACCAGAACCCATAAAAGAAACTGTATGATCATCTGTATAACCTTAGAGAAATAGATCTCTTCCTTTACATAGTTGTATGACACTGGTAACAGATGCATGTGATTGGTGAGAACCATGTAAAAATAAAATGGAGTTATTTAGAAATGTATATAAAAATATATGAGAACAGGAATATGATCAGTAATTAATAGAATAAATGAGGTAAGCAGATTAAAATTTATCATTAATGTGCTTAGTGCATCTTCCACTTATAGTCTGACAACAGGCAATCCAGAGTTCTTGGAAATTTGCTGCTGTTGATAAGTGGGGCTGTGATGTTTTGACAAGTCAAATGATGGCCCAAAAAATGGGGCGTAACTAGTCGCCTTAGAAATATGACTGCATTGTCCGTGACAGAACTGTTTTAAATACATTTATTAATCTGAACACAATGAGGATATGTCACCTAAAGATTAGAATCTAGTAAGTTTCCTATGATGACATAATGACCTTCTTTACTATTTTATGGTGACACAGCCTTGTCAAAGTTTTAGACCGAGTCTGGTTATATTAATTGCAGGTGCAGCTTATCGACAGATGGTAGCATGAATATGGATGTAGTTTGATGAGTTGCACGAAATTGTATCAGTGTATGGCATTGCGAGGTTTGGGGGTTCTCTTAGCATTGTTTCTGAGGATTCAGGTCTTACGGGGACGTGATACTGTGCTGCTGGGTGAGTGGTTCCGAACACTGAGGAGGATATAGAATACTTAATACATACTTGTTGCACACTGTCATTATTAGTTACTGCTCCGACATTTTTTTCAGCCTCAGTTCGAGGCCATCTTCAGGGAGAGATCGTGGTTTTTTGCGATGTTTGCAGCTTTTGTGTTTCTTCACTTGGTAGAAGTTTTACAAACATGATTAAAATTTTAATTAGAAGGAAAATATTAAAGTCCCTAAAATTAGTTTATTCAATATAAAATTATATTAAGTAGACACTGATGTGATTTGTTGTTTCTGGACATCTGTTTAACGTTTTGTCAAATGAAACAGCCTCAGAATCAAGTTTCAGATACCTGGTGTTCAGCTGTGAATGATACAGCATACACACAACAAATCACATCAGTGTCTACTTCATATAACTTCATATTTTATAAATTGATTTTAGGGATTTTATTACTTTCCTTCTAATTACAATTTTAATCATATATGTAAAACTTCTACCAAGTCCGTTGACACATAAGCTGCACACATCCCAAAAAACCACGATCTCTCCCTGAAGATGGCCTCAAACTGAGGCCGAAACATGTCGGAGCAGTAATTAATAAATTGAAAAATTGTGCAACAAGTTGGTATTAATTATTGTATTATGTAATGTAGTTGAATGGAAAATGTACTGTATTAAATTTTTAAAACTGGGGAGGAATGCAGTGCCGTCATCTTCAGGATCAGAATGTCTCCAGGAACCCTCATCCAATGACATAGCATCATATCACATCCTTGTATGTCCGGTACATTATTGTTTCTTGAGTTACTACTGATCAGTATCTGGATGGCAGTCTTTGAACTGACAGACTGGCTGGACAGATTTAGACTTAAATCGATAAATCCAGGCAGGAGGATCCGGAATGTCCTGATTGACTGTAGGGATCGTACAGTCTGCTGCAGGTTGCACCTTACCGTGGACAACAACAACCAGATCACTTGAATTGCCAACTGGTTTGGCATTAACATGGATATGTAGATATATGGATGTATGAGTATATTTTTGGTATAAACAGTGTTGGCGGTGGTCATTAGTACCAGATACACAGGGTTTGTGTATATGTTATAGTACATCATATGGTGTGTTGTGTTGTGTTGTGTTGTGACACATTTGCATTCTACATATTTTCATGTCATGTAATACCCACCTTTATCACTGCTTCTTATACAATTTTAATAATTTTTATTCTACCTTTTTTACCCATAACTAATCATTGGAACAAATGTTGATGCCAAAAGATGTATTTAAGCATTGTTGGACTTATTTCACCATACATGGAAGCTTCCCAGTGAATTAACTGTCTAAGTTGGGGACTTTCTATTTAAAGTTTCCCATGTTTTTGTATGTTCTGATGAAGTAATTAAACACAGAGGAATTTTTTCTTCATGTGGCGTTGTTAGATCTCATAGGAGATCAGTTAATGCTGTGTTCACACTCTCTTGTACAGTCACGACTTGTAATTTGGTATGTCTTAAACAGGCCTGGGGCCAAGGATGAGATGATTACATTTCACCACCTGCCAGAAGTGCCGTCTACAGTGGTAGCAACAACAACTACTGTGACAACTACAACAGCTGCCATTGTTACAACTACAGTGACAAGTTCCCCAACTAAGACATCTACCACCTCACCTACTGCCATCAGTCCGTTACCAATAAGTCAGATCAGAAGGTAAGTATGTCATCGCTCTAACTTTTATTCTTGAGGTAAAGTTTCCAGTACCTTCACTTTCCTTAAAGAGACCATACAAAGGCATGTCCAGAAGTCCTGAACTTGCCACTGGGACTGGATACAGCAGTAATGCAGCTGTCTGTCACTTCATGCTATAGTATCACTGTCTGCTGTGTCAGTGTAGTCAGTTTTGTAGCCGTAACCGTCTGTGTTTCATCTC